>Ga0190304_1000457_pt1 | contig 19198 bp, 22 predicted proteins | sample 48700712_MG_FD_161670 | JGI IMG/M metagenome (GOLD analysis project Ga0190304, IMG submission 161670) | Hydrothermal vent sediment bacterial communities from Southern Trench, Guaymas Basin, Mexico - 4870-07-1--2_MG | ecosystem: Environmental > Aquatic > Marine > Hydrothermal vents > Sediment ...
TATCCTTCTGGAGTATCTTCATGCACAGGAGTCCAAGTTTGAAGTGTGCCTCAAGGTTTTCAGGGTATTTTTCTATTGCCTCCTCATATTTTTTTATTGCATCCATGATTTTCCCACTGCTTTCAAGTTCCTCAGCCTGTTTTAGAATTTCTTTTATTTTCTCAGACATTTATCCTCCTCCTTTATGATGAAGCAACCCTGATGCTTCCCGATGTTCCAAGCCTTTCTGCACCTGCTTTTAAGAGTTCAGATGCAAAACCCATTGTCCTTATGCCACCTGCTGCCTTCACAGGAAGATCTACGGCCTTTTTTATCACCTCAACATCCCTCACTTTAACAGCGCCAATCCTTCCTGTTCCTGTCTTTACAAAGTCTGCTCCTCCTTCTTTGGCGAGTATGGATGCCTTTATTATTTCTTCCTCACTGAGCAATGGGGTCTCTATAATAACCTTCAGGATTGTTCCGGGCCTGAGTGCCCTTTTCACCTTTTTTATATCATCAACGACAATGGAAAAGTCACCCGACTTGAATGCACCTATGTTCATAACCATGTCTATCTCATCTGCCCCCTGTATATTAGCCATTCTTGCCTCCTGAACCTTCACATCAGTGATGTGGGCGCCATCGGGGAAGCCACAAACAGTTATGACCTTAACATTTGAGTACTTAAGCAGTCTGTGGGCAAGTGGAACCCAGTATGGCTGAACACATACACCAAAGAATCCATAGTTTTTTGCCTCCTCACAGAGGTGAATTATGTCGCCTTCAGTTGCATCCGGTCTCAAAAGTGTGTGGTCAATCAGTCCTGCAATGGAAGAATCTACGATAAGGTCATCACCTGAAAGATTCTCCATTGCCCTCTGAATTAAAAGGTCCCGGTCAATCATAAATTCTCCTTTACTATTCTTGCGACCTCTTTACCACTCAGGAGCATACCACCAAAGATAGGTCCCATCCTTGGTCCTCCAAATACTGCGTTTGCCGCCATCCCGCAAACGAAAAGTCCTGGATACACCTCTTTTGTATTTTCAATGATTGTTATCTCTGCAAAATCAGCCCACATGGGTTTTTCCCCAACAACCCCACCTGTTTCTGTGTTAAGTCTTACACCACCCTTTTTAACAAGTGTCCTCGTAACCTCTGAAGGATGTCCCGTAGCATCAATCACTGCCTTACTTCGTACAGTCAGAGGGTCAACATGTAATCCTGCCATCTCTATCGGTGTAGAGATGACAACGACCCCCTGAACCCTATCATCTATCAGGACTACATCCTCACAGGATATAAGGTTCAGTATCTTTGCACCTGCATCAATTGCCTTTGCCGTGAGTTTTGCAGTTGTTTCAAGTGAGTCTGCAATAAAGTACTCTTCATCATAAGGAGTGAAATTTACATCAAACTCCTTGAGTATGTCAAGGGCTGTTTTCTGAACAACGATGAATGGATAACCATTACCACCACCAGGCATTCCACCACCAAGTTTCAATGCCCTTTCAAAGAGAACAACATTAATATTGTCCTTTGCAAGATAGTATGCAGCAGTAAGACCTGAAGGACCACCTCCTGCAATAACCACATCAACCCTGGTTATTTCCCTCATCCTCTTGAGCCCCTTCTCTATGATTGCATTGGATATCTTTACCTCGTCAATCATCCTTTCCTCCCTTTTTTACAATACCCCTTTTGCTTGTTTCTATAAATTCTATCAGCATTCTTATGTCTTTATTCATGGGGATTTCTTCTTTTATTTTTTCAATCGCCTGTTTTGTATTGAGGTTTGACTTGAAGAGGATTCTGAATGCATCCTTTATCACCTCTCTCCTCTCCTGAGAGAAGCCATTCCTCCTCAATCCAACGGAATTAACGCCCCTGATTGTGAGTGGCTCACCAGCAGCAAGGGCAAATGGAACAACATCCTTTATCACCCTGTATCCTCCTCCAACAATTGAGTATGCGCCTATTCTTGTAAATTGATGGATGGCAACAAATCCACTCAGGTATGCAAAGTCACCAACCTCTGCATATCCTCCAAGGGTCACATTATTAACAAGGATTGTGTTTGAGCCGACAATGCAGTTGTGGGCAATATGGCAATATGCCATAATGTAGTTATCCGAGCCAATGATGGTTTTTTCTTTTTTACCAACAGGTTTATGGATGGTTGTAAATTCCCTTATAATATTGTTGTCACCAATTAGTGTTAATGATGGCTCACCTGCATACTTTTTATCCTGCGGAATACCACCAATTATGCAGTACGGGAAAATCTGATTGTTATTACCAATGATTGTATTGCTGAAAATGATTGTTCCATCCATTATTTCTGTTCCATCACCAATGGTAACACCCTCTTCAATCCTCACATGGGGACCTATCCTGACATTATCACCAATTCTGGCCGTCTTATGGACAATGGCGGTTGGATGTATCATTCTCTGTCCACCACCACTGCCGTGAATTCACCCTCTGCCACCAGTTCATCATCAACATAGGATTTACCTTCCATAACGCATAGATTACCCCTGAACCTAATAAGTTTCATTTTGTGCACGAGTGTGTCCCCTGGCTTAACAGGTTTTCTGAATCTGACCTTATCAATTTTCCCGAAATAAACCAGTTTGTTTTCAGGGTTATCAATTCTTTTCAGAAGGAGAAACCCACCTGTCTGTGCCATGGATTCCACAATTAGAACCCCTGGCATTACAGGTGCACCAGGAAAATGGCCTGTGAACTGGGGTTCATTCATGGTAACATTCTTTATACCTACCACCTCATCCTCAGTTAATGATACTATCCTGTCAACAAGAAGGAACGGGTATCTATGAGGAAGTATCTTCAGTATATCCTCAATGTTATACTGCACCATTCACCTCCTTTTTAAGGGTTTCTGCAAGTTTAAGATGGAGTTTATGCCCACCTTTTATTATAAAGTAATAACCTTTTGGTCTGGTTGATAATAAACCAATATCCCCTATAAAGTCAAGTATTTTATGCCTTGCAACTTCATTTTTGTATCTTGGTTCATTCACAGGTCCTTTGTTGTTGTAGAGTAGAATACTTTCAATGGAGGCACCTTTTATTAAACCCTTTTCCCTCAAATCATCAGCCCATTCCAGTATCCCGAATGTCCTTGCTGGGGCAATCTCTTCCCTGTATCGGGACATGGAATCAAAGATATGGAACTGCATATATAGTTGTGGATGGGGGTAGGATATAACATATGTAACGGAGAAACCATCAAAGGGTAGTGCCTGGATTAGAGAACCCTCTGATTTGATTGTTAAGGGTCTTTTGGGTCCAAATGGTGTAGGGGATGTGTCTATTTCTTCAAATCCTGCATCAATAAACATTTGAATGAATGGCAGAGAACTACCATCAAGTATGGGTATCTCAACCCCTTCAACCTCAATTAAAAGACTTGTCAGGCCCGCACCTACTATTGCGGACATAAGATGTTCTATTGTTTTAATCACAATTCCATCCTTGCCTATGTCAGTGCCATGTTCACTGGATACCACATAACTTATAGTGGCAGGAATTATCACGCCGTTCCTTTTGAATTCAATCTTACCTGATGGGGAAGGATGTATTAATACCTTTGTCTCCTCTCCAGTATGGATTCCTTTCCCCTTTATGGAGAGGGTGCTTTTAAGTGTTTTACCCTCCATGGACAAATTCTTCTATTCTTAAGGCAATCCCTTCTTTTGAAAGCCCAAGTTTCTCAAGAAGCAGATTTCTTGCACCATGCTCAATGAACCTGTCAGGGATACCAAGTCTTAAAACATCCCTCTTTATTCTCCACCTGTTCAGAGTTTCAAGTATGGCACTCCCAAATCCACCCATCAAGGTATTCTCCTCAACGGTTACGATGATTTTATGGCTCTTTACGAGTTTCTTGAGGAGTTCTTCATCCATGGGCTTGATGAACCTTGCATTCACAACCGTGGGATTTATTCCCTTTAGAAGTTCTGTCGCCTCAAGGGATGGATGAACCATTGAGCCAACTGCCAGAATCAAAACATGTTCTCCCTCTATCAGCACTTCCCAGGTGCCTATTGGTATTGGTTCAGGTATTTCGTAGAGTTTAACACCAAGCCCTCTTCCCCTGGGGTACCTGAAGGCAATGGGACCTTCATCATAATCAATGGCAGTTTTTATCATTCTCTGGAGTTCTGCTTCGTCCTTTGGAGCCATCACAACCATATTGGGAATAATCCTGAGGTAGGATAGGTCAAATACACCATGGTGGGTGGGGCCATCCTCGCCAACGATTCCACCTCTATCAAGGGCAAATCTCACTGGTAGGTTCTGTATTGCTACATCGTGTATTATCTGGTCAAATGCCCTCTGAAGGAATGTTGAATATATGGCACAGAAGGGTTTGAGCCCCGATGCTGCCATTCCAGCAGCAAATGTTACTGCATGCTGTTCAGCAATACCAACATCGTAGAACCTATCAGGTATTTCCTCCCTGAAGATGTCAAGCCCGGTTCCCTCGGGCATTGCTGCTGTTATTGCAACAATCTTCTGGTCTGTTTTACCCAGGTCTGTGAGGGTTCTTCCAAAAACCTTGCTATAACTTGGAGTTCCTCCTTTTTTCAAAGGCATGCCTGTTTCAGGGTCGTACTTACCAAGCCCATGAAACAGGGTGGGCATCTTTTCAGCAGGTTCAAATCCTTTACCCTTTACAGTGAGGACATGAAGGAGTTTAGGCCCTTTTATGGTTTTCAGTTTCTCCAGAATTTCAATGAGTTCAGGAAGATTATGGCCGTCTATAGGACCAAAATATCTTATTCCAAGTTCTTCAAAGAGGAGATTGGGAACGAGTAGGTTTTTGAGCCCTTCTGATACCTTGCTTGCAGCCTCCCTTGCCTTCTGGCTGAGACCTGGAGGGAGTTTCCCCAGAAGGTCCCAGACATCGTCCTTAAACCTGTTATAAACAGGCTCGGACTGGAGTTTTATCAGGTAATTTTTGAGTCCACCAACATTTGGGGAGATGGACATCTTGTTATCATTCAGGATTACAAGCAAATTCTTTCTAAGATGACCAAGTTGGTTGAGGCCTTCAAATGCCATTCCACCAGTGAGTGCACCGTCCCCAACCACCACAACAATATGATGGTTCTCTTTTTTCATATCCCTTGAAACAGAGAAACCAAGAGCAGCAGATATAGAAGTACTTGCATGACCTGCACCAAAAACATCATATATGCTTTCATCCCTCTTCAGAAATCCACTTATTCCTCCATACTGTCTCAGGGTGTTGAATACCTTTTTCCTTCCTGTAATCAGTTTGTGGGCATATGCCTGATGCCCTACATCCCATATAACCTTGTCCACAGGCTGGTCAAAGGCATATGCAAGAGCAATCACCAGTTCCACTGCCCCAAGATTTGGTGCAACATGTCCACCGTTCTTTGAAGTTACTCTTATTATCTCCCTGCGTAAATCAGAGGCAAGTTCCTGTAGTTCTTTTATACTCAAACCCTTAACATCAGAAGGAAAGTTAACTTTTTCAAGCATCTTTCACCTCACCTGTAGAATGCGATTGCAAAAGCCACCCCATACAGGGCACCCATGAACACCTCAAGAGGTGTATGCCCCAGGAGTTCTTTAAGTTTCTGCTCCTTAATAGGTTTGTGCTTGTATAGGTCATCAACCAGTTCGTTGAGCAATTTTGCCTGTCTTCCTGCAGCCCTTCTTACACCAGCAGCCTCATACATTATGAATGCGGTAAAAAATAATGCCAGTGCGAATACAGATGAAGTTGCACCCTCTCTCAACCACACCAATGTGGTAAGGGCTGCTGATGAGGCAGAATGAGAACTTGGCATACCACCAGTTTCAACAATTCTCACAAAGTTTATCTTCCTGTGCGACAGGACATAATTGATAACCTTAAGAAGTTGTGCAGAAACAATGCATAGTGCTGTCACAATTATGATGTTATAATTGTGATAGAATTCCATCAAAACATCCTTTGTTCAAGATACTTTGATATCTCTACGAGTTTATCTGAGGCTTCACCAAGTTTCTGGAAGTTTTTGATGGCAAGTTCTGTGTAGGCCTTTGCCCTGAACCTGGAGCCATCAATACCGTAGAGTGCTGGATAGGTAACCTTATCCTTATCCTTTCTCAATCTCTTTCCAACCTTTTTCTCATCACCAATAACATCCAGAAGGTCGTCAACAATCTGGAATGCCATACCAAGGTACAGACCACCCTTCCTGAGTGCCTCACGCTTTTTCTTTGAGGTTCCAGCCAGTATTCCTCCAATCTCACATGATGCAGATATAAAACAGGCAGTCTTTCTTGAATGGATATACCTCAAAGTTTTGGGGTCTGGTCTTTCTCCTTTCATCTTTATATCCATTGTCTGTCCACCCACAATTCCCAGAGAACCAACCGCATTTGAAATTATTTTTATGGCTTCAAGAAGTCTTTTTTTATTTACATCTGTAAGTGTCATCAGGTAGTAGGCATGGGAAAAGAGTCCATCACCAGCAAGTATTGCAATTGCTTCACCAAAGACCTTGTGGCAGGTTGGTTTTCCCCTCCGCAGGTCATCGTTATCCATTGCGGGAAGGTCGTCGTGGATTAGGGAGTATGTATGAATAAGTTCAAGTGCACATGCAAAAGGCATAACCTTTTCTATTTCTTTGCCACCAGTTGCCTGGTAACAAATCAGAAGCAGGATAGGCCTTATCCTTTTTCCTCCTGCAAAGACGCTGTATCTCATGGCTTCGTGTATTACAGAGGGATAAACAGTATCAGGGGGCAGGAGTTTGTCCATATATGTATCCACCTCTACTTTTAGCCTCTCAAGAAACTTCTTCGTCTTCATCCGTTGTCAAAGTTCCCATCTGGTCTTTTATCAGGATTTCAATCTTTTCCTCTGCCTTTTTCAGATAGGCCTTCAGTTCCTTAAAGAGGGCGTTCCCTTCCTCAAAGAGTTTAAGTGCCTCTTCAAGGGGTGTCTTCTCATCTTCAAGGAGGTGGACTATTTCCTCAAGTCTTTTAAGTTTATCTTCAAAGTTCATATGAAAGAATATACCAAAAAATGAATGTGTGTCAATTGTAATTGAAGTGATGGTATAATGAAAGAATGTCCGGAATATCAATTGCAGAAAGGTATTTTGATTACGGGAAACTCAGCATGGAGTTGAAGAATATCCTACGTTCTAAACTTCTTTGATTTTCTTCAGTAGTTTTATCCTTTCCCTGTCACCAACCTTTGCCCTCTTTACTGTTTCTTCAAAGAAGTTTATTGTCTTTTCATACAGTTCTCTATCAACAGGATAGGGTATTCCATCCTTCCCCCCATGGACGAATGAGAACCTTGCAGGGTCCTCATATGATGGTTTTTCTCCGTAAATCAACTCACCGATAAGGGATAGGGCCCTTATTGATTTTGGACCCATGCCATTTTTCAGCAGGAGGGATTCAAAATCTTCGGGTGGATTCTCGTAGGTCTTCAGGTATATTTTATAAAGCCTTTCTGGATGTATATCTTCTACCTCAATGTTGTGTCTATCAGGCAGGGATTTCTTTATCATTTCTATCTCCCTGATGTTTTCCTCAGGAAGGCGCCGGGAGAGTTCAAGTATTAGGTTTCTATTACCTCTGGAATCTCTGTGAACAAGGTTTAGAGGAGAGAAGAATCCTTCAGAAATTATACCCGAATGTGGCTCCTCAATAAATGAGTTTATTTCGCTACCATCCCAGTGGTATCTTCTTGCCTTCCTCTCCTTAATATTCATTCCCTGCTGAATTACTGCCCAGCTCCCATGCAAATCAAACATAATTGTATGGTGGTAAATATTGAATCCATCCTGAATCATTGAACTGTCAACCTTTGCAACAAGTCTGCTTATCTTTATAAGGTTCTCAGCATCAATCCCTGTTTCATCCCCTATTAAATTAATCTCCTCGGGTGTTTTACGGGCAGTTTTCCCCTTTCCACCACATAAGAAAAGCCCTGCATTCAGATCTTTGAGGGCAATTTTGACAGCACCAAGGACTGTGGTGGTGAGTCCACTTGAATGCCAGTCAAAACCAAGGATGCATCCAAAGGATTGAAACCAGAATGGGTCGGAGAATCTTTTCATAATGAAGACTGGTGGATGGTCAAGCAAAATGGTTTCAATGATTGCCCTTGATAATCTCACCATTTTCTGGAAAAGCCATCTGGGAGGTTTTCCATAATGGAGGGGAAGGGTGAGTTCTCTTCGCATTACTGTTCAGAAATGCTTTTTATAAGGAGTTCAAGGGATTTACCTTTGAAGACATCTTCCGGAATAATCAATCTAATACTGCTGCTTTCAGGTATAACAAGTAGGTTCTTTTTCTGGAAAAGGGTGTAATCCTTTAATACAACATCCAGTTTTAACCCATCGGGATGTTCCTTAATCCCCATGATTTTTGCTATAGAGTGGTCACACACCAGTGGTTTATGAATAAATTCCCTCAATCTATCCAATGATACTGGGAGAACAACCTCGTCCGGGATAGAGGCCTCTTCAATCACCCGGTCAACAGCAGGATGAACCACCTTTTTGAATTCCAGATAGTATATCTCTTTCCCCATGCTTCTCCACTTCTTTTCATACTTGGTCTGGAAGTAGCCATCAGGGTTTATCCTGTATCCATTTTCAAAAACAGGCCTCCATACCCTGTAGTGCTGTACCTCTTCAAGGATAAAATCCCTGTAAAAGGGGTCATCGGTCAATATGTGCATCCTTGCATTCTTCTTTGCCCTTGAAGCAGTTAAAAGATTAAACGACCTATCAAGGAGCCTTCTCTTTTCGTGCCTCTTCTTTGGCCAGGGATCAGGAAAGTTGATGTATATCCTTTCAAGGGAACATTCAGGTATAAGAAGGTGAAATGATGAATCTGCGTCAAGGTGAATCAATTTTACATTATTCAATCCCTGTTTTTCAATCTTCTTTGAGGCCTTTCTCACGGAGACAATTGAATAATCTATTCCAATATAGTTTCTATCTGGATGGTTCTGTGCCTTGTAGAGAAGGAAGGCACCGTCTCCAAAGCCTATTTCACACTCTACAGGGTGGGAATTTCCAAAGATTTTTTCAAATTTAAGGGGTTTTTCAACCTTTACCCAGTCCAGTATAACATCCTCTCTTTTCATAGTATAATTTATATATTGCTAACCCTTTCTGTCAATGGGAGGAACCAATTTGTAAATAATAATCTCTTTCCCGTGTAAATAGGGAGTCTGGATTTCTCTGGGTCAATTCCAGAAATATCCGGGAAATTATTTTTATCTGATTCACGCCTGATAACAAGGAATATATTTTTGTAATGTGAGAGATTGATGTTATTTAATTGATTAAGGGAGACCCAGTTTTGCTGGGAAATAAAGGGATTGATGAGTTCTCCTGCCTCTGTTGAAAGTATTAAAATATCACTTCCCCGTGTTTTTTCGTATATTGTTTCTGCCATTTTCCTGTGTCTGTCCAGGTATAACTGGTGTTTCCATATCATTCCAGTGTCAAATATGAAAAGCAAAGGAAGAATCCTTGTCAGGATAATCTTGAGGGCATGTCCTCTATCCACATAATTTGCATAGAGGAGAAGCATAAATGGTATTACAGGGAGCATGAACCTCTGACCCATAACAAGGGTTTCAATTGGGTTGCTTCCCATATCAATGTAATAATAAAATGAATAGGTTATAAAAACATCAGTGTAGTAAGCAGAAAACCTGTGAATTTTTTTATGCCCTGGACAAGTGTAATAACAAGCATGAAGGGATAAAGGACATTCAGGGATATAAGGTAATACAGTCCAGATGTCCCGAGATACTTCATTGAGAATGTTCCACCCCGGTTTTTATGAAGGGGAGGATAAAATCTCCCCATGCTACCCGGTTGTAGAGAAGTAAAAGGCCAAGCCCGAGAAAAATCCCTGGCAAAATCTTTAAGACATCCTTGAACCTTTTCTCAAGAAGAATGCCTGCGCAGATGCCCAGTGGGATAAGTAAATTGGTGTATCTTATAAGTAGATTAAACCCAAGGGAGATACCAGCAAGGTAATACTTCTTTTTGAGAATCAGGTATACCCCAAGTAGAGCAAAGAATATACTTGGGATATCACTCATCAGGGTTCTGGAATATAATATAATGGAGGGATGGAGTAGATAGAGTAGAGCCATTTTTCTGTCAATACTGTAATGTTCAAGTATCTTCAGGAAGAGAAGAAATCCAGCAAGAAAGAAGATATAGTTTCTCAGGAAGCCCAATTTCCAGTTGATTATGGTGAATGGTGCAAGGAGCAGTGAATTTCCTATTGGGTATTTATTTATAAGATGTTTTCCTGTTCTAATTGCCGCTATTGTATTTTTTAATCCTGCATTGTCAAGAAAAAGTGTCCCTTTACCCAGGGCATAAGCAGTGGAGAGATAGGCCTGTTCGTCACTTATGGCATAGTAAGGTGGATAGAAAATAAATAATATCACAGCCAGGAGCACTGGATAGAGAATAGATGCAGTTTTATCTAAGAATTTCCATATAGAGTTTTTCATATTTCTTTGCAATTTCCTTCCATGTACACTCCATTGCAATTTTCCTTTGCCACCAGTATGACAGGGATGAATGGTTCATACCTTGTTGGAACTACGAAAACATCAAAGTTTCTCATTATTGAATTAAAGGCTTTTCTGTATCCGATTTTCACGGTTTTTAATTTCTTTAAAAAGATATTAGGTTTTTTGGATATGATAAGCCTCTCCAGATTTGCATTGAGACAGGATTAAACTATATGATATATATCTGGTAGAAAACGCAACCATGCTGAATGGCAGAAATGAGTTACCTTTTCCTGCCCTCCATATTCCACCAGATAAGGTGTCACCAGTTTGATTTTCATATAATTACCATAGACAAAAAATTTATGAAGTCAATATTATTACAGCCTATCAAATAACATTAAAGACACAAAAACAGCAGGATTTTTATCAGAAAAAACATCCATAATCAAAAAAACATGCATTTTTGCCCTTGTGGCACACTAAAAAACTCTTGTATTTTTTATTGTGATAAAAAGAACCGCTCAATTCAGGTAATAGATACCCTGCCGGGATTTTTTACACTCCCTGTTTTCCTTTTTAGCAATTTTACTGCTGAGAAGAGGGGGTCCTGTTGATTTTTTCTGGACGGACATAATAATAAATTCTATGGAGTGGAAGGGTTTTTTTTCTGAAAGGATTGGGTTTACCCTTAAAAACCGTTGAAATTATTGTTTACAGGTGTAATATAACCCTATGGAACGCAATCATCACCACCATAGAGAGAGGAATCTTGGTATAACGGTTTTTCTGAACCTGGTTATCACAGTTGCTGAGGTTGTGGGAGGCCTTCTCTCAGGTTCACTTGCCCTGCTCTCAGATGCCCTTCACAACTTTGGTGATACCATTGCTGTTTTAAGTTCATTCATTGCACTGAAGATAGGGAAGAGGATACCTGATGAGAGGATGACCTATGGATACAAGAGGGCAGAGATACTTGCCGCACTATTCACATACAACAATCCAGGTAGAATACGATGTTTGTGAGGACAAGGATTTGATAAGGAGGAAGTCTCCATGATATTAATTTTGATTTCAGGTGTTGGCCTTGCTCTTAGTGGTGGATTTGCCAACGGTTTGGGTCACATCGGTGTTCTGAAGGTTTTTGAAAAGGAGGGCATTCCCATAGATGTTATTGGAGGAACAAGCATGGGGGCAATTGTGGGTGGCCTCTATGCCTGTGGTTTTTCACCTGAAGAGATGGAATCAATAGCAGGTGAGGTTGATTGGGATAAACTCTTTGAAAAATCGCCACCACCAATAACCATCTTTGAGAAGAAGACATTTACACAGGGGATGGCAGAATACACATTGAGTTTTTCAGGCATAAAACCTGTCCTGCCCTGGGGAGTGAATAATGGATTCAGAATAGAAAATCTCTTTACATCTTTATATCTACCATTTTCCCTGAATCCAGAACTGAATTTTGACTCTCTCTTTATCCCCTTTTTCTGCAATGCAGTGGACCTACTCACAGGTAAAGAGTTCATTTTCCATAATGGGGAACTGGTCTCTGCAATACGCTCTTCAATGAGTGTGCCTGCTGTTTTCACTCCCTACAGGATGAATGATTATATCTTTGCAGATGGTGGTGTGCTTGATGATTGCCCTGCTGAAAGTGTTTCTTCATATAGAAGGCCGGTGATTGCAGTTATAATTCTCACACAGCCATTAGATACAATCAAAAATTCTGTGGATGCAATCACACAATCAGGAATTCTGTATGGTAACAGGGTGAAGATTGAGGCTGTTAAGCAGGCTGACCTTGTGATTCCCATTTATTATCCTCCCTTAACCACAATGGAATTCAAGAGAGCCAGGGAGTTTATTGAAAGGGGAGAGGACGCAGCAAGGAAGTATATGCCCCTTGTTGATAGTCTACTCAAGGCATGGAGTGTTGAACGGGTGAATAAGGTGGCAGTGGAAGAAAAAAGGCGTGTATTCAGAAAACATGTAAGATACCCTGTTTTAAGGAACCTTTACTTTGAAAATACAGGAATAAATCCTGTTGTTATTGCACGATGGGTTGAGTTTAAATCAGGGGATATTATTACCCCCTCAGTGCTGGATAGGACATTCAACAGCCTCTATAAATCGGGTGCATTTGAAGGGGTGAGATTGAAGCCTTTGCACTATTCCAGGGATAGTGTTGATATAACACTCCACTTCTTTAATAAACCAGCAGGCTTTCTGAAATGGGGGATTCTTCTTGATACATGGGCACCGGGATTGCTTACCCTTTCCTATGGGGTTAGGAACTCGGGTTCAGTATATACGGGGATTGTGTTTGGTGGTTCTTATGGAGACATAAATAGTCTTTACACCAGATTTTCCTTTGAGGAGGTTTTTAAGCGTGGATTATCTTTATCTGTAGGTGTTCAGTGGAGTGAGCGGTTAATTCCAGGTATAGGGCGTTATGTGGTTTTTATGTCTGATGCAAAGGCAAGTTTTGCTTCCGGTGATATGTTTATGGAAGGATTTGTGGAGAAGCAGTTCAACAGAAGGGTCTTATCCATGGGGCTTGAGGTGAGGAATTACAGGGGAAATGTCCCTGTATGTGAAAATGGGAGGGATATTGGTGTTAAACTTGAAATGGAGGTACCGGGAAGGTCGGTATATTCTTACCACCTTGCAAAGGGGCATGTTCTGGTTATGCATGGTATATGGAAAAGGTTTTTTATGCTGTTTGGTGGGTATTTTTATGTTTCTCAGGGAAATGTGCCACCAGAGAAAAGGGAGTTTCTTGGTGATATTGACAGGTATCTTCTCTTTCCTGTTAGGAGTGTTTACTTTACACGATATGCCACAATCAACACGAAATTCTCCTTCCTTGTTTTGAATACCTCTGCTCTGGATTACAGTTTGAGGATTGCACTATCCCTTTCAATGTCCACATGCTTCATTCCTTCAGAGAGGCTGCCCCTCCAGGTTGTGCCCATGATTGAGGTGTATCCAGGTTATCTCAGGTTTGGTTTTACAGAAAAGGGGCTTTATTTCTCACTGGGGAAGAAGTTTATGTAATTCCCGAAAGGAGTCTGTTACCAACTGTTTTTAAGACCGTTTTTGAGCGGGCAAAGTTGAATCTTACAAGTTTTTCGCCTGCCTTTTTATCATTATAAAAACTTGAACCAGGAACAACGGCAATTTTTTTGTTCTTAACAAGATACTGTGCAAATGCCCAGTCGTTTCCATCCCATATCTTTTCAAATGAAGCAAGTATGTAATAGGAACCTTCAGGTACAAAAAATTCAAAGCCTGCACTCTTCAGAATCTTAACAAAGAAATCCCTTCTCTCAAGGTACTCCTTCCTGATTTTCTCAATATACTCGTCCTCCATCCTGAATTGCTCAATTGCCCACTGGAATGGTGCAGGTGCACATACAGTCAGGTAATCATGAACCTTCCTTATCTCATCCATTATTGGTTTCTGTGCAACAACATATCCAACACGCCACCCTGTTACAGAGAAAATCTTGGAATAACTTCCCACAAGTATGGTTCTGTCAACCATCTGGGGTATCTTCAATGGGGAGAAGTAATCCTTTTCATAGGTGAGGTGCTTGTATGTCTCGTCCACAAGAAGAATGGCGTCCCTTGAAATCACAGTCTCTGCAACCTTTTTCACCTCTTTTTCATCAAAGACCTTGCCTGTGGGATTGTGTGGTGAATTGAGAATGAATATACTGAATTTTGGCAGGTTATCAAGGTCGTTCTGTATAAATGTATAGTTGTTCCTCTTCAATTTTATAAAAATGGGTTTACCACGGGCAAGAAGGGTCACAGGAACATAATTTTCATAGAAGGGTTCAGGAATAACAACCCCTGCCTCACCTTCTATCTGGGAGAATATAGAGGAGGCAATACCTTCACTTGCACCTACTGTTATAAGAACCTCTGTTTCAGGATCAAACTCAACCCCTGTTTCGTCGTAAATCTCCCTGCTCACCTTTGCCCTTAATTCCCTCTTACCCCATGTGATTGTGTAGCCATTAAAACCGCCTTCTATTGCCTCAACAGCATATTTGAGCAGTTTGTCAGGTGGTTCAATCTCTGTTATGCCCTGTGCAAGGTTTATTGCACCATATTGATTTGCAAGTCTTGTCATTTCCCGAATAACAGATTCTTTAATGTTTTCAAGAATCGTAATCATCCATTCCCTCCATTTTATACCTCATTGATTGACAGTATTGAATCCCTTCTCAACAAAAGAAGGTCTTTGTCCATATACACATAGAAGAACCTATCAACCTCACAGAGAAAGTCGGAGAGTCTTGGTCTGTAAATCTGGGGTTCGTACGGTATGACACATTCTATGGAATCGCCTGTTATAAAGGAGACATTCACATTACTCTCCTTCGTGCTTTCAGTCTTTACAAATGATTTCTCCTCTTCATCATAGATTATCATGTATTTAATGTGGGATTTATTTATAAAGTGAACCTTGTTAACTTCCTTCAGAATGAAAAATGGGGACTGTGAATTCATGAACTCCTGAACCGATTCCCTCCTCTGGTGGTATCTGCTGGTGGGAGAGAGGAAAAGATCCCCTTCAAGTTTGCTTCCATCAAGAAGGAATATTCGTGTAGAGATTCTCACCTTTTCAAGGTAGAATTCGTCAAACATCTTTTCTCCCCGGGAAAAAGATTTTGAATGTGGTTCCCTTACCCTGCTGGCTATCAACCTCAATCCAGCCATCATGGTCATCAATAATCTTTTTCACAACCGTCATGCCAAGTCCTGTTCCAGCCTTACCAAAACTGAAGAACGGGTCAAAGATTCTATCAAGGATAGAGGCTGGAATTCCAATACCTGTATCAGATAGGCTTATCACAACACCATTCCCTTCAGTTTTTGCTGAAATATTTATTTCACCTCTGTCTGGAATGGCATCAACACTGTTTTTTAGAAGATTGAAGAATACCCTTCTCATCTTTACAGGATCAATTTCTATATACATATTTTCTGGAACATCAATGGATATATCTATTTCCTTGTTTTTTATACCCTTCTGGAAGAATGCAACAAGGTCTGAAATAAATTCTGAGAGGTTCACCTTTTGAATCTTCATGCTTGACCTGTCCCTTCCGAACTCAAGTACTTCCTCAATCATATTCAGGATATAATCAATGGCCTCTTCCATTGTCTCTATATATGTGGACATTTCAGGGTCCTTTATGCCCTTTTTCAGGAGTTCTGTGTAACCCTTTATTGCACCAAGCGGGGACTTTATATCATGGATTATTGTTGAAGAGAGTTTCCCCAGTGTTGACATTCTCTCTTCCTGAAGTGTCTTTTCAACAATCATGTCATCAATCTGCCTCAACCTCCTTGAGAGTGTTCTCAATATTGATATGGCAACCTTTGGATGTTCCTCAAGGAGCTTCAGGAATTGCTCCTTTGTAATCCTGTAAAGTTTGGAATCATCTGTTAGTATCACAGTTGCAGAGCGGGGCATTTCATCAATGGGGGACATTTCACCTATTACTGAGCCTGCACCAAGTTCTGCAATAAACTTTCCTCTCTTTGTAACCCGTGCATGCCCCTCCTTGAGAATATAAACCTCTTCTCCCCATTCACCCTCTTTGAGGATTATACTTCCACGTGGGAAGGACACAGTTTCAACTATTTCAAGCACCCTTTCCTGCTCTTCAGGGCTTAGTTCCTGAAAAAACAGACCTTCCAATTTTTCCATACAACTATCATAGTTTAAACATACCGGGTGTCAACCCAAATTTTCAATTAAGGAAAAATTAAGCAGGTCGGGGGTGAATTTAAGGGCCAGGACAGATGGAGGCAGGGATTTTTCCTCTTTCCACAGTGAATTCCCTTATCCCTCTGTCAATGTCCATAGAATAAGCAATCCAGGATTTTCAATAGATTTTATGATAAAAATTCATGCCTTAATTGATTTTTAGGGTTAGGGTATATGCTGTTGTTTCTACGCAAGATGTCACATATTATTACTATAAAAAATGTCACATAGTTAGGTTCAAACATATCTTCTCTGGCTGAGCAATTTTTCAATTTTTTTCTCCTTGTGGGCTTTTTTGTTTTTCTTTGAGAGTTTTGTTTTTAGTATAACATTTCCATTGTAGAGTATCCATATATGTTCTTTATGTGATCATCTTATTTCCACTTCAGCACGGACAAAATTCAGCTTTTTACCTGTTGGCATCAATTGTATCTTTTCTCCCATAAAACTTACTGTATTCTCTTTATTCACTCTCCTTACAGTTCTTTTGGGAGTTATAATAATTTTGTGTAAAATAGAAAAAGGTGTATTATAATGGAAGACAGAATAATCTAAAACCTTTTATATCTTATAATCCTGTACAGAAACCAGACACCAAATACCCCCGCAATGGAGTAACCTATTAAACCCAGGGGAGCAAGTTTGGGTGATGGTCTCATTATAAAGGTTGAACCAATTATAACTGCAGCAACTATAAGACCTATGGCAAGCGTATTTGCTGCGTATTCAAGTGCGTCTATTGCCTCCTTCAAAGACTCTATCTCTACGGGGATTCTTCCCCTTTCAAGCAACGCTCTGGAGAAGTATACGATGCGGGGGAAAGAATGGATTATCTCCTTTGTATCCCTGGTTATCACGGATATATCCTTTGCACCCCTGAAGGAAAGAAAAGCGCTCAAATACATCTTCTCAAGGTAAGGCTTCAGGTGAACTCCAAGAACAAAATCGGGTTTCAATTCCCTGCATATACCCTCAATCTGAACCAGGGTTTTACCAAGGAGTAGGAGATTTGCTGGAAGTTTGATCTCCATTCTTCTAAATGTGGAACTTATCCTCTGATATATTGGTAAAATTCTTATCTCCTCAAGTGGGGTGTTAAGATATGTATCAATCACCTCCCTTGCCTCAAGTTCAAACTCAACAACTGGAAAGGTGCTCTTTATAATCCCGAGTTCATAGAAAACCCTGTATATATGGAATGTGTCCATATCAATAACTGCACTTACTATGGAAGACAAAACCTGCCTGGTAACAGTATCAAGCCTCCCTGTCAATCCAAAATCAAGGAGAACGATCTTTCCATCCTTGATAAGAAAATTTCCTGGATGCGGGTCCGCATGGAACACGCCTATATCAAAGATTTGCTTCATCCAGCATTCAACAACAGGTTCTATAATTTCTTCTGGATTTTCAAGTTCCGAGATTTTCTTCCCCTCTATGTACTCCATCACAATGAGGTTCTCAGTTGTGTATTCCTCAAGGAGTTCTGGGATTATTATTCTACCTTCCTCCCCAATAATCCTTCCAATTACCTTCATTGTTTTCCCCTCATTGAGAAAGTTCATCTCCCGTAAAATGAACTCCCTGAATTCCCTGTAGATTTCAAGGGGCCTCACCCAGGATGTCTCGCTGAACCGGGAGAGTATCCTTGCAATATAGAAAAGTATATTCAGGTCCTGATGAATGATTTTTTCAACCCCGGGTCTCTTCACCTTAAATACAACATCTTTTCCGTCAATCCTTCCTCTATGCACCTGAGCAAGTGATGCTGATGCAACAGGCTCTCTGTGTATGGTTTCAATATGGGAATACTTCTCTCCCATCTCCTTCTTCAACTCATTCTCTATCTCCTCAAAGGGTACAGGTTCAACCCTGTCCTGAAGTTTTGAGAGTTCTCTGATGATTTCAGGTGGAAGAATATCAACCCTTGTTGAAAGGAGCTGTCCGATCTTTATAAAGGTTGGTCCCAGAGTTTCAAGTGCCTTCCTCAATCCTTCAGGAAGTTGCGCCTCCTGTTCAAGCCTTCTGGGTATAAATCTTCTGAATGATGGTATCCTCTGGAGGTAAACAAGGAGACCGAACCTTGCAAAGGTCAGGATTATTTTTCTGAATCTGAGTATATTACCAAACATAATCATCCTCCCTTGAATTGTTCAACCTTTATACCAGCATCATTCAATATCTCCTTTGCAAATTCATCTGGATACCCCTCTTTATAGACAATACGCTTTATCCCTGCATTTATAAGCATCTTTGCACATATAAAGCATGGGTGATTTGTCACATATATTGTTGCACCATCAATGGAGATTCCATATTTGGCTGCCTGTATAATTGCGTTCTGCTCTGCATGAACCGCCCTTGATAATTCCATCCTTTCACCTGAAGGAATGCCAAGTTTGTCCCTCAGGCACCCCCCCAGTTCATCACAGTGTTTCAAGCCAGCTGGAGGGCCATTATAACCTGTGGTCAGTATTCTCTTGTCCTTCACCACAACCGCTCCAACCTTTCTCCGCAGACAGGTTGAACGCTTTGCCACAAGTTCTGTAATCTCCATAAAATACTCATCCCAGGAAGGTCTATCCATTTATCAACCTCCTTTCCTCAATATACCTTTTTATTATCCTTGCCACAATGGGTGCAGCAACTGTTGAGCCATGCCCTGCATTCTCAACAACAACGAAAACCACTATCTCGGGCTTTTCAGCGGGTGCATAACCAACAAATAGAGAATGGTCCTCGCCATGAGGATTCTGTGCAGTCCCTGTCTTCCCACCAATAACAATATCTGGCAATCTAATCCAGTGGGCTGTTCCCTCTGGATTTTCAACAACACCGATGGTTGCCTTTTTCAACAGAGA
>Ga0190304_1000458_pt1 | contig 19190 bp, 14 predicted proteins | sample 48700712_MG_FD_161670 | JGI IMG/M metagenome (GOLD analysis project Ga0190304, IMG submission 161670) | Hydrothermal vent sediment bacterial communities from Southern Trench, Guaymas Basin, Mexico - 4870-07-1--2_MG | ecosystem: Environmental > Aquatic > Marine > Hydrothermal vents > Sediment ...
TTCCAACTTTTTCTGATGTTAAGGGAGGTTTAAAATCCAAAAGGGATCTAATAAAAAATACAGGCCCGTTTACATCATCATCTGCTGCAAAGTTACTGTAGTTTTTAACATATCCCCGGATATCTCCATAAGTGGTCCTAATTCGTTCGTAAGTCCATATTGTAGGTTCGACCGGAGCACCAAGCCTTACGCCGGCGCACATTCCCAGAAGACCTGAATAGACCTGTTCCAGATATTTTTGTTTGTCCATTTTTTTCCCTGTCCCACAGATGTGTATGATCTACGATATACATGATATATGATCGATGCCCGTAGAGACGCCCAAATTGGGCGTCTTTACAGGACATCGATAGATACCACAGGGACACGATAAACCGCGCCCCTACAGGATCATCTACATAAACCCCAAAGACACGATAAACCGCGTCTTTACGGTGTCCTACATACAGTGTTTTTATTTCAACACACCCTGTGCGTATTCTGTAATTTTATCACCACCAAGATCATACCATTTTTTAACAAATTCGTCGAATTTATCAATAGAGTATTCACCGGTAATAATTTTAAAATTGTATTCTTTGTACAAATTTGTAAGTGCATCCCATGTTGGAGCCATATCTGAAGGAATTGGAAAGTCCGGATCACCAACTACATACTTACCAAGGAATTCCCAGCTTTCTGCACCTAAATCACCAAGTACAGGAAGAGGTCCTTTATAAGTCATAACCTCATTAAATCTTGGCCACCATTCACCCTTTTTATCAGTAAAAGCATATTTACCATTATCAACAGTATAATGAACACCTTCAATACCATAACGATCCAGAAGCTGCCCTTCATCAGTTGCCATAAATTCCAATAACTGGAAAACAAGTTCAGGATTTTTGCTTGTTGCACTTATTGCCCAGCCTCTTGTTTCTTTAGCTGTTGAAACAGAGTAACCCTGGCCAACACCCTTTGCAGGAGGAAGTGCGACAAGACCAACATTCTGATTAGCCTTAAGTTTAGTATTATAGATATCACAAACAACACCGGATGTTCCAAAAGCCATTGCAACTTTATTGTTGTAAAGTTTATCTTCCATGGTATCCCATTTAGTTGTTACATAGTCTTTATCAAAAAGGCCTTCTGCATATAGTTTCTGATAAAAAGCCAACTTTGCTTTTTCTGCATCAGATACTTTTTTATACACATAGGATCCACCCTGTTTAATCCATGTAGCTGTTTCTCCAAAAGCATGATCAAAGGTAAAGTCCATTCGGCTTGTACTGCCGGTATCCGTCATTACAAATGCATCGGGATGATTACTTTTGATAGTAGTAAAAAGATTGTAATAATCATCTACTGTAACAGGAATCTTACCACCAGCTTCTTTAAACCAGTCTTCCCTTACAAGAGCAATTCTTGCACGGGGTGGAGCTATCCAGAGAAGATATGGATAGTTGGCAATTCTCTGTTTGTTAAAGTCCTGCAGCACATTCTGCATAACTTTTGAATTATCAACATAGGGCTTAAGGTCTACTAACAGACCCTGTTTGGAAACAGCTTCGTCCCCCCCCTGAAAATATATTAAATCGGGGATATCTCCACCCATAAGCATAAGGTTCAATTTTTCTGCATATCCGCCATCAGGAACCTGTACCAATTCAAGATTTACTTTCTGACCGGAATAAGCTTCAAAACCAGCTTCTACTTTTTTAAGGAACTGAAGATTAATCTCTTCTGTAGGTGAAAAATCCTTACCAACAATACGGATAGTTGTTACTTCATCACTGGATGCTGTCTTTGTCTCCTTAGCACCACCAGCAAAAACAAGCCCTGACATTACTACTAAAATTAGTAGTGTAACTAAAAAACGTTTCATATAATCCTCCTGTGAAACATTACAAATTGCAGATGTATAAGATTTTCTGCAAAATTTTATTCTTTAACCGATCCTTCCAGTCTTCCCTTAACAAAATATTTAAGTACAAATGGGTAGAATGCAAGAATAGGTATAATGGAAATAATTATTAAAGCTGCTTTTATAGCTTTTATATCAAGCTGTGCAGCAGCTGTTACTTTAAGAAAATTCATACTGCCAATAAAAGATGCTTTTTCTGCGGAGATAAGTAATTCCCTAAGAACAACCTGAAGAGGGTATTTCGCCTCGTTTGTAAGATAGATCATTGCCCGGAAGTATTCATTCCAGTGAAAAACACCGTAAAATAAACTTACTGTAGCAATACCTGCAACACTTACAGGAATAACAATTTTAAATAGTATTTTAGTTTCGTTGTAGCCATCTATTCTCGCTGCTTCAATCAGAGAGGCAGGGACTCTGTCAAAAAAACGCATAAGTATAATAAGATAGTAAGGATTAATTGCCTTGTAAAGAATAACCGACCAGTACGAATTCAGAAGATGAAGTTTACGCATAAGAAAATAATCAGGAATAAGTCCGCCTTCAAAGATCATTGTAATTATAATCATGGTAATAAAAAAACTTCTTCCAACCAGATCCCTTTTTGTCAGGACATATGCTCCCATACTTGTAAAAACAATATTTATAACCAAACCTACTGATGTAATAAGAATAGAGTTAAATACTCCTCTGGCAACTTTTGGAATGGCAAGTACTGTTTTATATGTACTCAAGGTAAACCCATAGGGGATTATGCTGGTTCCACTGGCCTGTGAAATATACTCTGTTCCTGTAAGAGAAATTACAAGCTGATTATACAGGGGATATACTAAGACAAGTGAACCTGCAGCTAAAACAGCAATAATTATATAATGACCAATTCCATGGCTTTTAATACTCATTACCAGACCCCCTCACCAGTAACTTTGCGGCTAAGTTTATCTGTTGATAAAATTAGAACCAGTCCAATAATACCTTTAAAAAGCCCTGCTGCAGTTCCCAGAGAATAATTACCCTGCATTAGACCAACCCTGTAAACATAGGTATCTATAATATCAACATGATTAATAACCGCATCATTCATCATGTTAAATACCTGATCAAACCCTGCATTCATAAAAAACCCCAGATTAAGAATAAAAACAGTTATAATTGTTGGAACAATTGCCGGAAGGGTAATATTTAATGCCTGCTGAAAGGGGGTAGCTCCATCTATTGTAGCAGCTTCATACAAAACAGGAGCAATACTATTAATTGCAGCAATGTATAGAATGGAATCCCAGCCAATACTTCTCCAAATTTCTGAAAAAACAAAAATCCATCTAATATGCCTTGTAGAAGTCATATAGGATATAGGTTCCAGATGAAAAAATATACGGATCTGATTTACCACACCATCAGGGGATGCAAGAAGGGATATAAATAATCCTGCAATCACAACCCAGGATAAAAAGTGAGGAAGATATATTACACTCTGAACAGTTTTACGAAAGTGATGGCTGCTAACCTCATTGAGCATAAAGGCCAAAATGATAGGAAGAGGAAAAATAAGAAACATCTTCATGGAACTGATTATGATTGTATTTATAAAAACCTTTAAAAATACAGGAGAAGAAAAAAGCATTTTAAAGTGACTGAGGCCTGCCCACTTATTCGCTCCAATATACATTACATCCTGAAATGCAATTCGTGCTCCCCACATAGGAACGTAGTTCCAGATAATAAAAAATAAAATAACAGGAAAAAGCAGCAGGTACATCTGTTTATCCTTTATTATTCTTTTTCGAATATTTTTTTTCATTATTACCTCCTGTTTTTTCAACTATTTTTTCATAATGATTATCCGCGTTTAAGTGCATACTCTGATAATTGAACACCAAGGTCATACATATCTTCATTTTTTGCAAAAGATAAACAAACACCTGCAGGACGCCTAACCTGTTCTACCCATTCCTCCGGAATTACAGAAAGCCCCTGACCTGCAGCACACAAGGCCAATACCAGTGCTGTCACCGTATCCGCATCTCTACCAAAGTTGGCAGCAAGAATAAAGCCCTTTCGAAAATTACCCTTTGACATTCGATATAAAGCATATATCTGAGGGATGGCTTCGGGCGAAACGGAATGCCTTGGAGCCCACAAATCAGCATGAAGTCTGTCATACAGTTCATATTGATCCTCTATGGTATCAACCAAATTCATAGCCTGAACCATTCTTCTACCAAGCCAGCTGTCTTCCGGAATAAATTTTTGTCCAGCCTCAACAACCTGATCAACATCAGCTCCGGCAAGCGCCATTGATATGGATGCTGCTATTGCCTGTGCTGCCCATATTCCATCATGATCATGACTTACGGATGCATCAATTGCTGCAAGCCTGGCAGCCTCTTCGGGATTACCAACAGCTGCAATACCAAAAGGGGCAGCCCTCATAGCAGCGCCATCATCTATATTTAATGTGTTGTCCTGTCCTGATAAAGGGGGTTCCATCCCCATAGACAGATTATGTAAAGCACCGTACAAGGGTGTTCCACCCCTCTCTTTTGCTCCACCGTCAGAAAGGACTAATCTGCGCCAGGTATCTGCAACAAACTGAGCTGTAAACTCACCTTCACAATCCAGAAGAGCCCTGGCAGATAATGCTGTAAATTCAGTATCATCAGTACTCTTCCCTTCCGGAAGTAATTTGCTTACAATTCCATACTTCTGTCTGACTGCATCATCCCTGCCTAAATCTCCTGCAGCATCCCCAATGGCCAGTGCAATCATTGTTGCTACAGATCTGTCGGTAAAAGTCTTTTCATCAATTTTTATCTTATCAGTCATATTCCCTTCCTGTTTCACACTCTCGGTATCGTTACCGGTAACGATACCGGTATTTCTAAAAAATTTTATAACCCTATCTATATCAGGCAATTCGCCTGGTAGAATCCCTTACTATTAGTTCTGTTTTAAAAATAATTTCTCTGTTTATTCTTGTATTTTCTGCTATCTCTTCAATAAGAAGTTCTACACCAGCTTGTCCAAGTTTATTTTTAAACGTATCCATGGTTGTCAACTTGGGATGCACAAGCCATGATATCTCAATATTATCGTGACCGATTATTGATATATCTCCAGGTATAGAAAGTCCTTTCTCAAAAACAGCCTCATAAGCACCTACAGCCATAAGGTCATGAGAGGCAAAAACAGCCGTCACATGATTACTCTGTTCCAGAAAATTTTTCATAGCTTCATAACCCGTATCTGCGCAATGAGAACCTGAAAAAATCCATTCATCCCGATACTTAAGGCCAGCTTCATTAAAAGCCTTTTTATAACCCTCCAGACGTTCCGCACCGGATAGTGTAGAAATACCTGTCGTAATATGACCAACCCTACGGTGTCCCAGATTTATCAGATACTTTACAGCTGTATATGCAGATTCGACATTATCAATAGCAATAGTTGATATTACAGATTTTGGACTTTTCCGGTAAATTTGCACTGCAGGAAACTGATCTTCTTTTAATTTTATAAATTCATCCTGATTAGCCTCTGAAAAAGAGACAATAATTCCATCTACCTGTTTACTGCGAAGAAGTTTCAAAGCCTCTTTCTCAACTTTATTATCCTGATTTGTATCAAAAAAGATAACAGAATATCCCTTCTGTCTGGCCTTCTCCACTACTCCTCTGGCAAGTTCCGGAAAATTTGGATTAGTAATATCCGGTACCACAAACCCAATAGCATTTGATCTTTTAAGGACAAGCCCCCGGGCGACACTGCTTGGACTGTAACCCAGCTCTTTTATGGCACTGTTTACACGGGCTTCTGTTTCTGAATTTACATCGGGTTTTTTATTTAAAACCCTGGACACAGTAGAAACTGAAACACCTGAGTGTCTGGCAATGTCTTTTATTGTGACAGTCATAAAACCGTACAGACTCCTGTAAAAACAGTGATTTAGTTTATGGTAACGATACCGGTATCGTTACCATAAACTATTTTACCCCTAGTTTCATACAATTGCAAGAAAAAGTTTTAAAATTTTGAAAAATAATTGAAAATAATTAATTTACCATTAAAAACTGTTTAAACTGATTCTCCATTTGCTCAGGCAGCATTATTTGTGAAACACATTCAATTGCATAATCATCTGTCATACCTGCTATATAATCTGTAACAAGATTTTCAAACCCGCCATCAACATTTGTATAGAAATTTGTCATTTTACCAAGATAATCACTAAAGCGGACAGCCAGCAGATTATTTTCCTGGGCATAAGCAGATAGTTCGTGTCCATAGGTATTAAAAATTTCATCAAGATAATTAAAAAGGAGTTTGATTATGCGTTCAAAATACTTTACATGCCCAGCCAAAATAGGACTGTAGTAAATATTTGTATAATTAAAGTCCCTTAAAATTAAAAGAGCCTCATAAACCCTATCCGAAAATGCTATTTTCCCGGTTTCTAAAGATGTTTTTATAATATCATCCACCAGGGTGTTAATAATTTTGCTGTTTGTAGTTCCTACCACTCTGCTTCCCTTCTGAGGGATTTCACTCTCCTTAATTATTCTCAGCTGAATAGCATCTTCAATATCTCTTCCCAGATATGATATTTTATCTGCCATGCGAACAACAGCTCCTTCCCATGTTGAAGGCAGATGAGTTCTGGCTTTTAATAATTTTAGATTTTTAATCTTAAAGTCCGGGCTAAGAGACTGTTCAAATTTCTCACCGCAATGACTTACAATACCATCCCTGACGGCGTAGGTTAAATTAAGCCCTTTACCATACTGAACAAGATAATCAACAACCCTTAAAGAGTAGAGTTCATGAATGAACCCTCCTGAATCTTTTCGAATATTATTAATAATTTTCTCTCCTACATGTCCAAAGGGAGTATGTCCAAGATCATGACCAAGCCCAATAGCCCAGGCCAGATCAGAATCAAGATTAAGACCTTTGCATATAGCAGAAGCAACGGAAGCTACATGCAGTACATGTTCTATCCTGGTACATATATGATCATTTTTTGGAGAAAAAAATACCTGAGTTTTATGTTTTAATCTTCTAAATGGATAGGAATGGATAATTGCTGTAGTATCCCTAAAATAGCCGCCTCTAAAGTCATCCTCTCTATGATCTTCTCTTTGTAAAAGTTCTTCAGATTTAAGCTTGTTAATAAAACTGCTCTTGCCTGTCACTAATTTATTCCTTTAAATAAATATTGGTAAAAATACGGATAATTAACATATGATCTCTATTATTACTCTAATCTAACATTATTTCACCTAAAAAGAGAGATAAATTTTAATAAATGTTTGATCTCCATACCAAAAAAAACTATACTGTCTTTATGAGACAGGAAAAAATACTAATTGTTGAAGATGAAAGAATAATTGCACTGGATTTACAGCGGAGACTAATCAGATTTGGGTTCCCTGTTCCTCCTATTACAACAAATGGGCTGGATGCCCTTAGATCCATTGATAATGATAAACCTGATATTATCCTTATGGATATTATGCTCTCCAGTGACTTTGATGGAATAGAAACTGCAACAATTATAAAAGAAAAGTATAATATCCCCCTAATTTTTCTGACAGCTTATTCTGACGAAAAAACTGTCGAAAGAGCAAAAAAAGCAGAACCTTATGGATATATCCTTAAGCCATTTAAAGAAAAGGAACTATATACAACGATAGATATAGCCCTTTACAAGTTTAAAGCCAATGAAAAACTAAAAAAACAGGAAAGATTATCAGCTGCAATACTTCGTAGTATAGAAGACGGTATAATTGCCACAAACCAGGTTGGTTTGATTAAGTTTATGAATCCGGTTGCTGAAAAAATTACAAATTATGCTCAGGAGGATGTAAAAAATCTTTCTCTTGATCAAATATTTGAATTAACTGACAGCAAAACTCAAAATATCATTCAAATGCCTGTTTTTTCCAATACGAATACAGAATCTTTCATTTTTAAAGATAGTTTTATGAGTAATAAAAAATGTGAGAGAATACCGGTAGAAGGTTCGATGGCACCTATAATGGATAAACTCAACAATATTGAAGGACAGGTTCTGGCTTTTAGAGATATTACAGAAAAGCATAAGCTGTCCCAAACAATATCCTATCAGTCCAGACACGATACATTAACCGGCCTGTTAAATAGAAAATGGTTTTCTACAATTATGGGAACCCTTCTGAAAGAATCTATTAATGAAGGTAAAAATCATGCATTCCTTTATCTTGACCTGGATCAATTCAGAGTTGTAAATGACCTTTGCGGTCATACTGCAGGTGATGAAATGCTGTTAACTACAACAAATATTATAAATAAGGTAATTAGAAGCAGCGACACTTGTGCAAGACTTGGAGGTGATGAGTTTGGGATCTTGCTGAAAGGTGCACACTTGCAGCAAGCCTTATTTATTGCAAAGCGCCTTCAATCAAGACTGGTAGAAAGTAAAATTGTCAGAAATAAACAGGTGTTTAATATTAATTCCAGTATAGGTATTGTCATGTTAACTGAAAATTCAAAAGATCTTCAGTCAGTACTCGCTGCTGCGGATGAAGCCTGCCATGTTGCAAAAGATGAGGGTGGTAAAAAGATAACAGTTTACAATGACGATGAAAATTTGTTTGTTAAAAGACGGGGAGAAATGCAATGGATTACCCGATTAACTAAAGCTCTTGAAGAACATCAGTTTGAACTCTTTTTCCAGCCAATAGAACCAATGAAAGAGATTAATACAAAGTTTAAAAAATGTGAACTACTAATAAGAATGAAAAATGGTGAGGGCGGTTATATACCTCCGGATGAATTCCTCCCTTCTGCAGAAAGATATAAATTAATGCCGGCAATAGACCGATGGGTTATTGCTAATGCTTTTCTAAATCACAAACACTTAAGTGATAAAGTTGGTAAAAAAAATAATAATTATATGTTCAGTGTAAATCTGTCACCGGATTTTCTTGCAGAAGAAGATTCTCTGGATTATATTATTTTTAAATTTGAAGAATATGAGATTGATCCTAAAAATATTTGTTTTGAAATAACCGAAACTACTGCTATTGGGAATATGCAGGCTGCTACGGATTTTATTCACAAATTAAAAGATATAGGCTGTATGTTTGCTCTGGATGATTTCGGCAGCGGATTTTCATCATTTAACTATCTAAAAAATCTACCCGTTGATTTTCTAAAAATTGATGGTATTTTTGTGAAGGATATGGATGAGGATTCTGTTAACAGAGCCATGGTAAAAGCAATCAACGGCCTGGGACAGGTTATAGGACTAAAGACGATAGCAGAATTTGTTCGGAATTCTGCTATAATTGAACATTTAAAAGAAATAGGTGTAGATTATATACAGGGATATGAAATTGGCAAACCGGAACCAATATCAAAACTTATAGAAAACTACACAGTGGATCAGTAGAGACAATGAATGCAAACAAGGACAGATGTACTATTCCGTGGTACAGACGTAGCCTGGACGCAAGCAAGTTTGCTGCTCGCCCACGCATCCCTGGAAACGATCTCAGCAACCTTAGCATACTACGTCTCTAGCCCAGGGAAAAAATGATTATACTAATGGGCGTAAAACATTCAGGAAAAACTACTCTTGGAAAACTGTTGGCAGAATCGCTAAATGTCCCCTTCCTGGATTTAGACTATCTGATTGAAGAACAGTATTCAAAAGACAGAAAATATAATTTTAGAGAAATATACAATATTTTAGGACAAAGCGGTTTTGCAGACCTTGAAACTGCTGCTGTAAGCAACATTCCAGCGAATAAAAAAGGTATTCTTGCTTTAGGGGGCGGAACAATTGACAATCCGGGTGCTATAAAATTTATAACTAAATCAGACACACGAGTTTTTCTTGATACCGAAGAACAAATATTGTATAAACGAATTGAAAAAAATGGTTTTCCCCCTTTTTTAGTAAAGTCTCCCGAAAAACTTTTTTCTGAGCTTTATTACAGACGAAGACTTTTATACAAAAATTTTGCTACTATTACAGTTGAGTTATCAGATGAAAAGCCGAACGAAATGCTTGAGATATTGTTAAAAAAATTGAGGTTATAAAATGAGTGGAAACAGTTTTGGAACTATATTTAAAATTACTACTTTTGGAGAGTCCCATGGAAAAGCTGTTGGTGTTATTATTGATGGTGTTACCCCTGGTGTAGAGATAGACGAGACAGTTATACAGTATCAGCTTGACAGAAGAAAACCGGGACAATCCGGTATTACAACCCAAAGAAAAGAATCTGATAAAATACACATCCTCTCAGGAGTTTATGAAGGGAAGACCACAGGCACAGCAATGGGTCTGGTTCTTTACAACGAAGATCAAATTAGTTCTGATTATAATTCAATTAAAGATTTGTTCAGGCCTGGTCATGCTGATTTTACATATCTCAAAAAATACGGTATTAGAGATCACAGGGGCAGCGGAAGAGCTTCAGGAAGAGAAACTTCTGCAAGAGTTGCTGCCGGAGCAGTAGCAATGAAAATTTTAAATTCAAAGGGTATAAATATTACGGCCTATACTATACGAGCTGCTGGAATAAACTGCAGGGTGAGAGATCTTGCTGTTATTGAAAAAAATAATCTCAGAGCATGTGACAGCAGTGCTGCAGAAAAAATGGAACAAAAAATTATTTCACTCATCGACGAAGGCGATAGTGTTGGCGGTATTGTCGAATGCCTGATTACAGGTGTAAAACCCGGACTTGGAGAACCTGTCTTTGATAAAATTGATGCAGAACTTGCTAAAGCCATGGTCTCACTGGGAGCAGTCAAGGCAGTTGAATTTGGTTCAGGTTTTGCATGTGCAGATATGAAGGGCAGTGAGCATAATGACAGTATGGATAAAAATGGTTTTAAATCCAATAATGCAGGTGGTATTATTGGAGGAATCAGCAATGGAGAAGATATTATTTTTAGAATTGCAGTAAAACCTACTTCATCCATAAGCAAAGAACAGAAAACTATTAGTATTAATGGCGATGAACATCCAATAAAAACGGAAGGAAGACATGATCCATGTATATGTCCAAGAATAGTACCGGTAGTTGAAGCAATGGCAGCACTGGTTGTTATAGACATGTACAAAAGACAGGCAGCCCTAATGGCATAATACCGATTCGTAAAGATTTTGTAGGGAATGGTTTAAAACCATTCCCTACAAAATTTACGAATCGGAAAACAATGGTCCCATTTTACCGATCCACCTTGGATTTTTGGCTGACATGTCCTCTGAATACAGAGGTGGGTTCAAACCAGGCGAGCTTTTATCCAATAACTTTAAAAGATAATTACTGATCCATCTTGAAATAAGTAAAACGACCATCTTATGCCGCAATCTTCCCTGAACATCCCTGTTTAGTATGGAAGGAATTGTAGTAGTTGTGATAATTTCATCTAAAACCCTATCATTCAAATTGGATCTGCACTCTCTGCTTGAATAGAAGTGAGTTACAAAAAAAACAATTTTATTTGGATTGGCAGATCGTAGTTTGTGACATGTTTCAACTATAGTTCCACCTGTTCTTACCATATCATCCAAAACAACTATATCTTTTCCGCAAATATCAGCCAGACCAATATCAGAATCTTCTGAAACAGAAATACTTATATTTCGTTCTCCTTTTCTTTTTTTATCCATAATTATAACAGGAACATTGTTTCCACCCAAAGAATGCTGAACTTTCCTTACAAAGTCCAAAGCACCCTTGTCCGGTGCACATAGAACAATATTTCTATCATTCACAACATCCGTATCTACAAGATAACTGGAATAAAGGTCATAGGGACGAAGATTATGAAATTTTCCTGAAAATCTATCCATAAAAATATTCTGCACAGAAATAGAATGGTTATGAATAGTAACAACCTCATCAACTCCTGCAACCTTTAGCAGATCTGCATAAAGACGAGCAGAAAATGGCTGACCGTCAAACTTTTCAAAATCATGTTTTGTACGTGTACTTCCGGTAAATCCATGTTCCTTTCTGGGACCTCTATCCTGAGCACTGTAATAAAGATCTGGTTCCACAAGAATAACCTTTTCCGCACCATTGTCCTTTGCTGCTCTGGCAATTAGAAAATTACGCGTTGCCAGTCCATTTCTGGAATGTACTCCCTGATTAGTACTTACCAGAACTACAGTCCTACCTTTCAGCTTATTTCCAACATTCCCATGATCTCTTGCAGTTGTTATAAACCGGGGACAAAATTCTGTATTCAAAAAACTTTTTAAAGAGATAAGATCCTGATAATCATCCTGCTGACCCATAAAATGAGCAATATCTTCTGCTACCGGGTTATCTGCAACTGAACCAACTATTATAATATTTTTCATAGATACATCTTACTATTCAATAGATAATATGCAAAGGAATTTTTTTATATTTTCCATTTTCATTTTTTACCATCATTACCTAACAATAATTTGTTAAGCTATTTTCATTCTATCCCTTCCGGGACAAAGAGTTGCAAATTATATGTGACTTGCACTACTTGTTTTTTTTCGGAAATAACTATACTCTTGGTGGCTATGAAAACAGGAAATCCGGATAATCCACTTATAATACAAAGTGACAGCACATTGTTATTGGACGTTCATAATAAAAATTTTGCTGCTGCAAGAAATGACATTGCACCATTTGCAGAATTGGAAAAATCACCTGAACATATACATACATATAGAATTTCACCATTATCTTTATGGAACGCTGCCTCTGCCGGGCTGGATGCCGATCAAATTTTAGAAAATTTGGAAAAATGGAGTCGTTTTGAAATACCTGAAAATATAATATTCAGTATAAATGATATTATTTCCAGATTTGGGAAACTTGTACTCAGTGAAACTGAAAATCCAAACAGATTGATTTTATCAATAAAAGATAAAATGATACTTGCTGAATTAGCATCGATAGAAAAACTTAAAAAATATCTCATTCCAATGAAGGATGGTTTTTATATTAACCTTGTAGACCGGGGCACCATAAAACTTGAGTTAATAAAACTTGGGTATCCTGTCAAAGATGAAGCACCCCTAATAGACGGTGATCCTCTTGATATAAAACTTAGAGAAACAACACGAAGCGGATTTGGATTAATAATTCGTGATTATCAAATAGAATCAGCAGAAACGTTTTGCGGTGATGGGAATGCAGGAACAGGATTTGGTGTAATTGTTCTTCCCTGCGGTGCAGGTAAAACTATTGTAGGAATGCAGGTTATGGATATTTTAAAAACAAATACTTTAATTCTTACTACAAACGTAGCAGCTGTACATCAATGGATTGAAGAACTTAAAGATAAAACACAAATTTCTGATGATGATATTGGAGAGTATACAGGGGATAGAAAGGTTATAAAGCCCGTAACGGTAGCGACTTATCAAATACTTACATGGAGACCCAACAATGAAAGTGACTTCCCTCATTTTTCTATTTTCCGGGAAAAGAACTGGGGGCTTATAATTTACGATGAAGTACACCTTCTTCCTGCACCGGTTTTTAGAGTAACAGCAGAAATTCAATCTATGCGAAGACTTGGATTAACTGCAACTCTGGTAAGGGAAGATGGAAGGCAGGAGGATGTATTTTCCCTTGTTGGTCCTAAAAGATACGATGTCCCCTGGAAAGAACTGGAATTAAAGGGATGGATTGCAGAGGCTAATTGTTACGAAATACGAATAGGTTTGCCGGAAGATCTTAAAATTGAATATGCAGTTGCAGAAAAAAGGAAAAAGTTTCGCATTGCCAGTGAAAATCATTTAAAAACAGGCATTGTTAAACAATTAATAAAAAATCACAGAGAAGATTCCATTCTTGTAATAGGACAATACATTGAACAATTAAAAAATCTTGCAAAAACATTATCTGCTCCTCTTATAACCGGAAAAACACCAAACCCGGAAAGAGAACGCATTTATAATTCATTTCGGAAGGGAGAAGAAAGAGTAATAGTTGTGTCCAAGGTTGCAAATTTTGCCATAGATCTACCGGATGCATCTGTAGCCATTCAGGTATCGGGAACTTTTGGTTCCAGACAGGAAGAAGCACAGCGATTAGGCAGGGTTCTTCGTCCCAAAGAAAGAAATTCCTTCTTCTACTCCCTTGTGTCAAGACACACAACAGAAGAAGAATTTGCTCTGAACAGACAGAAATTTCTTACAGAACAGGGATATAAGTATCATATAGAGATGTGGGATTAGGCGACTTCGATACATTTTTGCAAGCAAAAAACACTCAGCAACCGATTGGAAAAACACAACTCCCATCGCCCCCTGAGTGATTTCGTCATACCCCATATATTTCCCTCCCAAAGAAATAGTATCGAAGGGATCGAAGGGACTACTTCTCTGACAGCTTCCAGACTCCATCCCAGTCTTTACCCGGGGGTTTTTTCATCATATCTTTACATCGCTGAATATACTTCTCTGAAGGACCGTCATTAGGTATTATTTTTAGAACCTTTGAAAAATATTTCTGTGCTTTAACCCATTCACGTTCCTCAAATAGCTCTAATGCTTTATGAAAAATCTCCAGAGCTTCAAGAGTAACTTTATTAATCATACTTTTCTCTTCAATAAGTTCGTATAACCTTACAGGTGTATTTATTCCAACAACTCTAACCCTGTCAAGTTGCCTGACTGTAAAATCAGCTCCCCCTGATTTATAGGTCTCTTCGCTGACAAGTATTCCTGTACCATACTGTTTGTTTACACCCTCAAGTCGGGCTGCAAGGTTTACTGCATTTCCCATAATCGTGTAGTCCATCTTCTTTGGTGTACCCATATTACCAACTACCATATCTCCGGTATTAATTCCAATTCTTGTAAAAAGAGGAACAGGAGTCATTTTTTCTCTAAGAAAATATTCATTTATCTTTTTTTCAGCCCTCCGCATTTTTACTGCTGACAGACAGGCATGTGCAGAATGTTCTTCATACTCTACAGGTGCACCAAAAAAACTTATTATGGCATCACCCTCATATTTATCAATGGTTCCTCGTAGATCAAGTATGATATTACTCATCTCTGTTAAATATTCATTTAGAAGTTTAACAAGATCTGTAGGATCAAGTTTTTCAGAGATAGTCGAAAAACCCTGTATATCTGTAAATATGGCAGTAAGCCTTTTTTTCTCTCCACCAAGGTTAAGTTTATCGGGATTGGATATTAGATCATTAATAACATCTGAGGAGAGATAATGGGAAAAAGCATTTCTTAAGAAACTTTTTTCTTTTTGGAGCATAAAAAAATTGACAATAAAAATAAAAATTCCTGTAAAAAATACAGATAAAACCGGTGCAAGAAGATTTAGATAAATTCCTGTTAACAAAAAGAATCCTCCCCCTCCAGCTAAAACCAGAACTGTAAACAGGAACCCTGCACCAACTGTATATATTGGTTCAAAACGTCTTACAATTACCATCACCAACAAGGATAATAGTAGTGCAATTATCGAAGAATACCACCAGGGAAGATCATCCAGAAATTTTCCTGAAAGAATAGTATTAAAGATTGAAGCATGTATACCAACATTCATGTATTCTTCTTCGAAGGGATTAACTCCAATATCCGTTGTGGATGTTCCTGTCTGCCCAATAATACAGAATGATCCGGAAAGAGCTTTGCCAATACGCTCCCTTGAATCTGTTAAACTTGTATATGTATCTTTTAAAGCACTGAACACTACAGGAACTTCTGCTTTTATTTCTCTATAATTCTGTTTTATATCTTCCTGTACTTCATCGGATAAAATTACTGCATCTATATCAGCTAATAATGCATCCTCCGCTCCACTGTTAATAAATCCCCCTATTTCTGTAAAAAAATAATCTCTAATATCAATATAGTCCTGAACGGCACTAGTTTCCCCTCCGGAGATAATATCATTTTTAACATCCTCTGCATAATTATAAACGGAAAGAAGATCATCCTCACCCTGATAATAGGACAGGTAACCAGCATCAGACATATTTTTTAGGTTCTCAATGAGTCTTGATTCCAGCTCTTTGTTAAGAACCAGTTCGTAGTAACTCAGATGCCTAAAACTGTCCAGATAGTTTTTTTTGGGCCAGTTTATAAGCATTCGTCCATCAACGGTCAATGGAATATTTATATCAGCCGAATCCTTCCCGGGTATTTCGGCGTTCTTTATTGTAATTTTATTTTTATAAACATTTACTTCAGGGTTTCCCAATAAATCCAGCAGGGGGGAGAATACAAGCTGAGGGGCATAGCTTCCTTTAAATTCCTCTACAAGCCTGACAGCACGCATAACCCCATCAGAATCTACAGTTACATTGGGGAATCCTATTCCTGCTGCATTTTTTAAAATTGGTATAATAACAGGTCGTATATCCTTGGCACTCCATACGCCACCATCAATATCTTTAATTTTATTTAATTTAATTTTATCAAATGCAAGTTTTTTATGCTCATATGTTAATGTTCCCTCCACATAAGGAAGCATGTTTACAGTAAAAAAGGCTTTATTAAAAAACCGTGCTGAAGTTCCCAGATAAGCATCATTATCCCGTGCAATATCTGATACTTTTTTTAATAACGCGTTCCTGGCTTCTTCATTCATATCTTTCAAATCAGACAAGTAATCTGAAGCATCTCCAATACTAAGAGACCCGGAAGCTATGGCTGAAAATAAATCTGTAACATTCTGATCAATAGTATTAAACTCAGACCCAAAAAGATTGGGAATTTCTTTATTCAATATCCCGGCATTCACCCCAAGAGGGCTTTGTTCAGTATACTCAATATCAAAGACTGTATACTTTGCACCCATTTCCTTCATAAGAATAAGGCCATCAGCCATTATGTCTCTACTCCAGGGCCACACACCCACCTGGGCAATTGAAGGATCATCGATATCAAGAAGAAGAATTGATTTGTCTTCCGTAACAGCAGGTTTAATATGAAGAAAAATATCAAAAATTCTTTTTTCTCCAGCCTGAAAAAAACTGAATAAACTTAAAACAGAAAAAAACAATGCCACTGCTGTTGGGATAAAAAATATCTTTTTAAATTTACTCGTCATCAGGACCTCCAAAAATCACATTATCTTATTTTTTTTATCATATATAATGACAATCATAAATAATAGATGTATAGTTAATAATTATAACATGAAATATAAATAAAGATATGAAAATAAATCACGGGGCAATGCAGATAATAACAATACACCCTGTGAACTACAATAAAATGGTGTATGGTATATTAAATAAAACATAAATGAGGTAAATAAAGGATGAAAAATAAAAGACTTTTTCTACTGGGTCTAATCCTCGCAGCTTTTCCGCTATTTTTGAGTGCTCAGTCCAATACTGTGATTGACAAACTCCTTAATGAAGATAAAGCCGACTGGGGAAAAACAAGTTATCTTGTGCTTACAGCAGCAGAACTTTTAGACGAAACTTCAGATATACCAGGAGCACTGGAAAATCTTATCAATCAGAAATGGGAAATGGATATAAAAAATCAGGAAGATGCTATTACTCTGGGAGAATATTCATTTCTGTTAATGAAAGCTTTCGATATGACTGGAGGACTGATGTACCGGATAGTTCCGGGGCCCCGTTATGCAGCAAGAGAACTGGATTATATGGGTCTTATCGATACAGACAAAAGCCCCGACCGGACTTTATCCGGGGAAGAGGAACTTCGTATCCTTGGCCGCTTTCTTGAATGGAGGGAGGCAAATCTATGAAAAACAAAGCACTAATTATTATACTTAGTCTTCTGACAACTTTTTCCTTTGGCCTGGATTTTGGTGGAAATCTTGAAGATTCAACCATCTACTATAATTCAGATAGTTCAGAATTTTATCACGCTGATACCCTTGCCCTCTGGTTAACAACCGAGCTATGGACAGATACTAATTTATATGTTCAGGGAAGTTATACCTATACAAGTGATGACCCATATTTTTTTGATATTGATTATCTTAAAATAGAAAACAAAGGTGTATCACCTTTAAATTACACCATAGGAAGATTCTCTACATCGGACTCAAGCAAATATATTTTTAGCCATAAGATGGATGGAGTATCTCTGGTCTATAATCTGCCATCTGCTGTAATCAGTGCAAAGGCAGGTTATACAGGACTGCTTTTTGACACAAGCTCCAACATAGAAATGACTTTAGCTGACCAGACAGGAACAAGCTACAGTGGAATAAACCAGACTTTTGCAGCTCCCCGTATAGTTGGAGGTCTTCAGGCTTTCTTACCCGAGCTTTATTTAAATCAGGATTTAAAAGCAGACCTTTGGATGCAAATGGATATGCGACCTGATTCCGACCTGACAGCCGGGGGAAAACTGGACACACAATATTTTGGGATTACACTTGGCGGCCCCATAATACCAGCCCTCTATTATGACAGTTTTGCATACCTTGGAACAGGACAATCACATTCAGGTATTGCAGATTCATACTCAGTAATTTCTTTTCTGGGCTCTGCAGGGCTGCGGTACTACAGGGAAGATTTTTTATTTTCCAGAATATCTTTTAGGTTTTTATATTCCTCAGGGGATTCTGACTCCAAGAGCTCATTTCTCGAAGGTAATACAAGTGGTAATTCCAATAATTTTACTCCCATATCAGGAAAAACTCTGGGTCTGATATTCTCCCCGACACTGGGAAATATTTTTCTTACCCAGTTAAGTTATTCATTAAAACCATTTTCAAACTCTAAAAATAAAACACTTGGAAATATACAATTTCAATTAACAGATATAAACTTTTTTAGATCAACTACAGGGTTAATATCTGAAAGCGGTATAAATTCCGCATCAAATGCACTTTATCTGGGAACTGAAGTTGATGGAACTGTAAATTACAGGCCATTTTCTGATTTAGGAGTTTCTCTTTCAACTGGTGTTTTTATACCCAATAATGGATCTGATGGTGCTTTCAATAATACAAAGAAAGTAGAGTATCTGGGCCGTCTGGGAGTTTCGTTCAGTTTTTAGGTATTGAATTATTTGTAAAAACAAGGAGTGTAATTTAATGAAAAAACATATTTTAGTATTAGCGCTGTTATTTATAGGAACCTTTCTTTTTGCAGATATTACTGCAGTAGTAAAGGATATTTCCGGAAAGGTAGAAATAAAAGTTCCCGGAGGAAGCTGGAAGAAAGCATCAGCCGGAATGAAAATAGAAGAAGGCTACTCAATTTCCACAGGATTCAGATCTACAGCAGTTTTAGAACTGGGAGCATCCCAGGTAATTGTAAAGCAGCTGACAAG
>Ga0190304_1000459_pt1 | contig 19182 bp, 20 predicted proteins | sample 48700712_MG_FD_161670 | JGI IMG/M metagenome (GOLD analysis project Ga0190304, IMG submission 161670) | Hydrothermal vent sediment bacterial communities from Southern Trench, Guaymas Basin, Mexico - 4870-07-1--2_MG | ecosystem: Environmental > Aquatic > Marine > Hydrothermal vents > Sediment ...
TCTTCAATAAGAGAATAGACTCCATTCACCTTTTCAGCCATTTTCTTTAATGTATAAATAAATGCATCTTCACCAATAGCAATGCTATAAAAATTGAATTTTTTATCAATGCTAGAGATTATCTCTAATGCTTCTTCCTCAAGCCTTATACTACCTTCAAACCCCCCACTTCTATCTAGAGAAAGATTCGGTCTCGCATCAGTTAAGAGAACTACTGTATCACCATCCTGTACTTCGTTTAGACCATCTTTCAAACCGATAGATAAACATGTAGTTCCTCTAACAACTATATTTTCCTTAACTTTATCTAACTGAAAATCTTTAACAGCTGTAAACGGTAGAACTTTCTCCGAAACAACCTCGAATGTCACAATAGCAACTTTGTCATTAGCATCTAGTTCATCTACAATAGAAGAAATCGCCGAAAATGCTTGTTCTATCTTTGGAGGCTCTCCATATCCCATACTTTCGCTAACATCAAGTATAAAAATAACATTCATCTTTTACACCCTTCTACTTTAAAATTATAAAATAATATTTTATAATTCTATAAGTTCATATTCTGTAGAACCTAACCCTGCTTTCTCAGCAGCATATACCTGGATATATGGATCCTTTCCATGTATCCTTAAAAATTTATTATCACCTTCTCTAAGCTTATACTTATCGGCAACAGACCATGGTAATGGAGGAGCCTTATTTATAAGATCTAATGAAGCTTTCTCAACAGCAACAATATCTGTAGACGCCAATATTCCTATATCAGGAACAAATGGAACCATACCAAAGGGAGCACAATCACATAATTCTACGATATCAAAAAGCCAAGCTATATGAACAGCTTTATCCTCCTTATTCGAAAGAACGGCTTTAACTATATCAACCATACCCTCCTGAAATCTTTTAACTCCATCCTCTAATCTCTCAAACCCATGAATTTTGCGTCTAATCTCTGGAACCGTGCATCCTAAAGCTAGATTTTTTATAACACCACCGTATCCACAACTTCCATGACCCTTGCCATGCGCAAAGTTTACTAATACGTCGGCATCATATACATTACCAGCCACTTTTACTTCCTCTAATTGAAAGTATTTATCGAGTTTAACAACTGTATAAAAATTTTCTTTTATGCCATTTGCTGGAATTAACGGAGCTCCTACAGTAGCATGAGATAACCCGTTATAATAGGCATCCTGTAAATGTCCTACACCCCAAGTATCGGTCAAAAATGGTTTCCCATTAGCTGACTTAACATAATCTACCACTCTTCTAATAAATTGTGGACGAATAGCCCTATACCCTCCGATAACTCCTAAATGAACTTTTATAGCTACAAGATCTCCTTCATTAATCACACTTTTTAAACCAACTTTATCTAATAATTCATCAAACTTAATAACCAGACTCTCTGATTTGTCATATTTTTTTCTCTGAGCCTTTAACCAGTATACCTTACTAGTCATATGATAATTTATCGTGGTTGAGTTATAAAAATATGTACATAAATGAATAAATGAGTTTCATAAATGGATAAGCCTTTTTCTTTTCAAATAGAATACTATAGTGACCGCTAAAAGAGATAATACGACAATAATAGCAACTATAGTATTCATATAATTTGTTCTCCTATATACTTCTATAGAAACGCTATATGAAGAACTATCGTACATCGAATTACCTGGAAAAACTGATGTTAAATTCCATTTTCCAGCTTTTAACTTTAAACTTACATTAAAACATCCATTATCATCAGTAAACATAGTTATATTTTTCCTGACACTGTTCTCTGATATTAAATATAATATAACTTTCTGACTTCCAATAGAAGGTATTAAACATCCTTCAAAGGAAAAATCTTCATTCTCATAAAGAACGTCTTTTATCATTTTTATCTTTAACGAAGACGGAAGCTTTACATATATGTTAGAAAAGTTAAGTGAATACTCATAATAGTTATTTCCAAGCCACGTAGTAATTATTTTCCAATTCCCAGGTATAGAAACGTTATAAGTATAGTAAAAAACTCCTTTATCATTAACTGTTGTCTCGACATTCTTTTTCGTACCGTTCGGACCAAGGAAATTTATGTTGATGGTCGCATTCTCAATAAAGGGAAATAGGCTTCCATTAACTATAATATTTCCATCTATATTTTTTACATCTATTAGTATTCTAGTCTTTATTTTCCTTACTAAGAACTGCTTAGACATAGACGATGGAGTATATGTGTTTGTTCCTGGAAAAGAAGCATTTACTGTCCATAAACCTGACTCATCAACCATAAATGTAGCGTTCCATAAACCATTCCTAAGAACAATATTTTTTTCTATAATCTTTCCGCTTGGCTTCACTATCTTTAAATGAATTAAAAGATTCGATAGTGGCGGAGTAATGTTACCTTTGATAGTAATATTGCTAAGTATATTTACAGAACTAGGTACAGTAAATTTTAGAGAAGTCTTTTTTATCCATGGTAAAGGAAGTGGTTCAAACATTCTTTTTATCCTTATGATATTATCATGATAAGAAATTATAGCATATTCATCATAGTAATATAGAGATGTGTTTATTATCTTCCTTAATTCTTCTTTATCTTTCTTTATATAGTCTCGGTGACATATATTCGTATATTTTATCGGTATAATCCTATACTGTTCCCAATATTCTGAAACAATAGAAGTATTTATAGAATATAGAAAGTTGTTTTTACTTGCAGAAAATGTCAGATCTATAGGAAGCCAGCCCCAAGGAGGTATATATACAGATACCCATCCATGTAACAAGTTAATTCCTTTAAAGTTATAGTAGTAATGAGCTGAAATGTTATATTCAGAACGGTCTGCTCCATAATCAAAATCACCAACATAACCAATAACTAAATATGATGGAATTCCAAGTGATCTAAGCATCAAAATTAATAAATTAGATTGATCATCACAGTCTCCTTTTCCCAATCCTCCTTCCATTTTTTCAAAAGGTAACGTTTCATTAGGATAACGTGGCCTATAATATGTTTCATATCTAATTTTAGTCCAAATATAGTCTACAAGCTTTGACACAATTCTCAAAACATTGTCATTGCTACCTACAATCTCTTTCGCTTTAATAACTAAATATTTCATTCCCTCTGAATTATATAGCCAAACTCCTTCAGATTTTGTAAATCTTTCCTTTAAAAAACTGGGAATATCCCTAATTTTTCCAGAAACATTATAGTTAAGAAAAGGTGGATTAAAACGTTTAATCCTTAAATAGAATAAAAGCTCTATACTTATAAAAGACCTTGGTAAAATCTTATCCAGGTATAATAACATTACAGTATTATTACATTCATCTCTCTCCATTCTATATTTTATATCCTTAATCTTTACATTGTTAAGATATACAGACATGTTAACGAAATAACTCGTCTGATAAGTGTCATTAAATGGGATGTTTATCTCTATAGGCTCCTTAAAAACATATATTTCCGACGCATTATTCGCTATTGTTAGACGCATCCAAAAGTATAACTTTTCATCTTTCTCTTTTGGAGATGAAAACACACTATGAGAAAAACCGAAAAATATTAGCAAGACTATTATAAACACCAATACTTTCTTCATTGAAACCTCCTATTTCGAGTATTCATAAATCAAGATTTATTTTTTATCCACTTAAACAACTTAATAATAAATCCCAATTATTATATGGGTGAAAAGATTGACAAATATTAAAGAAATAAAACTTGGTATACAAAGTTACACTTTCAGAAACTTTTCTTTTGAAAAAGCTCTAGAGATGATAAATAAATTGGGAATAAATTATGTTGAGATCTCAGCCAGACATGTTTCTCCGAGCTTAGAAATAGCTGAAAAATTAGCGGAATACGAAAAAATATACAATATTAGATTTCTCTCCCATGGAGTTAATCCCATCCATAAAGATAGAGAAAACATAATAAAACTTTTAGAGTTTGCGAAACAGACTAATATCAGTGTTCTTACCGCTGACCCAGATCCAGACAGTCTTGATATCCTGGACGATATCCTTGATGAATATAAAATCGCTATAGCCATCCATAATCATGGACCTGGACATCGATACGATACAATACGAAATATTTTAAATATAATAAAAGATCATAATGAGCTGATAGGCCTTTGTCTTGACACTGGACATTTAGCAAGAGCAGGTGATGATATAGTTGATGCTGTAACATCCTTCGATAAAAGACTTTACAGTATACATTTAAAGGATATAGATGTAAATAAAAAAGATACGATAATAGGAGAGGGAATATTGAATCTTGAAAAATTTTTTGAAAAGCTTAAGGAAACAGATCTATTATATTGGAGTCTATTAACCATAGAATACGAGCCTAATCCTGAAAACCCTCTACCAGGAGTTAAAAGATCTATCGAAAATATTTATCAGTTGTTGAAGAAAATATAATTTAACTCTTTTCTTTTAATCATTTCTAGTTATACGTAAACTCTAATTAGAATTATCAGCTTACGTTTATATAATTTCATAAATTATTCCTTAACTATGAAAAAAAATGAGCTTTGGTTTATGCAATATCCTTTACCAGAGAAATTGGTTAACCTTATTAAAAACAGTGATTTTCAGAAAGTAGCTAATATAGCCTATGAATATCTCTTAAAAAATTATAGCTTTGGAATTAGAAAAAGGATAGAGTTTGAATTAGATAGAATTAATAGATGGAAGATTAATTATCCTTATACACTTGAAAAAGCATATAACTTACTTAGGAAAGAAATTGAAGATCTAACATATGAAGAATTTATGATTTTTCTAAGTAGAGGATGTATTGACTCAAAAAATATTGATGACCAAACATTTATCCATAGAAGATTTATTCCAAATTTTTTCTGGTTATGCAAAGAACAAGAAAAAAGAAGAAAAAAGAAAAATATTCAAAAAGCCTTGGAACCAAAGAAAAAACTAAAAGAAAGAGTATTTAAAATAATTGAAAATCCCGAAGGACATGTCTTACCTATTGAATATCATATCAGAGTTAAAGTGAAAATCAAAGAAAACGCTATTAAAAAAGATGAAAAAGTTAGAGTCTGGATACCAATACCTAGAGAAGATGGCTTAAATACTGATTTAAAAATAATTTTTTCTAGACCAGAAATAAAGAAAATTAGCAATGAAAAACAGAGAACAGTATACTTCGAGGAAAATATTAGCGAATACTCAGAGTTCTTACTGGAATATCGGTTCAAATCATACGGCTTTTTTAAGAAAATAGATATAAATCGTATAGAACCCTATAATGAAGACGAGATATACAAAAGATACACTCTCGAAAAACCTCCACATATAACATTTACTTCCTACTTAGTTGATTTGGCAGAAAAAATCGTGAGAGATGAGAAAAATCCTTATCTCAAAGCTAAAAGAATATGGAAATGGATTACTTACAATGTAAAATATACCTATGCACATGACTATGCATTGTATGATAATATAAGCGAATATGTAGCACGTTATAGAAGAGGAGACTGCGGTATGCAAGCACTACTCTTTATCACACTTTGTAGAATATCAGGAATACCTGCTAGATGGCAATCTGGATGGTATCTAAATCCTATAAGAACAAGCATGCATGATTGGGCTCAATTCTATATTGAACCTTATGGATGGCTTTATGCTGATCCAAGCTTTGGAAGCTTTAGACATGGAGAAGAATGGAGAAATGATTTTTATTTAGGTGGGATCGATGGATATAGACTTGCTGCCAACATCGACATCTCGACACCCTTTGATCCTCCTAAAAAATACATAAGATCAGATCCTGTGGATAATCAAATAGGAGAAGTGGAGTGGGCAAAAGGAAACTTGTATTATGATAAATGGGAGTATTCTCTAGAAATAGTAAAAATGCATGAAAAATAGTTATCTTATAATAACAAGCAATCCTTCCTTTCTTTTTTCTGTTTTCACATAACCAAGTTTTTCCAGTTTTCTAATCTTTCTCCATACAGTAGTTTTGGGTAACCCCAAACCTTCTGTAATTTCTGTAAGATAAGCCTTTCCTCTTCTAGATTTTATAAAATTAACTATATCTCTTTCCTCTACAGTAAGCATAGCATTACTTCCTCTGCGTCGCAGCATATATAACAATATAATAACAAAAAATATTACTGATACAATCCCAGCTACTATATAAATTAAAGGTACTTTACTCCAAGGACTTCCTTCTTCACCGTTAATGTTCTTATCAGAACCATTACTTAAATCACTATTCGTTTTATTATTCGTAACGTCGGTATTACTCTCATTATTCTTCCATACATTGTTTTTAGGTGGCAGAAGAGTATACTCTATACTGATAGGAGACTTAGAAAAATATAAGACAATATTATTGTCAGAAGTAGTTACCTTTAACGGTAAGGGATCAGTATTCAAAACAACAGCATCTGAGGGAATAATAATAGAGACATTGTAGTAGGTATAGTAGAATCTAAAATACCATATATTACCTTCCTTCTTTGTCAACGATGACGTAACAAAAATAATTTTAACTAATTTTGTTTCTGGGCAAACAATACTAATCTCACCATGATCCAAAGAATAATTTAATGGTAAACTGTTTTCATCTGTAACTATTATATTTTCAACATCTTTTGGAATAGTGAAATTTATCTCACTAATATTGGAAGTATAGATAAAAATTCTAGCCAGAACATAGCCATCACGATATATTTTTAAGTTTATATAATAGGGAACGGCCTGAACATTTACTATAAATGCAATCAGTATTACAGCGAACAATAGCGAAATAATTTTCCTCATAGCAGATACCCATCTCAATAAAATAAAGTAAATAAAAGATTATATCTGATATTATTAAGATTTTACTGCTTTTAATGTTTTCCAGAAGACCATTTCTCCTTCTGTTGACCCTGAGAGGGCATACCTTGTTTTTCACCGCTATGTTCTTGATGTCCTGTTTGTTGTTGTTCTCCTGAGCTCTGTTCTGTTTTACTTTCTTTATGCTCTGCAGGCTTACTTTGCTTATCACCCTTACATTGTTTGCATTGAGTTTTCTGTTTAACCTTCTCATGAGACATCTTCTTCATTTTAACCATATACTTTGAATGCACAGATTTAATTTCCTTAAGTATAGCATGATAACTCGTATAGTTTCCTGTTTTTACCTTCTTCTCTATATTTTTAAGCATCTCCATACATTCATTATCATTAATCTTTTGTTTTAGCTTGTTTATCATTTTTAAAATCTTTATTTTCTCTACATTATTACTACATTTCATTATCGTATTATTCATAATCTTAATCAATTCCTTTTCAATTGTTTTCATCCTCTGTTCCATTTCCTGTTCACTTAAATTAAATCTACTCATATTATGTATCATTTCTTTTATCCGCAGAAGATTTCTTATCGCTGTAGCATTACATAATCTATGTTGCTTCAGACTTACTAACGTGATATTTATTTCTATAACAAGATCATGGTATCTTTGAACTGTCGAATTGATAGTTACCATTTGTTTACTAAACCTAAAATCCTTCTCAATAATTTTCTTAACAAGTCTCGTTATATTCAATGAACTTAAATAAGCAGCAGTATAGTTGCCCCTCTTATATAGTTCCATCGTTTTATTAAACTCCAATAAAATTGTCTTATTTCCTATATCCTTAGTAATCAGCTTTAAGAAATATATCGTTCTCTCAACAACTCTTTTATCTATATAAGATAAAGGCATAGCCGGTTTAACCATAAACATTGCATTCCTAACAATACCGTTTATCCATACTTTGACCGTATAGTTTCCAACAGGCCAATCATATCCTATAGTAACTTTAATATTAGCATGAAATGTTCCATTATTTAACACCTCTTGATCAAATAACCTTAGGATCGTCCTGTTACCATACATTATTGACGCATTAAGCATAGATCCATTAGAAACACCTACAACAAAAACCTCGATGTTGATATGATTACCTTGTTGAACAATTTTTGGAGCCACATTAACCCGAACTTCTAAAGAATTACTAAATCCCTGTACAGAAAATATTGAAAGCACTAGTATACCTATTAAGACCAAATACACCGGATACTTTACCATTATTTTCTTCCTTATCATCTTTTTCACCTAAATACTACTTTACATAAATAACTAATTAAGAATAGCATGAAACATATTGTTTCAATTATTTCACATTTATTCCTAAATAATATTAAAATATCTAGTTAAAAAATTAAAAATTATATTTTCTAAAATCTTTTATAAAATCAAACACCGTCTTAATCTTTCTCGAATATATCCTACTTATTCTACTAGCACTTGTCTCATCCATATATTTTCTTATACTTCTTTTAAACGCATATGAATTTATCCTTATCCTCACATAAAAAAACAATAATTTGAGCAATATCCATATCGAATATAATATTAAAAGCAGTATATTTTTAATCAAAAATAAAAAAATAATAATTTTATTCTTCATTTTCTCTTTCTTTCCTTATAATCTCTTTATTTTTCATTAATTTAGGCTTTATTATTTGAGGCAATAATTGTATTATAGCAAGTTTCTGCTCAACAAATTTTTCAGTAAGCCTTGTCGCCTCTTTCGGATCAATACCAGCATCAACCAAACCCTTATAAAATTTTCCAGCCTCCTCTCCTAATTTTGCTCCATCTAAAGACCCAATTATAGAACTCATTATTTCTGAAATAGTAGGCGCCAAATCTTTTAGAAATGTACTTATAGCTCCAAACACTTCTTTTAACTCTTCTATATCTTCTTCTTCCTTTATCCTTTTTTCTTTTTCACTCATGATTAATATATAATCTGGTCACGAATATATTCTTTCTAAAGAAAAAGTGACCAAATCATCCCATATATTTATTCCTTTATTCTGACCACCTTTTCACGCCCAGATACGATAACTTCTAAAATCCCTCTCTTTACCAATTCCCTAATCTTATTTCTAATAATCCTCCTCGACGCTTTTCCTCTATATCTTCTAACCTCTCTAGTCAAAGTAGAAATATTCATGGGCCCCCTTAAAGCTAAAACTTCAAGTATAGCCCTAATTATATCATCTTTTATCCTTTCTACACCGAGCCATTCTTGAACCTTCATCAATCTTTTTATATCGTTGCTTAACTCTAAGGGATAAGACCCCATCTTTAAAATTTTAACCAAAACAGAAAGCATATATGCTTCCTCATATCTTTTCTGATTCAGAACCATGCTTTCCAATTTTTCAAGTCTATCAAGTACATTAAATAATAGTTCTTTTACATCCTTTTCCTTCAACTGTTTCGAAGACATAGAAAAGTTTCATAAAATATTATATTAAGCTAACAAAAATAACTTTGCTATAACAGAAATTAAAAATAAAATTAACTTAGAAGCTTAGAAGCTATCTTTATACTAAACACAGGATATTTCATCAATTTTGCAGCAACACGAGTTATATTTAATCCATTAGCAAGATCTAACACGTCTTTTGGGTCAAGAATCTCAGCCAGTTTATCTAGCTCCTCATCAGATAATTTATCTATAACCTCTAATGCCTTCTTACTATCTCTGATCCTCTTCCCCCAATGTCTATTATATTCTTCAACGTATTTCTTTAGTTTCACAGCAGATAAATCATTCTCTTCAAAAGCCTCAATAGCAATATCAGCAGCAATACTTCCACCAGCAATCGAAGAATGAATACCGCCTCCAGTTAAAGGTATAACTTGTCCCGCCGCCTCTCCAATAAGCATAACATTATCAGCAACAATCTTCTTCAACATACCACCTATCGTTACTGCAGCTCCTCTAAACTCAACCTTAGCAGCATTACCAAATTTTTCCGGATGATCCTTTATGAACTTGTTTAGATAATAAAGAGGAGCTCCTTGCTGAACACCTATACCTACATTAGCCTTTTTGCCATCTTTAGGAAATATCCAAGCATATCCATATGGAGCAACACTTTTCCCTACATAAAATTCTAAAGCCTCCCAATCATCTAATTCAACATTAACCATAACATACTGAATCGAAGGTATAATCTTTCTCTCTCTAGGCCTTTCAAAACCAAGCTTCCTTGCAACCGTCGAAAGATATCCATCAGCACCTACAAGCAATCTCGTTTTTATCCAACAATTCTTTGTTTTTACATTAAATCCATCATCTATCCTCTCAAAATCCTTAGCTGGCTCCATCATCATAATATCGGCTCCTTCCATAGTAGCATACTCAGCCATAACCTCAAGAAACTCTTTTTTATTAATTATATATCCCAAAGTTTCTTCCTCAGAACCATTTAAAGTTACCCGTAAACCTGACGGAGAGTATACATATGCACGCTTAATCTCTCTAGACACAAACCTCTCCTTTTCTTTAATGGGAATCTCAGCAGTCATTAATACTCTAGCACTAATTCCTTCACCACAAGCCTTTTCAGAAAGCCTGTTCTCCTTCTCAACCACTAAAACCCTATATCCTTTTGACGAAAACTTTCTCGCAAACATTAATCCAGCAGGTCCAGCTCCAACAACAAGCACATCAACACTGATGCTTTTGGTCAAAATATATTCACCAATCTAAGAAAATATTATTATCATCTTTAAATCTAACTCCCAGACCAGTAATCTCTCTAAAAAAGTATAAATTAAAATTTTTCCAAAAATGCTTTATACCAGATATATTAGTTATCTAAATAATTCTAACACTCTTGTAGTCACTATAACTTTATTCTCACGTACAATCATAGTATCCTCAAACTGAGAAACTAAACCCGCACCCCTATCAACCAAAGCATTATATCTATACACCCTCTTTAATGAAATCAATCTTTCCAAATCTTCTATTCCCCTTTTACCATATTTCTTATATACCCATCTTTCCGCAAATGGCAAAGATCTAAAATCCCTCCATAACCCCTTCAAAAACATATTTAGTTCTTTTGATTCTTTAACCCTTCTCATAGTCATTATCTGGCAAATATGGCCGTTTTCTCTCTCTATAACAAATCCTTCACCATTAGTAGCAAAAGGCTCAATCGCATATACTTCATCTCTTGTTACTTTTCTAAAAGTATACATTGAAACATTTGGAACACTTTTACCGGCATGTAAATTATATCTCTCAATTTTATGTCCATTCAAGTTAGATATTGGTATAAATCCATATCTACGAATAACTTTTTCGATAACCTCACCTATACTCCCTAATCTTTTGCCTGGATGAATATAGCTCTCTGCATTTCTTAGAGCCTCCCTTGCCGCTACTAACAAATTGTCAAAATCTGGAGAAAATGATATAGTAATCGCGGCATCAGCAATATATCCATCAACATGTGCACCTACATCTACTTTTATAATACTCTTAGATGGAATTATTTTTGTATCATTTACAGCTGGAGAATAATGTGCAGCTATCTCATTTATGGATATATTAACCGGAAAAGCTGGTTGCCCACCCTTACTCACAATATTATTCTCTAATTTTTCTGCTATCTCTAAAAGAGATACTCCCTCCTTAACCACATCTAATGCAAGATCTAAGGTGTCATGGACAATATCCCCCGCTTTTAAATATTTCTCTATTTCATCATCTGTAAGCATAAAAAGCTTCCTCATGCATATACCTATATACATTATTTTCATCTTATCTAACTGATAAATATGTCGGGATTCGAAGAACATATACTTAATGCTATAAGAAAATTAGAGAAAAAGGATAAAGAAAGAGAAAAACTTCTACAAATATCAAGAGAAATTCTGAGAAAAGCAAGACAAATAGTTCTAAATATTCAATCAGGAAACATCAAAAAATCATCTGAGATAATAAACAAAATAATCAAAGAAAAAAATGATCTTGATTTTTTCAAAATAAATAATCCTGATCTATATCACAGTGGAACCGTTGTAGGAGCTCTAACCGAATATGTTGAGTCATTACAGCTTTATAATTTCTTAACAAAGAAAAGAATACTTAGTCTAGAAGAACTTAATGTTGAACCAGCACCATATCTTCTAGGTCTTGCAGATTTAGTAGGAGAACTAAGACGAATAACCATAGAGAAAATAAAAAGCAATAATTTTGAAGAAGCAGAGAGAATATTTTTAGTTATGGAAAAAATTTATCATCTATTAAGAACCACCATATTACCTGAAGCTCTCATTCCTGGTCTACGTAGAAAAACAGATATTATACGAAATGTTGTCGAAAATACTAGAAAAGATATATTATATTATAAAAAAAGTTTTATCTTGTCGAAAAAACTTGAGGAGGTAGCTAAGAAACTTGAAATATAAACTTCCAAAAAAATTCTCGATTAAAAGTGCTAGATATGCACAAAACCAAATTGCCAAAAAAATAGAAGAAAAAGATTGTTTCCTTGAAAAAGAAATAAGATATGCTGCTGGAGTAGATCTAGCATATATAGATGATACCGTTATAGGTAGTGCAGTAATAGTTGAAAAAAACACCTTTAAAGTAATTGAAAAAGAATTTGCGTTAACCAAAGTCACATTCCCATATATTCCTACATTATTAGCCTTTCGAGAAGTTTATCCTGCTTGGAAGGCTTTAAAAAAACTTAAACAAAAATTTGATATATTATTCGTTGATGGAAACGGAAAACTTCATCCTTTTAGAGCTGGATTCGCATGCCAGCTCGGCCTAATTATAGATAAACCAACCATAGGTATTGCAAAAAAACTTTTGTGTGGAAATCAAGGAAAATGGAAAAACAATATAGCTCCAATATTTGATAAAAACGATATCATAGGCTATGCCTTAAAAACATCAGCTAAAGCAAATCCTATTTACGTTAGTGTTGGACATAAAATTTCTCTTCAAACAGCAGTTAAGCTAACTCTAACATTTACAAAAGATAACCTAAAACTTCCAGAACCAATAAGACAAGCACATATATTTGCTAACTCTATAAGAAGAAGATATAAAAACATATAGTCCTTATCCGAACATTTCAAGTATTTTACTTATTATCTTTGAAGTCGAAGAATAACCACATACATCTATCCTCGAACTAAGTTTTTCTACCTTTATATTAAGCTTCATTTTATTAACTATATCAGATATCTTTTTATAGAGAAAATCTTGATCCGGCCCAAGAAATATTATATCCGGTTTATATTTCTCTATGGTTTCTAAAATATCAAAATCTTCACTTCCCAGATATGCTTCATCAACATATTTTATACTCTTAATTACTTTCAATCTTTGTTCTTCCGGAACAATTGGATGTCTATTCTTGTTCTTCATTATAGTCTTATCTCTAGCCACAATCACTATTACTCTACCAAGTTTACTTGCCTCCCTTAAAAAGAAAATATGCCCAGGATGGATTATCTCAAAAGCACCCCCTACCATAACTCTTTTTCTTTTACATCTGATATCACTTTTAGGCCATTCAAAGGAGACCTTACCAGAAAATCTAAGAGAATCAAGTAAACCCTCAGCATACGATATACAAGCAAGACTTGTAAAAAAATCATTCTTACCCAAATAATATTCAGCATCTCTAAGATATAATTCACTGAACTTAATTATCTTCCTCGTATTTTCATCTATATCAACATACCTAAGTTGTTTTAAAACAGACCTAACATTCTCAATATATTTAAGAATACGTTCATTGTCACACACAGTCATACATTTCACTAAGATTTCTAAACTATCTAATAGCTTCTAAATCTTCATATTCATTACTTGAAATAAATATCTAATCCATTAAACCACTATAAATTCAGTCTTTATCTCACCTTACTAAGCAATTCCTGAACTCTTTTATTCCAACAATCTAATTTTTTCTTGTCAATCCTACACAAAATATTTAATGCCTCTTTTTCTGTCTCATGAAGCAAGCCCGGTATTATTAAAACATGAGGCGGTAACCCGAAATCATAATCTAAAAGCTCTTCAAGATACCCTGCAAAAATCTTTTCATCAGGAGCAGTCGATCTAGCGACACCTATACCTATAGTTTTATCAACATCAATTACTCCTTCGTTCACCTTCTCCTCAAGCTTTAAGAGAACACTAATAGCCTCATTAACCGTCATAAATCGATTCTCATCCTTTCTTATATCCAATAGAAAAAGAGTATGTAATCCTCTCTGTAAATTTTCTTGCAACACATAATATGCAGTTAGAGGATAATATCCATATTTCTCCTCTATAAATGTTAACGTAACAGGTCTACTCAACTTATATATATGAAGTCCTGTAGAAGCTGTTACACCATTGATAATTGACGGCGATGGATAAACAATAACCTCTAAGTTCCGCTTAATCGCCTCTAGTCTCAATGTTATATGTGTAGTTGCTATAAAAGGATCTCCTATACATATTAAAGCTATATCCCCCCTCTTACTGGAATCCCATAACTTTCTTCCAAAATCATCTTCCAAATCTTTACGAGAAAGCAAAACAATATTCTTTCCTATTTTTTCCTGTAACTTAAGTACATTAAAACCTGGTAATACACTTGTATAGTCTTCCATAAATACAAATGATGCCCTTTTCAGATAATCTAATGCACCTATACTTATATCACGTAAATCATATAAACCTAGACCGATAAATGCTAATCTTCCCATCATAAAATGGAATAACAGACATAATAAAAAAATGCCGGTCTATAGAAGTCTAGCTGGAGCAAAAGAGATATCTGATATAACTACTTTTGCCCCAATATTTCTAAGTTCCTGAGCTACTTTTTCAGCAAATTCATCCTCGACAACAGCAAAAACTGTTTCTCCTATCATTGCCTGCGATGCAGCAATTGCTCCCGCTTTTACAGCCCTCTTTATTCCGATAAAAACCTTATCGCTTAACAACCTACTAGTTTTAGCAAACCATAAAGACCATCTCATAAATTCTTCTATACAAGGGTTAGAATAAACATTTTTTACCGCTTCTAAACCATACCTATTGATTAAACCAAGATCCTTTCCCTCCAAGACCAATTTCTTGTTTATTGGCCCATAATAACCTAAAACTATTTTTAGAGAGGGATCCACTAATATTCTCTCAACCTTGTCATATCCTGGTGCACCGGCTTTTAACACTAAAACAACACCTCCAACAACAAGACCTGAAACAGTACCCAAACCAGTTAAACACTCTATTTCAGTCCTGTGAGCTATTCTGGCAAGCTCTTCATAAGTTAACTTTAACCTCAATGCTTTTCCAAGAGCTAAGGCAGTTGCCAGTGCACTCGCTCCACTAGTTCCAAGACCGCCGCCAATTGGAACATCTATATATTGTTTTATATCAACCTTATAGTTCTTATCGACCCTTCTTATAAGAGTAAGTGCCAACCTCTTAACAATATAACAATCACATTTAACATCATTAAGAAACGTATTTATCTCTGTATTATCAGCTTCTTCTATATCTACGATAACTTTAACACCTTTTTCTAAAGTTATACCTCCTCCAACTGCACCGGTCCTATTATAATCCCTTTCAACTATATTAGATGCAAACATAGCAGAAAGTCCCGCTGGAGAAAATGCCTTAGCTATCATTCGCCACGCACCTTAGGCAAAACTTTATTCCCTATTACTATTATCGGAGTAGACAAAGCTACCATGAATGGAATTTCAGTCGCATAAGTCCAAACAGACCAAAGAATTATAGCTTCTAATGATAACTTTTGTGCACCTCCAGGTAAAACAAATATTTGACTAAATAAATATATCCCAACTCCTATAATCAGAGACCCCATCAATAAACCTGTATTGTAAGCGAACATTAGAACATGATTCTTAGACCAGAAAAATCCATAAAGTATGGTGAAAAACAATGCAACTCCTATCCCTATGATATATGCTATAGCTACAGCCGGGGATAACATTCCAATCTTCATAGTTATAGCTATTAAGAAAACTAGAAAAATTTCCTCAGAAATAGCCATTATTATCCATAAACGTGAATTATTCTTTATTTTATCTGTAAACCATCCTACACTATAAAAACATACAAAATTTGCTGGAACACCAACACTCAAGCTTAAAAGAGCATTACCATGTATCATCATATCACTTATAAAAATACCTATGGCAGCAGAGATTCCGCCAACTCTTGGTCCAAAAAGCACAGCAAACACAGCTGGAATAAATACAGAAGGCCAAAATCTAACTACACCTATCATAGGTGTAAATATCCCTAAGTAACTTGCATATCCTATAACTGCATAAAGTGATGCTGATAGAGCTATTGTTGCGATTTCCCAGCTTTTTCTCACGTCTTTCTTAAATATGGTCCTCTATTAAATCTTATAGTTTAATAAGTTAAACAATTTAAAACCCGGCGTATAATATTGAGAAGTGTATTATTATATGATTCAGTAGGTGTATTAAATGCTACTAAAAATAAGCGATCTAACTGTGGCCATTGAGAAAAAGATAATATTACATAAAATTAATCTAAAGATAAACGAAGGAGAAATACATGTTATATTTGGACCGAATGGTTCTGGAAAATCGACTCTTTTAAAGTCAATAATGAGCATACCTCCTTATGAAATAGTCTCTGGGAAGATTCTACTTGATAATGAAGATATAACATATCTCAAATCCTATGAAAAAGCAAGAAAAGGTATCGCAATAGCTTATCAGACTCCTCCACCAATCGAGATTAAGACAAAATACCTTCTTAAGAAACTACAAGAAAAATACAAGAACGACTATAAACCAGAAATTATACCAAAAAATCTTTATGAAAGAAATATTTTTGTCGGATTTAGCGGTGGAGAAAGTAAAAAAACTGAACTAGGTCTAATACTCCTACAGAAACCGAGAGTTGCTCTCCTAGATGAACCAGACAGCGGTGTAGACGTTGATGGAATAAAAGACGTTGCAAAAGTCATTAATAAATTAAGAGATATGGGAAGTGCGATAATGTTAGTTACCCACCAAGGCTTCATAACAAAATATATAGACAATATTGATAAAGCATATGTTTTAATAAATGGAAAAATAGTCTTTTCTGGAGATTTCTTGACGGTCTATCGAAAAATAATCACAGAAGGTTATAGAGAATGGAGCTAGGTGAAAAAATGTCTGAAAAAGAGAAAAAACTTTCCCAATTAGGTGTAGATCTATCTGGTACGAAATTTGCCGGAAGCTATATTCAAAAAAACGATTATATTGTTCAGCTAATGGTCAAACAACTTTTAAGAAAAAACAATGTAATATTGATGGATTTAGCTGAAGCTATAGAAAAATTTTCTTGGGTAAAAAGCTATTTATGGAAAGTCTTAAGTCCTGAGAAAGATAAATATATAAGAGAGGTTTCTGAAGAAAAAGTTCATGGAACCTTACTGTATGTTCCTCCCAGAATCCGTATAAGCATGCCTATACAGTCATGCTTCTTTATAAGCGATCCAGATATTGTTCAAAAGGTACATAACGTCATCATCCTAGATAAAAACTCAGAGATTACGTTAAACACAACTTGTGCTGCTGTAGCTGGAGAAGCGACACATCTAGGTATAACAGAGATTTATTTGAAAGAAGGTGCTAAACTTAACTATGTAATGATTCATGGCTGGTCTCCTGAAACCTTTGTAAGACCGAGAACAGGAGCTTTTGTAGAGAAGAATGGTATACTCAATATGTTCTATGCAAACCTTAAGCCAGTAAGAGACATACAGTCTTACCCATATATAATATTGGAGGAAAAAGCAAGCGCTAATACAACATCAATACTTCTAGGAATAAAAAATAGTCATATTAACATCGGTTCAAAAATAGTCTTGAGAGACAAAGAATCAAAAGGTGAAATACTTTCAAGAGCTATAGCTCAAGATAACAGTAAAATAACTATGCCTGCGGAGATAGAATCATATACATCTAACACAAAAGGCCACATCGACTGTAAAGGACTACAACTATCAGAAAAATCATATATCGAATCTCTACCAATTCTTAAATCATATACCATGGGAAGCGAACTAACACATGAAGCAACAATAGGCAAACTTTCTGAAGAAGGATTAAACTATCTCATGTCTAAAGGTTTTGATGAAGATGAGGCAACATCTTTACTAGTACGCGGCTTTATAGACGTAGGATTAGGAAATCTCCCTATAATAGTTCGTCCACAAATTGAGGTAGCTCTTAATATAATTGCCAGACTTGCAAAGGGGTAAGTCAAAATGGTGCGGGGGCCGGGATTCGAACCCGGGCAGGCCTACGCCACCAGATCTCTTATCTTTTATGGATCTTAAGTCTGGCCCCTTTGTCCAGGCTCGGGCACCCCCGCCTGTATTTAAATTATAATCTTAGTTAGTTTTATATTTTATTCATTAAGCCGAATTAACCAAGATTATAGAACAGCTTGAATCCATCTACTATCTCCTCTACACCTGAAATAACTATTTTTCCTATCTCACTAGTATTTTTAACATGTGTTCCTGTACAGGGCATTGCGTTAAGTCCATCTATCATAACTATCCTATACTTATCATTTTCAGGTAGTCTCCCTAAATTTGGTGCGTTTATGATATTCTGCTTTAGCTCATTCTTAGAAACCCATTTTATTACCACATTAATCCCCTTCTTTATTATCTCATTAGCAAGATTCTCTATCTTCTTTAAAACCTCACTATTAGGTATAGAGGCTTGATATGCTAAATATGGAGTGGGCGGTCCATGGAAAGCCGATAACGTGTTTATAGTCTTGCCATAAACTTTAAACAAACAATAATCCAGTATATGGCCAGCTGTATGAAGCTTCATAACCTTATATCTAAGATCCCAATCTATTTTACACACAACATCTTCTAGCAGAGATGGCTCAATACCTTCAACCTTCCCCCAATGAACTAGTACATCACTATATAATAACACCTTCTTCACTGTAAACGTAAATTCCTTACCCTTAATTATACCCTTGTCGCTAGGCTGCCCACCAAATTTTGGATGAAATATACTTTGATCCAATACAATATATCCTCTTTTACCTTTATCCTTAACATATCTTAAAACTTTACAATAATATTCTTTTAAATATGAATCTTCCAAATAAAGTGGCTTTGTTCTAGATACACCTTTAACTATTTCATGCAATGAAACCATAACAACTCTATAACAGATTATCAAATTATTAAACTATATCGTAAGACTCTGGAATTAGTATATATTTATAATAAAAATATAT
>Ga0190304_1000461_pt1 | contig 19157 bp, 18 predicted proteins | sample 48700712_MG_FD_161670 | JGI IMG/M metagenome (GOLD analysis project Ga0190304, IMG submission 161670) | Hydrothermal vent sediment bacterial communities from Southern Trench, Guaymas Basin, Mexico - 4870-07-1--2_MG | ecosystem: Environmental > Aquatic > Marine > Hydrothermal vents > Sediment ...
CGTAAAGGGATTCTCATAAAAGGATCTAACTATATCGATATCCTGGCAAAAGTAAAAACTGTTGTATTCGATAAAACCGGAACCCTGACAACAGGAACATTTGAAGTTACAGAAATACATCCCCGAAATGGTTTTTCGAAAAATGATCTTATTAAAGCGGCTGCTCTTGCTGAAGCTCATTCAAACCATCCTGTAGCTCTTTCAATAAAAAAAGCATGGGGAGGCACTATTAATGAATTGGATGTAACTTCCCATGAAGATATCCCAGGCTATGGAATTAAAGCTGAAATTGATGGTAAAATCATCCTTGTAGGTAATGACAGGCTCCTTCACAGAGAAAATATAGAACATGCAGATTGCGAAATTGCAGCAACAGTTGCCTACATTGTTATAGACAATCTATACAGCGGGTACATTATTATTAGTGATCGAATAAAGGAAGACTCTGCAAAAGCCCTTAGGGAATTAAAAAAACTAGGCATCCAAAAGACTGTCATGCTGACAGGGGACAACGAAAAAACAGCAAAAAATGTTGCTGCTGAAATCGGTATTGATGAATACTATGCAGAACTTCTTCCGGATGACAAAGTTGCAAAACTGACAGAAATTATTGCTGAAGGAAACGGTTATACAGCCTTTGTCGGAGATGGTATTAATGATGCCCCTGTTATTGCCCTTGCTGATGCAGGAATAGCCATGGGGGAACTGGGGTCTGATGCAGCAATTGAAACAGCAGATATTGTTCTAATGACGGATGCACCATCAAAAATAGCCCAGGCTGTTAAGGTAAGCAGAAAAACCCGGGCAATAGTTATTCAGAATATTACCATTGCCCTTGTAATAAAACTTCTTTTTGTAGGGTTGGGTGTTGCAGGTCTTGCAGGGATGTGGGAAGCTGTTTTTGCAGATGTAGGTGTGGCACTGATTGCAATTTTAAATGCCTTGAGGGTTCTGAAGTAATTACTGGATTGTTCTTCAATGGTTCATTGATGCCTTCACCCAGATTAAGATCAAAGCAATGAAAAATATAAGTAATGGAAATATTAAAATAATCTCAAAAAAATTTATTATGCAGGTTGATAGCCAGCTTCTCTGACTGCATTTTTAACAGCTTCTATCTCTCTATCGGATCCATCAAAACTTATCCTTAATTCCTTCTGACCCAGATCCACTGAAGCCTCTTTTACAAAATCCAGATTTAAAGCTGCTTTTTTCACGCTCATTTTACAGTGACTACAAGTCATCCCTTCTACGTTTATTACAGTTGATGTCATATCTGTCTCCTTCGAATTTGCTTTTGTGATTTTATTGCCTGATTTATTTTTAGAGATTTTGAATCTCTTTAAACTTAGTGAATTGGAAACTACAGAAACAGAACTGAATGCCATGGCTGCACCTGCAATTATAGGGTTTAGAAAACCCATGGCCGCAAATGGTATTCCTATTACATTATAGAAAAATGCCCAGAACAGGTTCTGTTTTATTTTTCCCATTGTTTTCCTGGATATAAGTATGGATGCAGATATCTCTCGCAAGTCCCCTCTCATCAGGGTTATATCTGCTGATTCCATTGCAATATCGGAGCCTTCACCCATGGCTATACCGACATCTGCCAGAGCCAGAGCCGGAGCGTCATTAACTCCGTCTCCAACCATTGCTACAAATTTGCCCCTCTCCTGGAGCTTGCGCACTTCTTCGGCTTTACCTTCAGGGAGAACCTCTGCCAGCACATTTTCGATACCGGCCTTTGCAGCAATAGCCTTTGCTGTTCTGGTGTTATCACCGGTTATCATGTAGATATCCAGACCGAGTTTTTTTAACAGCTCAACACCCTCTACAGAGTTTTCCTTTATACCATCTGCAACTGATATGAGTGCAGCCGGGATATTACCAGCTTCAGTATCAGAAACAATCGAAAGGATCATTACTGTTGCACCCTTTAATTCAAGGGCAGCTTTCTTTTTTATAATTGATTCAATTTCTATATTATTTGAAATCATAAAAGACTCTGTACCCAGAAGGTATTCACGACCCTTTATTTTACCCCGGATACCTTTCCCCGGAATTGCAGTAAACTCTTCAGTTTCACTTATTTTTAGTTGTTGATCCTCTGCAGCGTCTACTATTGCCAGAGCCAAAGGGTGTTCAGAATTATGTTCAAGAGAAGCCGCTATCTGGAGAAGATCATTTTCCGCCATTTTATTCAGTGGAATAATTTCCTGTAACTCCGGTTTTCCCTTTGTAACTGTTCCCGTTTTATCCAGAACTACAGTTGTCAGTTTACCCGCAAGCTGCAGCACTTCTCCATTCCTTATAAGAATACCCCGACCCGCACCAATTCCAGTACCAACCATTATTGCTGTGGGAGTTGCAAGACCAAGAGCACAGGGACAGGCTATTACAAGAACAGCAACTGCAGCAATAATGCCACTGGTCAGAGACCCTATTACCAGCCACCAGATTAAAAAAGCACCAAAGGCAATTAACAGTACTACAGGTACAAATACAGCCGCGACCTTATCCGTGAGTTTCTGAATAGGAGCTTTTGAACCCTGGGCTTCCTCCACTACAGAGATTATCCTGGCCAGAACTGAATCTTTTCCAACATGCACTGCTTCGAAGCGGACAGATCCGTAGGAGTTCATTGTGCCTCCTACAAGAGAATCCCCGACAGTTTTTTCCACAGGCATACTCTCACCTGTTATCATGCTCTCGTCAATTGAAGTGTTACCGCTTATTACCTTCCCATCCACAGGTACACGTTCTCCGGGTTTTACATGAACAATATCCCCGGGAATAACATCACTTATTGGAACAACAATTACCTCACCATCTCTCTCAACACTCGCACTCTTTGGCTGTAATCCCATAAGCTTCTTCATTGCTTCTGCTGTTTTACCCTTTGCTCTCATTTCAAGGTATTTCCCAAGAAGTACCAGGGTAATAATTATTGCAGATGCTTCGAAGTATAACCCTGAGTTAACAACACCTACTGATTCTGCAATAAAACCATTAAATATACTAAAAAAATATGCTGCTGAAGTACCAAGAGCCACAAGAACATCCATTCCAGGACTCCCTGCTTTAACTGTTTTATAGGCTGCAACATAGAATCTGGCTCCAATGTAGAACTGTACAGGTGTTGCAAGTATTAGCTGAAGAAGGGGATTATGTAAAAACATTAAAAAGTTTACTTCAAATATAGAAACAAACATTGCTGTTACCAGCGGAAAACTTAACAGAGATGAAATAATCATCATATTCCTAAGTTTCGTTTCCACCTGTTTTCTTTTTATTTCACTTTCATCACTCTCTCCGGTATAAACAGATGCAGAGTAGCCTGTTTCGGTTACAGCCCCCAGAATAGTTTCAAGATCAACCTTTTCGGGATCATAACTTATAGTAGCCTTTTCAGTTGCCAAATTTACCGTTGCAAGGTCTATTCCTTCAATATTTTTTATTCCTTTTTCCACATGTCCTACACAGGACGCACATGTCATCCCCTCTATATCCAATTGAATTATTTCCATAAATTCCTCCTGTAAGCTAATTTAAAAATCCCTGTTATTTAGTCATTTTCCCAATAGTAGTTATTAACTCATCAATTACCTGGAGTTTCCCCTCCCTAATCTGATCCACAACACAACTCTTCATATGTGCTTCCAGAAGAGTCTTTCTGACTCCGTTTATTGCAGCATCGACGCTTAAAAACTGATTAAGAATGTCATCACAGTAGACATCATCATTTATCATTTTGGATATTCCACGTATTTGACCTTCTATTTTTTTAAGCCGGATTATCATATCCTCTTTTGTCTTGTAAGGATGATGAGCAGTTCTTTTTTCTTTAGCCATAGGATACCCCCCTAGTGTATATAAATAAGGGTAAATATTATTAGTAGTTTTGTCAACTATTAGTTGAAATTAATTATTATTTTTGGAAAATTTATAAAACATCAGTATTTAATAATTTAACTTCCAGTGAAAATTCCCGGAAATAGCTGAGTATCTGAATAAAATAACTGATCTGTTATAAAAAATTGAAGATCAGATATATCATGGATAGTTTTTACTATCCCTTGCCTTTAATTTTTACTGCTAATTTTTTAAATTCTGCTGTCTGAGATCTAATTTGCTGAATAAAGCTGTTATCTTCAATATCCCCAAGGGCAGCTTCCATTTCTTCTTTGTTTCGAAAAGTATTCTGACGGAAGGGATTATCAAAATCCTTTTTCCTTGTTATATATACCTGTTTGTTTATAAGATCCTGGATCTCAACAGCTCTGTCTATTGCAGAGTTCCAAAGATCAGTTGTTAGCTCCCTTGAGTTTGTTATTTGTGCGAAAATACTAAAAGCATGTTTCTGTTTTTCCAGGGGATAATTCTCATAAAGTTTATTATATCTATTGTGAATATTTTTCCAGTTGCTCAGTTTTCCTGTCCCAATATCAAAACGTAATTTATCAACATCTTCTTTACATATTAACTGCCCACCGAAATTTACCCAGTCATGACTATAGCCATCTTCAAGTACTTTGCACATATCTTTAAAAGATTTTTCCGAATTTTTATTCATAAAATCCAGTAAATTGTTAAGCGCATAATAATGAAGCATATCTCCATATGCGTGATAAGCTTTATGAGTTTTTAATATTATTACCTTCCTTTTTGATTTTTCCATATTCTCACCCAGTATTTCCAGGTTTTTTATCCTCGCCTCATCTTCTAAAAGAAGTTCACGTCCCCATTTGGCCAATTGGTCATCAGTTTTAATATTTTGATTTACATTGTTATCTTTTAAATCAGCTTTTGCAGTATAAATTTCGAGTAATCTGCGGGCCTTAACTATCTCTTCAACAGTATCCGGTGCCAAAAAATCAAACTCAATATTTTGTACTTTTCTTACTCGTTTATCCCTGTTGTGGTATTTCCAGTTATTCCGTGCAAGGGCATACATATTGTACATCCACCAGTATGCAGGAAGTATTTCCAGCTGGTTCTCTGCTGTATTATTGCTTAAAAGTGAAAAGGGCAGGGGAATGTCGAGCTCTGCGGGATAATCTGCCTTTGAAAGGAGTGTAAATGAAGCAAACCTGCAGGAGTGTTTAAGGCTGGTACATAATCCCGGCCAGAAGCCCCTGCCAGCCTGTATTTCATTGTCATTTGCCCTGCTGTTATGGTTCGAACCTATGGTTGCACCTGCAGCAATATTACTCTGCCCCATAACAACAGATGCAATTAGAAATGAGTTATTGTGATGCTGTTCATGAGCGGGGAAAATAAGGTTGTTAAGAACCTCACAGCAGGAGATGGTTGAGTTATCACCTAAAAAAGAGTTAATAAGTCTTGCCCCATATTTTAGGTTGGAATTGTTGCCCAAAATAAAGCGTACTGCCTTACATCCATAAAATATATGACACCCATAACCAATAATGCCATTAACCAACTCCACTCCCTCTCCAATTTGAGTTGGTTCTTCTTTTGATGAGTTAATAGTTAAATTTTTAAGTTTATTTGCGCCCTTTATATAGCAATTTGAGAAGATTTTTACATCTTTGAGAGTAAGTGAATTTTTTATTACACAGTGATTTGCTACAGTTCCATAATATCCAAGACTGGAATCACAGCTGTTTTGAGTAATTTTTGTTAGTTTTTCCAGTAATAATTTGTCATCCCTGTACTTTGCCCAAAGATAAGCATCTGCTGTTATCATTCCATTAAAAGGTAAAACAGATCTGCATCCTGTTTCATTCATCAGATCAAGGTGAATCCGGACATCCTCCTGTTCCCCTTTTTTTATTATTCCATTTCCAAATTTTGCATGATTTGTTGTCTGCATCTCTTTTATATTAGATAATATGCATTGATCTCCAATAATGTAATGTGCCAGATATTTAACTTCATGAACTGCTGTATTATCTCCTATGTCACAGGATACAATAACACTATTTGTTATTCCTGCAGGTATTCTAAGATCGTGATGTTCCAGAACAATATTTCTAATATTTCCCAGTCTAACAAGTCCGTAAAACCTGGATCCTTTTATTTGTTCCGGATCAAACTGATCTGTAACTAAAATGTTGTTCCAATTGTCAGCAATATTATTATTCTTTACAAGTTTTTCAATTTCCAGTGAACTTAAATGTCTCCAGCGGTTTTTAGGCCATGGTATTTGAGAGTTTCTTATATAGTATTCATCTTTTCCTTCCGGGAGGTATTTCTGGGGTATAAAACCGGTTCCTAAACTACTTTCCGGTAAAATAGAAACACTACTCATTTTATCCTCCATTCTAAAAATCATCACACCAAAATAAAAATTAAATATCTTATCAATATAGTTTATTTTTCTTATTCCTACAAACCTTTGATAAAAAAGGGGCAAAAAAAGGGGGACGCAAAAAAAGGGGGACGGAGCATATGATAAAACCTGTTAAAAGTGCTTAGACCTTAATAACTGGCCATCCAAACCGAATTTATCCTTAAAAAATTACTAGCACAATAATGATCTGTAAATTTAAAGCTGAAATACAGATTTAATAGTGTTTTATAATGGAGATCCAACTAATCACTGTTTTTTTTCCAGTTTCAGTAAGAATTTGCTATTTGCAACTTTCAAAATTTACCAGTTTTGCATTATTATTTTACTATTAAGTTAAATCTATACTGTATTCTTGGTGAGATGTTTTCTATGAAAAAGTTCTGACCATAATACTCTAAGTACCCTGTTAGGAGGTCTTTCCATTATTCCCGGTATTCCTTTTTGAATATCATTAATACCGCTAAAGCGATAATCCCCCGGAGATCCGACCATACCTGCCTTGACAGGGTTATTGGTAATATAGACAAAAGTGTGCAAATACTGCCTAAAATCTATAATTATCTTACTTTTGAACCGGTCATACCAGACATGTCCATGGAGGTTAAATCTTTTATTGTATTTTTGGGCGAATACACCTAGAATCCACTGCATTATTGCAGATAAACTCTCTCCGTTTAAGGGTTTTAAAATGAAGTGGATATGACTGTCCATTATACAGTAATTGCCTATCTGAAAGCTATACTTCTTTTTAGCCCTTTTTAGAATAATCATAAACATTTTTTTAATAAATATTTCCTGGAGAAGGTATTCTCTCCTGTTTATAAGAGCATATACGTGGTAACTGGCTCCATCCCTTAATTCTCTTCTTTTTCTCATACCCCTTAGTAGTGGGGAAAGTACCCTGCTGCTTCAAAATTATTGAAATTTTTCTGTTTGTTGCTCCTGTTTATTGCTCCGTCCCTCTTTTTCTCCCTCTTTTTCTCTCAAAAAAATATGTAATAAAATGGCTGTTTGATTTGTAATTATTTGTAAAATAGAATATATTTCGGATATAAACTGGTAATAGAGCCGCTTCCAAAACTACTTTTTATCCTAAAGAGGTATTCTGAGCGGCTCTAAAGGCAGGTTCTTGCTAAACTCTTTGAGTTTTGCAAGAACCTCAATAAATAGATTAATTGTAAGCAAATTAGCTTGAAAATATTTTTTGGAATAATTATCTGTCTACTGACAGGATTTATAGAATGAAAATGGATGTAAAAGCGGCATGGAGAATAAAAAAATAATTTTACTGGTAGAAGATGAGGCAATAATTGCACTTTCCCAAAAAATATCTTTGGAAAAATATGGTTATACAGTTGTAATAGCAAATACCGGAGAAAAAGCTGTAGATATAATTAAAGAATTATCTCATATTGACCTTATTTTAATGGATATTGATCTGGGTAAGGGAATTGATGGTCCGGAAACAGCTTCCCAAATATTGTGCTTAACTGAAATCCCCATTATCTTTCTGTCGAGTCACACAGAACCGGAAATAGTTGAAAAAACAGAAAAAATATCATCCTATGGTTATGTTGTTAAGAACTCTAATATTGCAGTTCTTGATGCTTCAATCAAAATGGCATTTAAACTTTTTGATGCAAATTCCAGTATAGAAAAAACAATTAATGACAATAGTAATATTTTAAATTCTATTACCAATACCATGATGAGTGCTCTTGTAATGATTGACCAGGAAGGGACAGTTACCTTTTGGAATCCTGCTGCAGAACGTATTTTAGGTTATTCATCAGATGAAATCCTTGGAAAACGCAATTCTGCATATTTACTAGCTCCTGAAAAACATAGAAAAGGATTTAAAATTGCTTTAGATAAATTTCTTAAGACTGGACAGGGAGACCATTTTGGAACCAGCTATGAATCAGAAGTTCTAAAAAAGGATGGTTCGACAATTAATGTAGAGATAGGGCTTTCTCCTGTAAATATTAATGGAATCTGGCATGCGGTTGAGGTAGTAAGAGATATTAGTGAACGTGTAGCATCAGAAAAAAGAGTAGCGAATCTTTTATTGGAAAAAGAAACTTTGCTAAAAGAGGTTCATCACCGAATAAAAAATAATATGAATACAATAAGGAGTCTTCTTTTACTTCAGGCTGGTAGTATAGAAGATTCTCCTTCGGTAGAAGCCCTGGAAGATGCCGCAGGCAGAGTAATGAGTATGATGGGATTATATGAAAAGCTTTATCAGTCTTTAGATTATAAGTTTCTTTCTGTTAAAGAGTATTTTTCTCCCTTAATTACTGAAATTGTTGAAAACTTTCCCAATAGTAATTCGGTAAAAATTGAAAAAAATATTGAAGATTTTGTTCTTGATGTAAAGATACTTCAATCTCTTGGAATTATTGTAAATGAGTTATTAACAAATATAATGAAATATGCATTTCCAAATATTGATAATGGTATTATTGAGGTATCTTTATCAATTTCCGGAACTAAAGTCTGTTTAAAGATAGTGGATAATGGTATAGGAATACCTGAAGGAATAGATTTTAAAAGTTCTAAAGGTTTTGGAATGCAGCTTGTGAACATGCTTAGCGATCAACTTGATGGAACTATTCGTATTGAACGAGGACGAGGAGCAGGTACCAGGATTATTCTGGAATTCCCTGTCTAAAAGGTAGTATCTTCTACTTTCAAAGAGCCTCATAAACAACAATTAATGAAAATAAAATTACAAGTACAGATAAACTTAGCTCAAGGCAGCTTGATTTTGTCCTTAATGCCATTTTGCTTCCCAGTCTTGCTCCAACTATGGAGCTGCAATAGCAGGGATTATTGAAATAGCACCTCTATCCAGATATTCTATAAGTCCTGAACCTGCCGTAAATATTGTTACAAGCAAAGATGTGGCTATTGCTTTATGACTATCCAGACACAGTGCTTTAATAAACAGGTGGAAATAAAGATCCACCGCTTCCACCTATCATCCCTGTTATAAAGTTTAAAAATTGTGATTCAGGAAAGATATTCATCAACAAATTCCCTTGGTTTTAAAACCGATATACCATGATATCCAGTAACATCAAGAAGATATTTATCTCCGCTGGCAATAATTTTGCATTTGAGGCAATTGCCAGTGCCGGGAATTTATTATCATCTGGATTAATACAAACCTTTTTTAGTAAGCGGAGGGGCATCTATCACTGAAGCTTTTAGCATTATGAATGTAATTCGGTGTTCAAGATCGACACCGGGAAATTTATTAGAAAGCTTCTCCCCCGTACGTTTCATCCAGTATTTCAGGAGAAATTAATAGAGATATTTTTTCATTCCTTCCATGCACTCTGTAGGGGAAGTTCAGAGGATCGGTTTACCGACCCTCTGTGGCTGTCCCTGCATGCGATATGGAACCAAAATTACATATTATCCAGTAAATCCTGTAGTGGTTCTTTTACAGTTGAGAATTCAATTCCCCTATCACTGCAGAAATCCCGTACAGTTATTCCGGTAGCTCCCATATCTATTCCCAGTATCCCGTTAATCTGTTCTTTGGAAAGTCCCCAGTCCAGAAGTTCTGAGAATGTAGTTTTTCCCTTTATGGTTGTGTCTTCTTCAGTCTGCTCACTATCAGCTTCAGAATTTGATCCTGAAGAATTGAAACCTTCTAAAGATACAACTCTGCTGCTGTATTCTGATAAAATATCTTTATCAGTTGCCCCTTCTTTGTTAAGTATATTCCATGCTGGTTGGGGAAGGGCTGTATTTGTTTCCGGTTTATAGGGGAGTCCCTTGTATAGGGAAACAAAGAGCCTCATACTGTCAGTTCCAATCTCCAAATCCCCAATAATTCCATACATTTCTTCAAAATCCTTTACCTTAATTTCTGTAGGGTTTTCTGAGCCTGAGAATCCATATGCTTTTGCAAGTGTTTCCACTGGTATATCAAAAGCTTTTTCCAGATCACTGAAAGAATATGAACCCCTTATATCTGCAGGGTTTGCCTGGCCTTCAAAGATACCTGTAGTGTATTTTGCAGGGTTTTTTGAACCTTCAGTTTTCCAGTAACCAAGTGCAGAGCTTATGAGTATTCCTATAATAAACAGTGCAGGCAATAAAATACCGGCAAAATTTGCTTTAATTCTCATTTTGTTATCTCCTCAGTCTTGAATTTATTTGTACGGAACTCCATTGTATTAGGAACAGGACACGCTCCATCATCCGAAGTACATTCATAACAACTTATACATTGATGATTTCTGACTTTGCCTGATGTGGAAACAGAAATATTCATAGGACAAGCTCTGTCACAGGCCTTGCAGTTTATACAGGTACTGGTATTACGCCTTAAAGGAATAAGGCGAAAGAGGTTGAAAACTCCAAGAACAGCACCGTATGGACAGGCGTACTTACAAAAGGGACGTTCAACAAAAAGAGACAGGATCATGACAAGTCCCAGAACAATAAATCCACTTATAGCTACCTCTCCTGTCCAGAATTGGAAAAGCGTAAAGAAAGGATCTATTTTTTCAAAGGCCAAAACTCCTGATATTGCTGTCATATAGAGAACCCATGCAAGGAGGCCGTATCTTAGATAACGGAGATACTTATCAATGCTGTAGGGGATAAATCTATTATATTTCTTCTTAAAAATTTTTTTGCCTACTTTACCAATCCACTCCTGGAATGTTCCCATGGGACATATCCATCCGCAGAAAATGGGACCCAAAAAAAGTGAAGAGACAAAAACAATAAGCATGAGAACAATACTGGATTCGTGTATTTTTTTTACAAAAGTATCTGTAGTTATAAGGTGATATAGGGTTTCAACTCCTCCAAAGGGACAGACTGCATGTAAAGATGCGCTTCCTAATAATGGAATTCCATTACCGGATTCTACAAGGGTGTGGTTTACTGCAATTATTGCAATTAGAATAAACAGTGCAAGCTGTATCCATGTTCGCAGTTTTGGTTTCTTTTTCATTTTATTCTCCTTTTTCTATTTTTATAGCTAAAAGATGTAAAGCAAATGTGAACAGTCTATTTGTTTTCTATGAAATTACTTGATATGTTCTAAAAATGTCACTATTATGACATAAGGGAGTATTGTATGGAATATCTTCAATTTACAAACTTTAGAAATAATTCAAAAAAATACTTTGAAAAAATACAAAATGGCGATAGTTTTATAATAATTCGAAAGGGTGTTCCGGTAGCAAAAATTCTACCGTTCAAAGAAAACCAGCAAGGTTGGAAGCGACATGTGCCCAGGGTAAAATTAAAGAAGGAAGAAAAAACAACAACAGATTTTCTAACTGAAGAAAGAAATGCCTGAAGAAAGAAGCAAAGGGTGAATTACTTTTTTGATACCAGTGCATTAATAAAAAACTATATAGAAGAAATTGGAAGTGATCATGTTTCCGGTTTAATGGATAGTGCAGCTGAAATATTTGTCTCAACAATTACAATCATGGAATGTTATTCTACATTGAGAAGAATATTATTAGAGAAACTTATAACAGAGGATGAGTATTCCCATCTAAAGAAGAAAATAGCTTATGATTTTGATTTTTTTAATAAAATAGAGTTTGAAAATAGTACGGAAAAATGTGAACAACTTATTGATGCTTATCAGTTAAAAACTCTGGATTCCATACAATTAGCAGCATCTTTAACTGTATTAGATGAGATTGATAATTTTGTTTGTTGTGATATTAAATTGTTGAATGCTGCAGAGAGAGAAAATCTGGATATTCTAAATCCTATTGATCCATAGGTGTAAAAAAATGATTAGAAAATTTATAAGCTATTACAAATCTTATAGAAGTCTGTTTGCTCTGGATATGTCCTGTGCTGTCATTGCATCGGTGCTGGCCATTTTGATTCCAGTACTTACAAGATCTCTTTTGGGGAAATATCTACCCAGAGGAAACAGCAGGGGAATTATCACAACCCTTATTCTAATGATGGGCATTTATATAATTAAAACTTTTCTTACATTTATTCGTGTAAAGTGGGGGTCATATCCTTGGTGTCCGGATGGAGGCAGATATGAGAAGAGATCTATTTTCTCATATACAAAAGCTTTCATTCAGTTATTTTGACAGAGTAAAAACCGGACATTTAATGAGTAGGATTTCAAATGATCTAAGTGTTATTGCAGAAGTCGCTCACCATGCTCCTGAAGATCTAATTATTTCTATTGTTGTTTTAATTCTTGCTTATACAGGAATGTTTATTTTTAACTCTGCTCTTGCGTATATTTGTCTTATCCCTTTGCCCTTTATGTTTGTCTGGGGAATAATTATGGGATTAAAAATGCGAGAAGGTTTTCGAATGGTACGAAAAGAGATTGCGGAAATAAACAGTACAGTTGAAAATTCAGTTCAGGGAATATTGTTGAATAACATCAGTTTTAAATATGATAAATCCACTGACTGGGTTTTAAAAAATATATAAATAGATATAAACCCGGGACAGACCATTGCATTGGCAGGAGAGTCCGGGGCGGGGAAAAGTACTTTAGTCTCATTGATACCGCGATTTTATGATGTTCAGGAAGGTTTAATTGAAATTGATGATCAGGAAATTAAAGGACTAAAACAAAGAAGTCCAAGAAAAAATATAGGAATTGTTCAGCAGAATGTTTTTTTTATTTGATGGAACTATACGGGAAAATATTATCTATGGTAAACCGGACGCAACTGAAGATGAACTTCCCATAGCTGTAAATATGTCTAATCTTTCAAGTTTCATATCCACATTATCTGATGGTTTGGATACCGAAGTTGGCGAGCGAGGCGTTCTTTTATCCGGGGGACAGAAAAACGTATATCTATAGCCCGTGTTTTCCTAAAAAATCCTGAAGTTTTAATTCTGGATGAAGCCACCAGTTCTCTGGATAATGAATCAGAAAGTATTATTCAGGAAGCTCTCTGGCAACTTAGTAAAAACAGAACTACAATTATTATTGCCCACAGACTCTCTACAATTATGAAAGCAGATAAAATATATGTCATGAAAAATGGTGAAATAGTTGAAGAGGGAACACATTTGGAACTTCTGGGACAGAAAGGATATTACAAAGTGCTTGCGGATAAGGGGACTTTGGTAGCAGGGACAGGTATATAAAAAGGCTGTCTGGAACTCAGACAGCCTTCACTGGAAAAAGTAAAAATCTTATTTCACCTCGTTATACTCGCAAAAGGCATGTTTTTTCCAACGTACTCTGGTAGGAACAACCTCCACATGAACCAGAGAAGGATCATTTTCGTCTGTAAATAATCCCAAAGCTCCAGGGTGAAGTTCAAGAAGTTTTTTCTTTTTTGCTGCATCACCAGTTAAATCTGCTATCCCGGATACTCTCAGGTGGTCACCATTTTTAGCTACCCAGCAGAGCTCCACTTTTGGATTGTCCTTTAATTCCTTAACCTTTCCACTGATATTTACTGTTGTACACCAGAATTTAAAATCATCTGTTACAACAAACTTCATCGGCCTGACTCTCGGTTGGCCATCAACGCTGGTTGCCATCTGACAGGAACCTGCGCTTCTAATTATTTCACGTACCTTTTCTCTTGACATCACTTCTCCTTTGGATGCATAGGCGGGCAGCAAACTTGTTTGCGACCAGCCTTCGTAGACTCAGGAGTGGGAGGCTGGAAGCCGGAGAAAGGAAACCGGAAGAAAAGAAATAGAAGGAGAATTAAGGAATTAGAATATCCTTTTTCCTTCCAGTTTTCCTTCTCCTTTCTCCATTTCCCCTCTTCTTCCTGTCTCCCGTCTCCGTTTTCCCCTTATAGAGGCATATTACCGTGTTTTTTATTTGGTCTATCTTCTTTTTTATTTAAATACATTTCCAAAGATTTCCACAATTGTATTCTTGTTTCTGCAGGATCAATAATATCATCCAGAAAACCGAATCCTGCAGCAATAAATGGATTCATCACTGTTTCTTTAAACTCATCAATCTTCTGTTGTCTCATAGCAACAGGGTCTTCAGCTCCTTTTATATCTCTTCGGAATATTACATTAGCAGCACCTTCTGCTCCCATTACAGCAACCTCTGCAGTTGGGTAGGCAATTGTTCTGTCAAAACCAAGAGCTTTGGATGACATTGCAATGTTTGCACCACCATAGGCCTTTTTAACTATAAGAGCTATCTTGGGAACAGTTGCTTCTGCAATAGCATAGAGTAATTTTGCTCCATGACGAATAATACCACCATGTTCCTGACCTGTTCCGGGAAGAAATCCCGGGACATCAACAAAGGACATAAAAGGAATATTAAAAGAGTCACAAAATCTGACAAATCTGGCAGCTTTGTCAGCGGCATTTATATCCAGGACTGCAGCCATTACTTTTGGCTGATTAGCCATAAGGCCAATTGTGTGGCCATTAAGTTTTGCAAAACCAATAACAATATTCTGGGCAAAATCTTTCTGAACTTCTAGAAATGAATCAGCATCAAAAACTGAGTTAATTAGTGTTCTAATATCATAGGGCTTTCTTGGATTATCAGGCAGAAGATCCAGTAGTTCAGGTGTTTTTCTGTCAACTGGATCGTAGCATGCGGAAACAGGAGGCTGTTCGGTATTATTTGATGGGAGGTAACTTAATAGGGTCTGGGCAAAAGTAAGGCATTCTTCTTCAGAAGAGAACCTGAAGTGTACATTCCCACTTTTAAAAGTGTGAGCTTTTGCACCACCTAAATCTTCATGAGAAATTTCTTCTCCTGTAACTGCTTTAATTACATCCGGGCCTGTAATATACATATGACTAACCTGATCCACCATAAAGATAAAATCTGTAATTCCAGGGGAGTAAACAGCACCACCTGCACATGGACCAAGAATAATTGACAACTGTGGAATAACTCCGGAACTTAATGTATTTGCACGGAAAATTTTTGCATATCCTTCCAAAGATAAAGTACCTTCCTGTATTCTTGCACCACCTGAATCATTTATCTGAAGAAAGGGGGTTCCGTTTTTAAGAGCATCCAACTGTGCAGAAGCAATTCTTTCTGCATGCATTTCTCCTAAAGAGCCACCCAAAACAGTAAAATCCTGGGAAGAAATAAAAATCTGTCTTCCGTTTATTTTACCACTTCCAGTAACAACACCGTCACCAGGAAATTTTTTCTTGTCCATTCCGAATTCTGTAGACCGGACAGTTGAGTAGGTTTCCTGTTCTATAAATGAGGTTTCATCTAAAAGATAATCTATTCTTTCTCTTGCTGTAAGTTTACCTCTTTTATGTTGGGCTGTAATTCTATCTTCACCGCCACCAACTAACATTTTTGCCTGCATCTCTTTAAATCTGTTATAAGCTTCTCGATTTGCCATATTCCCTCACCTTAAATAAATATAAATTGAAATTTTAATATTGCCGGAGAACGGTTTGTTTAGAGACCTGTTCTGAAAAGCAAAGCTCATACTATCAACAGCTTATCTTTACGTCAAGAAAAAAGAAAAGAAATTAGAAAACTTTACTTGACACCTTTTCCCATCTTAACTATAGTACTCCTTTACCTCAAAATTTTAAGGAGATATTTATGAAATCAGTAGTACCTGAAAAAGTTTCCCAGGATGTACTTAACATACCTGTAGCAGAAATTGAAGCATGGCTTGCCGGCCCTGTTGTTGAATTACCTGCATTCGAACCAGCTTATACAAAAACCAGAGATGGTAAAAACCTTGTTATTCGTGCTCTTAAAAAAGAAGAAGCACCTGAACTTTTAAAGTTCCTCAAAAAGTTTATTGAAATAGACAGAGACTTCTACGATATCGTAGGTGTTCGTGTTTATGCAGAAGTACTTGGATGGCTTCGAAACAGACTTAAAGATTCTTACCACTTAGTTGGATCTATTGATGGTGAATTAGCAGGTTTTGCTAATGGTAGAAAAAGAGATGAAGACATTCATATTTCTTTACACTCAATGGCTTTTAAAAGAGGCGGCGGTGTAGGTGCAGCAATGTACTATGCTAAAGCTCAGTATGCTTTTGAAACTCTTGGTGCAAAAGAATGGTGGTCAACTTTTGAATCCTACAATGGATGGAAGAGATATGGTCTAGGTTGTGCACAGCCTTCTTACCCATGGCCTGAAAACCAGCATGAGCTTGGTGGAGCAGCTGTTTACTACATTAGAAGAGCTTACTGGGATTCAACAGTTAAAGATTATAACAAACAGCTTGTACACGGCGATCTTATTCGTCCGGTACCTGCAGATATTCTTGCAACTGCAGATAAACTTATTATTCCTGATACCCCAGACATCTAAACTTTGGTTTTTGATTAATATTGAACCTCCGGTTATGCCGGGGGTTTTTTTGTGTCTGGGCGTTGCCCGTCATATGGTCGAATACAAAATTCGTCCCTACGCCGAGCCGGGCTATACTGATGTTGTTAAGGAAATGAACGATCGACATCCCTACACCAAAATCAACTGTGGGCTATGAATGCTCCAAAGGATTAATTTTTATTCCTGTTTGGGGGAACAAGAACTGGAAGGGACTTCCTGAGTGTTTCGAAATACTATTATCTTGTGTGAATCTTTATAAACATAGAGATGTACCCTGTATGAATCTCCATAATAATAAAGATATACCTTGTATAAATCTCCATTTTATTATATCTTTATAGTGAAATGAAAAGAAATATAGAAAAACATCTAATTAGTTGGTTACATAAAAGAAATAGGATGCCTCTTCTTCTAAATGGAGCACGCCAGGTTGGTAAGACTTATATTTTAAAGGAATTTGGCAAAAACAATTTTTCGGATGTACACTACTTTGATTTGGAAGAGCAGAAACATGTTTTAGAGTCAGTTTTTACCGAAGGATCTCTGGATCCGGTATCTATCATTAATAAACTGAGCTTTATTACTGGTAAGGAAATTAATATCGATACTGATTTGCTGATATTGGATGAGATCCAGGCTATTCCCAGAGCTATTACATCCCTTAAATATTTTAATCAAAACCTGAAAAGACTCGCTGTCGCAGCTGCCGGATCCAATTTGGGAGTTGCCCATGCAGAGGAAGCCTTTCCTGTTGGTAAAGTTGATTCTTTGTTTCTATACCCTATGAATTTTGAGGAATTTCTTAGTGGTGTAGATGAACCATTAGCTGCCGGATTCCTTTCAAATTTCAAGGGTGGTAAAACTGATGATATATATCATTCCCGGTTATTTGAACTTCTAAAAATATATTTTATTACAGGTGGGCTTCCAGCTGTTATCCTTGAATACCTAAAGGAAAAGGATAATCCTCTTACAGCTTATAGAAATGTCAGAGAGCTGCAGGCGACACTTCTATTTCATTATAGAAATGATTTTGGGAAATATTCCGGACATTCTAATGCGAGACATATAGAACGAATTTTTAATTCCGTTCCCGCACAGCTTTCAAAAGTACAGGATGGTAAAGCAAAGAAATATATATTCAAAAATGTTATATCGAAAGGATACAGATCTTATGAGGATCTTGCAGACCCCATCAGCTGGCTTGTGAAGGCGGGGTTGGTTTTGCGTTGTGACATAACGGAAAACCCTATTGTTCCTATCTATGGAAATACATCTCTGAATAGTTTTAAACTTTTTTTCTTTGATATAGGACTTCTGGGAGCAATGGTAAAAATACCCCCTGAAGATATTATAAGATACAATTATGGAACCTATAAGGGGTATTTTGCTGAAAATTTTGTTCTACAGGAATTAATTTCCAATGGTTATCATGATATTGTTACCTGGATGGGAAGAACTTCAGAGATTGAATTTGTTGTACAGTTAGAAAACAAGCTTGTTCCAGTAGAAGTTAAAGCCGGTGTAAATACAAGAGCAAAAAGTCTTTTAGCTTATATAAATAAATATCATCCTGATATGGCATTTAAATTTACAGGTAATAAATTCGGAGTTGATGAGCAAAGAAATATTTGTAATTATCCATTGTATATGGTTTCGAAATTTCCTAAAATTATTGGGAATTAACATCCTGATACTGCCTGTTACCCATAATATTTAACTGAATAAATTATAGAATTTCCTTCATAATTGAAACATGGGAACACAAAATCAAATTAAACGGACTTTATCTGAACAAAAAGGTTTAGAACAATTGTGTAATTTATTAAAAAACAACCAGTTCATAAATAGAACTGAATTGGCCAGGTTTGTGTGCAGGAAATACCACTTTTATGATACTTGTGGGAATGTACAACTCGGAGGCTGTCTGAAAGCTTTGTGTGAATTAGAATCATCTGGTCATTTATCTTTACCCTTAGCACAAAAATCTTCAGACAAGAAATCTTCAATACGCTTAACAAAACCGGTTCCGGAACCTGCTAATGTCCCTTCAAAAGTGGGTTAAATTTAACAGCTTAAATTGGTTTTAGTGCAAATAACCGATGACATTCGAATATGGAATGAGTTGATGATAAATGAGCATCCTCTGGGTGCAGACCCATTGGTTGATAGGCAAATTCGTTATTTAATCAGCAGCGAATATGGATGGTTGGGAGAATTTGGATTTGCAGCCCCTGCTCTGCAATTAGCTGACCTTGATAAATGGATTGGCTGGAACAGTGAACAATACAAGAAATTCCTAAAACAAAATTAATCAATGTTTGTGATAGAGAGGCTGATTTTTTTGAAATGTTTGATGAACAATGGAAAAAATCCCGATGTTGATATGCTGATCAGGGCGCATCATAACCGAAATATCAAGAAGGATCCTTTTAAGCTATTTGAAGCTGTTAGTCAGGCACCACTTGTGTTGAAGATACGATGATTTTGCTTTTTTACATCAAATCTTCACGTATACTTTGAATAGTTTTTACTCCT
>Ga0190304_1000463_pt1 | contig 19096 bp, 18 predicted proteins | sample 48700712_MG_FD_161670 | JGI IMG/M metagenome (GOLD analysis project Ga0190304, IMG submission 161670) | Hydrothermal vent sediment bacterial communities from Southern Trench, Guaymas Basin, Mexico - 4870-07-1--2_MG | ecosystem: Environmental > Aquatic > Marine > Hydrothermal vents > Sediment ...
AAGCATCTCGAGGATGTAAAAAGAGAACTTGATGAAATAAGGAGATTGCAAAGAGAAGCAGTTATCAAATATTACAGAAAGGGAACAATATCGAGAAAAACATATGATATGCTCATGCAGGAATATGCTAAAGCATATGGTGAACTGATGGACAAGTATGGTGAACTTCTGGCAAAGATGGAGAGAAACAAATTCAAATGGAAAAAATTAAAAAGAAAATCTAAAACACCATCTTAAGAGGAGGAGCATCCGGATAGACGATAATTCCCTTGTCTGTTATCTCCATAGGTACAATCTTTCTCACATGAGAGGTTCCTCTCAATTTGTATACCTCTACCCCTCTTACTCTCTCAACGTGACCCGGGAAGTTATAGAAAACGATTATCCCGTCAGCCAAGAACTCTTCCACTCCAGTCACAGAGAATCTCTTTGGAGCCTCAAGAGATTCCGATATTATGAATGTTGTGAGGTTTAATCTCTCGAAATATCTGAATAATTGCTCTATATAAATCCTGTACTGTCTTCTCGTTCCTGAGAAAGCGGTCTCAACAGCGGATATGGAATCAAGGACGAGCATGTATGGATGAAAACCTTTTGGTATAAAATCCAGAACCATGTCAACCTTTATTGGTAATGTACCGCTTGCTTCTTCAAGCAAAGCTTCCACAGATCTCGCTAACTGTATAGGCTGCAACCTCTTGAGAGAAATCTTACCCTTATCGTTTGCCTTCAGATGTATCTCATGCTCTGTTCTACCTATCTCCTTAATATTGAAACCAAAAGAGAGCATGTGGTCTTTCAATCTCTCAGGTCTCTCTTCCATGGATAGATAGACACAGTCCTTTCCTCTAGATGCTATGTTGTAGATGGTGTGCAGGCAGAATAGAGTTTTCCCGCTGCCGGGGCCGCCGGCTATTATTATGTTTGAACCTTCAGGTATACCATTTTCTATCAGCTCATCAAAACCTGGAACTCTAGTTCGAACCCATTCTCTTTTCTCTTTCTTGATTCTTTTCATGTAGGCTGGCTCAAAGATAGCTCCGGAAATCAGACCTTCTGTGCATCCCTCCTCTGCAGTTGATTCATCATGTAATCCCTTTTCAAGTTCTGAAACCGGCGTTCCAGCGACGGCGGCGTATGTATTCATGGATGAGAGATCGACCGTATTATCTCTATTCTCTTCTATGACCCTATCTATAAATTCATCTATTGGTTCCTCTCTCTTGAAAATACCACTAACATTTGCTAATAGACCTAATTTCCCTATGCATCCCATCCATCAATTTTATAAGCATATTTGATTTATAAAATTTTACATCGATACGACAAGGTTATCTCATTTTTTTGAGAGAAACATCGGCATATACAGAATCTTATGAGTCCGCTTCTTTTTTACAAACTATTATTTCTACAGGGAACGGGAAGAAATTTGTCCTTGTAATCTTTGACTTCGTTATCCGAAAACCAGCATTCGCGACCTCCTCAGATAGCCTTATTGGTCTGCTGGACGGTCTGTATCCAAGAATCGTTGGCCATAGAGGATACATCATTTCATAGATCAATCTCCATGACCTGAGTAAGCCTTCACCCTTCTTTGTCATCGAAACAAAAATCGCTCTTCCTCCGGGTTTAAGCACTCTCTTTGTTTCTTCAAGTGCCACCTTGATCTGATTCTTCGGTAGAAGATCCAGGATAAAGCTGCCTATAACAACATCAAAAGAGTTATCTTTTATTGGCATAGAGAGTACATCTCCGAGTATGAGCTGAGCCCTACCCAGATTACCGTTTCTCTCGAGATTCTCCATACTGACCTTACACATACCCTCTGAGAAATCAATACCATACACGACCGTATTTGTCCTCTCCACGATTTTATTAAGAAGCCATCCAGTTCCAAAAGCCAAATCCAAAACCTTCTCATCCTCTCTTATGTCAGCAATTTCAAGCACCTCGGTGTTGGGTCTGATTTCAAAAACACCCATTATCAGATGATAGTATCTGCTGGATACGTCATACTTCCCTTTGTAACCAGATTTTGGATATATCACATCCTGAACCTCTTCAAACAACATCTTCTCATCCTCTCTGAGGGTGTATTTGATCACTCTTTAAGCACGGAGCATCATTATCCATGCATTCAAGCTCTTCCAAACAATCATTTTCTTCCATTGTTTCCATCCCAGCTACAGAATATTATCTCAAAAACACTCTCACGTGAGCATCCGTAATCTTCCTTCTCCCAACACATGCCCCCTCACAATGTCCATGCCACCGGTGTTAAATGCACACGGAGGATAAAATAATTTTTTGAGATACCTCGTAAAGCAACCAGCCCACCAATCTCGAATATCCTTTTCAAATCTTGTATAACAGAAAAACCTTCGCTACAGGCGGGTTTAAGCTCTTCCATTCAGACCAAAATTTATATAGATATATTTGTATTGCAGAATTCCCAGGTAGATAAAATGGCAAGGATGCATGCGAGAAGAAGAGGAAGGTCAGGTTCGAAAAAAGTACCTAGAGATAACCATCCAAACTGGAGTGCTTTGAATGCAAGAGAGGTGGAAGCAAAAGTTATAGAGCTGGCAAAAGAGGGATATCCACCAAGTCAGATAGGTATGATACTGAGAGACCAGTTTGCTGTACCCAGCGTTAAGGCGGCAACCGGTATGAGCATTCTTGAAATCCTGGAGAGAAACAATCTGGCTCCTGAAATACCTGAGGATTTAATGAGCTTGATAAAGACCGCCCTCTCCATAAAGAAACATCTCGATGAGCATAAGCATGATTATCATAATAAGAGAAACCTCCAGCTTACAGAATCAAAAATCAGGAGACTTGTGAAGTACTACAAGAGAATAGGTAGACTTCCACAGGACTGGAAGTACAACTTAGAGTCTGCAAAACTTCTGGTAAAGTGAGGATGAATATAGAAAATTATCTGCGCCAGGCGGCGGAAAAGCTTGACTCTTTTCCCAGAGATACAAGGGTTAGGATAGTTTCCCATTATGATACAGATGGTATATGCTCCGCTGCCATCCTTATGAAATCGGTTGAGAGGAAAGGTTTTGACTTTCATGTCTCCCTGCTGAATCACCCTTTTGAGGAGGAGTTTGAGAAACTGAAAAAGGAAGACAACGACATCATCATTTTCTCTGATCTGGGTAGCGGTCAGATAGAGCAGATAAGAGAAATGGGAGCAGATTCCATAATCCTTGATCATCATCAGCCGGAGAATAAAAATCCTGTTGTGGATTCAATAATCCAGATCAATTCCAATTTATTCGGTATAGATGGAAACTTCGAGATATCGGGGGCGGGTCTCTCGTATCTATTTGCAAAAACCCTGGATGAGAACAATACAGACCTTTCCATATTTTCTCTGATGGGGGCAATTGGAGATAAACAGAACATTGGAGGGTGGAAGGGAAAAAACAAGGAGATATTCGAAGAGGCAAGAAAGAAGGAAATTATAACGGTGAGCAAACCCTCCATCAAGGCAGGAAATGATAGCATAGTTGATGAGATAGCTTATTCTGTGGACCCATTTTATCCAGGTCTATCAGGTAGAAGAGAGGAAGTGGAGAGACTCCTGAAAGAATTATCCATTTCAGGAGAAACGAGATATGGCGACCTTAACAAGGAAGAGAGGAAGGATATTCATTCCTTTCTGGTACTGGCTCTGCTCAAAAATAACATTGAACCTGAGATCATGAACGAGGTGATTAAGGAGAGAATCATCACTGACCACTTCCCATCGAATCTCGATGTGCTATCCGATATTATCGATAGCTGCAGTAAAGGTGGAAACCCTGGTCTCTCCTTAGCATTCTGTATGAATCCACAGAAATATCTTGAAACAGTTAAGGAGAACAGCAAAAGATTCAGAGAAAAAATACTCGGAGAACTTGTGAAACTCGAGGAGGAGGGGCTGGAGGAAAAGAAAAATCTGGTCTATTTCGTATCAGGTAAAGCATCCGATGGAAGCTATATGAGTAGCGTGGTTTCCAACTACTTCAACTGCAAGGGGAAAGCCGTTTTTTCGTTTACTCCAAAAAATGGAAAGGTTCACGTCTCCTGCAGAGCAACCAGAAAACTTGTGGAAAAGGGTCTGGACCTTGGAAATGTAATGAGAGAGACAGCAAAAAAATTCGGCGGCGCCGGTGGCGGGCACAAAATAGCGGCGGGCGGAACATTTGAAGATGTATCTGTAGAAGAACTTGTAGATTTCATAGACAGTATTCTGTGGGATGAAAATGCAAATCAGATGCAAACTCACGCTTGAATATGGGGATGAAAAAACTGCCAGAATTGTATACGATTCCGTGAGAATTGATGATGAGAGATTCGTTGATACATGTCTGGATAAAAACAGGATCGTTGCCACTATAACAGCAAAATCCCCTGGTTCACTATTGCATACCCTCAATGACTATCTTGCATGTGTATCGGTTGCTGAGAAGGTTGTGGATAAATGATTAATATACTTCTTTTCTTTACATATGGGCATGAAATTCCATCTCTCAGCAACCATAAAGCTCAGCAAACCTGCGAGTAAGGAAGTCATATCAAAGGAGATCGAGAATTTTAATGCACAGTTATCAGACAAGCAGGTTGATGCAAGGATAGAAAAATGGGATGTATCAGAAAACAACCTCAACATAGAGATCGTATCAGGAACAAAGAGAAGGGCTCATGATATTCTGCTCAATTTCAGAAACATTCTTTCAAAAAACCTGGGTAAAAATTACAAAATTGGTGTAAGGAAGATCGATGTGAATCTTTATGAGGTCACATTCTCTCTGGAAAAGGAGCCCTTACAACCTGTCACAATACCATTTGCAGATCTCGAGATAGATGGAAAGAATGTGAGAATGATACTCAAGGACACATCTGAAGAGTTCCTGAGAAAGAACTATGTTGACAGAATGATAAAGAGAGTCATAGAAAAGGTTGAGAATCAGTACTACGAGGGAAAGAAAGAGTTCTGGAAGCTCATATGGAAATCTGAGGAAAAGGAACCGGTGTGGAACAAAGACCCGACTGAGGAAATGATGAAAAGAGGATGGCTTGTCCAGGGTCCAACAAAGGGAAAATGGTTTTATCGTCCTCAGGCAGCCGCAATTTTTAGAGCGATGGAGAGGATAGCAATCGAGGAAATCCTGAAACCCCTTGGTTTTCAGGAAGTCATAGAGTCACATATTGTCCCTTTCGAGATATGGCTCAGAACAGGTCATCTTGAGGGCATGCCTGGAGAGATATACTATGTATGTGAACCCAAAACGAGAGATGTGAAGGAATGGGAGAGATTCATTGATCTGGTAAAGATAACAAGAGAAGTCCCTGAAGAGGAGTTGAAAAAAACAGTTTCTCTTCCCAGGGCAGGCATATGTTATGCACAGTGTCCAGTAATATACTGGTCCCTCAGAGGGAGAACCATAGCCGATGAATCTCTGCCTCTTTTGATATTCGACAGAACAGCGATATCCGGAAGATATGAATCAGGAGGAAGACATGGAATAGAGAGGGTTGATGAGTTTCACCGTATAGAGCCAGTTTACATAGGAAAACCAGAGCAACTGATAGAACTGAGGAAAAAACTCATAGAGAGATACAAACACGTTTTCAACGACATATTCGAGATAGAGTGGCGGATGGCGTGGGTGACGCCATGGTATCTGCAGCAGGCCGGTAAAATGGGCGTTGGTGAGCATTATGGAGAAGGAGTCATAGGAACCATAGATTTTGAGGCATGGTTACCATACAGAGGGGACAGGAAAAATTCAAAATGGCTTGAGTTCCAGAATCTCAGCATACTCGGCGATAAATACGTCAAAGCCTTCAATATAAAGGCCCAGAAAGGAGAACTCTGGAGCGGTTGCACAGGTATAGGGCTGGAGAGGTGGATGGCCGTTTTCCTCGCTCAGAAAGGGCTTGATCCTGAGAACTGGCCTGAAGGATTCAGAAAATATCTGGATAAACTTCCGGAGGGGATAAAGATACTCTAAATTTCATAGCCAAACTCTTTGAAGGCAAACTCCCATTCTCTGCCTATCTTTTCTCTCAGCTCATCATCTATCTTGTACTGATGAGCCTTGTAATTCTTATGCTTCTCCAGATATTTTTCAAAGTTTGGTTTCGCTTTCTCGAACCAGCTAAAACCGAATTTATCGTAAACCTGACGGAGAATTTTTAGGGGTTCTTTAACAAAATCCTCGTATTTGAATTCGATGAGATTTTTCTCATCTATGTGTCCTTTCTCATTAAGATATCTCTTGTAGAGCTCACGGTAAAAATCTATAATGAATCTGTCTAAAAATTCCACATCGATCCTCTGCAGGGAAAAAATCGGTATTATACTTCTGTATAGCCTCCATGTCGAGAGATACACATGATATGGATTTCTATAAATATGGATAAACTTGATTTCTGGAAAAGTTTCCATGAGAAGTCTTGTTCTTCCAGTGTTAACCGGACTTTTCAGAAGGATGGGTTTTCCTCCGTATTTATATGCCACCTTCTTCATTATGTATCTGTATGTCTCCTTCCATTTTTCCTCTATATTATCATCAACTCCATCGAACAGCACGTATTTCCTGAAGTAGTGATAAATATTCTTGGGAAAGAACCATCCATGGTAGAAAGAATATGGGCAGAGATTTGCAATCGCATACTCATCCTCGTATGGCAGCCTTGTTTCCATTTCAAGATCATCCATTGGTCTTTTTGAGGGAAGGTGTTGCTGAACAACTTTATCCAGCAGTTTGTCGCAGGCAATCATCATTGATGGAGTCATTGTCTCTCTGGTAGAGACATACGAGAGATTTTTATCCTGACCAAGCAGATAATGCAGAAAGGTTGTTCCACTCCTGAAGTGACCAATTATGCAAACTATCTGCGGTATCTTGGTATTTTCAATCTTTTTGTTGAACTTCAAATCTTCATAAAACCTTATCGGGGAGAAGAGTGCTGATAATGTCATAACATAGAGAACTCTTGGTATAAATCTCCAGTCCACACGAAATCCATTCCAGGCGAGAAGCCGCAGTATATTGGTTAAAGTCGAGCCTCCGAGAGGTTGCATCCTTGGGTCCAGATAGAAAGATTTATCGAAATCCAGTTTTCCCATGCTTCTTCAGATAAGAAAAATCTTAATAAACCCTTCCCTTTTTAGTGGGTGGTGATTTGGATGCCATGGCTGGCCATAATCATAGTGGTGGTGCTATTCCTGCTTCTATTGCTGGCATCGGCGATAAAGATACTCCCAGAGTATCAGAGAATCGTTGTCTTCAGACTGGGGAGACTGCTGGGAGTGAAGGGACCCGGTCTGGTTTTTGTTATACCTGTGATAGATAGATTTCTGAAGATAGACCTGAGAGAAAGAGTCAGAGATGTTCCAAAACAGAGGGTTGTGACCAAAGACAATGTTACCATAGATGTCGATGCAGTTGTGTACTACAAAATTGTTGACCCTGATAGAGCGGTTGTTCAGGTACAGAGATATGATTTGGCAACAGATCTTCTCGCTCAGACAACGCTGAGAGACGTTCTTGGAGAGGTTGACTTGGACTATCTCCTGCAGAATAGGGAGGAACTCAACAAAAAAATCCAGTCCATACTGGATGCTGGAACGGATGCTTGGGGAATAAAGGTTACAAGAGTGACAATAAGAGATGTTGTTATACCTGAACAGATGCTCAGAGCCCTTGCAAAACAGGCAGAGGCTGAAAGAGAGAGAAGGTCAAGAATTATAATGGCAGAGGGAGAGTATCAAGCATCGAAGAAGATGGCTGAAGCTGCAAAATTCTATGAAAAGGTTCCTGCAGCACTTAGGCTAAGAGAACTGCAGACCCTGGCAGAGATAGCGAGAGAGAAGAACCTGATAGTTGTTCCAGGCGGAGAGATGGGAACCATCGCTGGACTCACACAGGCGATGATGAAGAAGACGAAAAAATGAAAAAAAATCTCATCTATCTAATCCAGCTATCCCTGATATTTTTCTTTTTGTTCATCCATACAACAGAAGCAGTCAATGAAAAAGTGGTTGTTCTGGATATTGAAGGAGCTATAGACAGGGCTACCGTGCAGCTCATTAAAGAAGGCATAGAGCATGCTGAATCCATACACGCTGAGACAATCGTTCTCAGAATAAACACGCCCGGCGGCGGACTGGATGAGACCGAGGAGATAATAGAGTTTATCATAGGGAGTGATGTACCATTCATAGGATATGTTCCAAAAGGAGAGAAGGCATGGTCTGCAGGTACATACATACTGATGGCCTGTCCAGTTATTGGAATGGGTCATCACAGCGTTATTGGTTCATGTCAGCCCGTAGAGATAACTCCTTCAGGATACAAACTCGTGAATGATTCCAAGCACATAAACGCTCTGAAAGAAAGAATCAGGAATCTCGCCGAGATGTATGGCAGAAACTCCACCATCGCTGAAGAATTCGTAACCGAAAACCGGAACATCAACGCCACAGATGCTCTGAAATTTGGAGTTGTAGAGGTTGTTGCTGATAGCATCGAAGAACTTCTCGATAAAGTGGATGGAATGAAGGCGAGCGGCAGAATCCTGAACACAAAAAATGCAACTATAGTATATCATACACCTTCACTTAAATATCATGTTCTCGCCTTCTTGGCAGACCCTGTTATATCATCTCTTCTTTTCATACTCGGTATATTTTCCCTTCTCATAGGGATAAAAACCCCTGGGTATGGTGCAGAGGTCTTTGGAGTTATAGCCATAATTCTTGCTCTCTTCGGCATGAACTTCTCCATATATTATCCAGTCATCATTCTTGTCATAGTCGGTATAATCATGCTAATTATCGAGCTCTACGTAACACCCGGATTTGGTGTGATAGGGGTAGGTGGGATAATCTGTATAATTCTTGCATCTATCTTCCTCGTGCCATCTTATCCAACGAGAAACTGGCTTATAACAGTAGATTATCAAACACTGCTTCTTATATTTGGTATTGTTCCATCCATTCTCATCGCAGGTTTCTTTTTCTTTGTTCTTTACAAGATCGTTCAGGTGGGAAGAAAGAAGCCGCAGGTTGGTCTCATGGAGGGTGAGGAGGCAGAAACTCTTGAAGAGATCACCCCCAACAAAGCAGGATTCATAAAGTACAAAGGTGAATACTGGCTGGCAAAATCCAAGGATGGAAGAATCCCTCCAAGAGAAAAGGTTATAATAGAGAAAAGATATGGTAACTTACTGGTAGTGTCCATAAAAAAAGAAGATAGCAAAGATTAATTACTACCTCCAATTACACCCGTGAGAATGAAAGATATCAAGGCATACTTCCTCGGTGGAGGAAGCGAAGTAGGAAAACTCGGTCTGGTTTTAGAGATAGATGACACTAGATTACTTCTGGACTATGGTATATCTCCAACCAGCCCCCCATCATATCCAATGCCTGCTCCGCCCGTGGACATAGCTCTTCTGACACATGCTCATCTCGACCATTCCGGGATGTTTCCATATCTTGTCAGGGAGCAGGATGCCCCGATATGGACGACTGACTTAACCAGAGAGATCAGCAAAATTCTCTATGTGGACTCTCTTAAGGTAGCGAGGGCAGAGGGGTACGCATATCCATATGATAAAAACGACATAAAGGAAGCATATTACAGAGTTATCCCCATCAACCCCTTTGAAACCAGACCGATTGGAGATTTCGAGTTAAAGGCATATCCTGCGGGACATATACCTGGCTCCCTGATGTTTGAGGTAAGGAACAGTTCGAGAAGCATTCTCTTCAGCGGAGATATAAATACCATAAACACACGATTACTGCATGGAACCAAACCCGTGAAATGTGACATACTTTTCCTTGAGGGAACATATTCTGGAAGAGACCATCCAGAGAGAAAAAGTCTGGAAAGAGAGTTCATTGATACCATAGAAGACATAATAAGCAAAGGAGGGGTGGCGATCGTCCCTGTATTTGCGGTATCGAGGTCTCAGGAAATAGCTATGGTGCTGAGCAGGTCAGGATTCAATGTATGGATGGATGGCATGGGCGAAAGGATATCGAAGATATTCCTGAAACATCCTAGATATCTCAGGTCTGAGAAAGAGCTGAAGAAAGCACTATCAAGAGTGAAATTCGTCAGAAACCCGCAGCAGAGGAAACATGCTCTCAAAGGAGAAGTGATACTCACAACAAGCGGCATGCTGGACGGCGGCCCGGTACTCTGGTATATAGAGAAGTTGAGGAAAGACCCCAAGAGTGCCATTCTTCTGACAGGTTATCAGGTGGAAGGAACAAATGGAAGACAACTCCTCGATAAGGGTAGTATCAGTTTCTATGGAGTCAGTCAGAAGGTGGACTGTCAGGTTTATTACTTTGACTTCTCAGCCCACGCAGGACATACTCAACTGGTTGAATTTGCAAAGGGTTGTTCACCAGAGAAAATAGTGTTATTCCACAGCGATGATAGAAAACCTCTTGCTGAAGACCTTAAGGATTTTGCTGAGGTTATAATTCCTGAGAATGGAAAGGTTTTCACGTTGTAGGAGGGAGTGATTTTTTATGAAAGAGCTCAGTGATATTGAGAGATATGAATTTAAAAAGAAACTTGACGAAATAAAATCCTGTAAAGGTCAGCATACTGAACTCATATCTCTTTACATTCCACCCAACAGACAGATCTCTGAGGTTATGAACTATCTGAGAAACGAGTATTCGCAGTCCACCAATATAAAATCAAAGACAACTCGAAAAAATGTTTTATCCGCTATCGAGTCCATAATGAGCAGATTGAAATATTTCAAGAAACCTCCTGAGAATGGTCTCGTCTTTTTTGTTGGTCATAAAACAGCAGGGGCAAACCAGACGGAGATGGTCACTTATGTGATAGAGCCACCTCTACCTGTACCTTCGTTTCTCTACAGATGTGATTCCTCCTTTTACACCCAGCCACTGGAGGATATGCTCACAGAGAGAGATGTCTATGGTCTCTTTCTGATAGACAGAAGGGAGTGTACCATTGGGATTCTCAGAGGGAAGAGAATAGAGACCATAGATTACCTAACATCTAGGGTACCGGGCAAGCACGGAAGAGGAGGACAGAGCCAGAGAAGGTTTGAAAGATTGATAGAAATAGCTGCTCACGAATGGTTTGAAAAGTGTGGCAAAAAGATCAGCGAGATTTTTCTGGGGGAGAAAGATCTCAAGGGAATATTTGTTGGGGGACCTGGTCCAACCAAGTACTATTTTGTTGAAGGGGACTATCTTCACTACGAAATTAAGAACAAGATTATCGACATCATCGACACCGGCTACACTGATGAATCGGGTTTGAGAGAACTTGTTATGAAGATTTCGGAAAAGATGCACGACCTCAAGATTTCACAGGAAAAGAGAATAATGAGGAGATTTCTCAAAGAAATAACGAAGAAGAAAAAGTCCCTTGCCATATACGGGGAGGATGAGGTGAGAAAAGCCCTTGAAATGGGAGCCCTTGATACCCTGCTAATATCAGAGGGTCTCGACAAGTACAGGGTTAAGCTTATCTGCGACTCCTGCGGGTATGAAGAAGAAAAAACCACTGATAAAGCCGAGATAAAGAAGATGGAAAGCAACCCACCAAAATGCAAGAAATGTGGAGGAAACATGGCGGTAAAGGAGAAAACCGAAATCGTCGAGGAACTTTCCAGAAAGGCACAGGAAAAAGGAACAAAGGTTGAACTTATCTCTACAGATAGCGAGGAGGGTTCCACTTTGCTGAGCACATTTGGTGGAATAGCAGGTATACTGAGATTTGAAATATAAGCAGTAAAAGGAGGCGGTTAAGAATTTCTCCTTTAAATTTTATAATGGTCAGATTTATACCAATAATTTTATAAGGGACAAAAATTATCATTAAATCTGGTAAGAGCATGACGCGGGAAAACTTTGAATCCCTTATACCTGCTGAGCAAACGATTCCCGAGATGACTCTTAGAGCCGTTTTAATCGGTGCGATTCTTGCTGTTCTTTTGGGTGCAGCAAATGCTTATCTTGGGCTATACGCAGGTATGACGGTTTCAGCAGTTATTCCTGGTGCTGTCATGGCCTTTGCCATTCTCAGACCATTTAAGGGTACGATTTTAGAGGTTAATCTCGCCATGATGGGCGCCGCATCTGGAGAGGCGCTTGCGGCTGGAGTTATATTTACCATTCCTGCCCTTGTGATTCTCGGAGAATGGCAGTCCATACATTACCTTGAAACAGCACTTATAGCTGCGGTTGGAGGTGTACTTGGTGTACTATGGATGGTCCCTCTGAGGAGAGCGCTTGTGGTCAAAACAGACCTTCCCTTTCCTGAGGGAGTTGCAGTAGCTGCCGTTCTTACCACAACAGTTGGTGTTGGGAAGAGGGCAAGGAGTAAGGATTCAGCAGTCAGCGCTGGCTGGCTTCTGCTTGGAGCAATCCTCGCAGGTCTATTCAAATTTGGACAGGTTTCCCTCAAGATATTCAAGGGAATGATTGAGGGTGTAACGAGCATCGGGAAATACAACATCGGAGGGCTGGAAAAGGAGGGCTGGATGTACGGAGGACTTGCCACATCTCCTGCTCTGCTCGCTGTTGGATGGATTATAGGTCCTCAGATAGCATCATACGTTCTTGTTGGAGGGTTACTTGGGTGGGTTATTATACTTCCTGTCGCTGTACTGATGGGTGGCTGGCCTGCAAGCATATTCAATCCTCTGGATGGAGTGTACTATATATGGAGTAATCAGATAAGATACATAGGCGTTGGGGCTATGCTTGTCGGTGGACTGTGGACAATATGGAAACTCAGGTCCAATCTTGCTGCAGGTATAAAGGAAGCTATTCACGGTATGAAGGCGGGTGTCGAGGCCGAGGCAAAAAGAAGGACAGATACTGATCTGAACATGAAAACCGTCTTTATGCTGATAGGTGCAATGGTGATTCCGGTTTTCATTGTCTACTGCCTGGTTACCCAGATGTATGCTTTATCAGGTATAATGGCTATCTATGCAGTAATCTTCGCTTTCGTAGCGAGCGCAATCGCCGGTTACATGGCAGGCCTCGTTGGCTCATCCAATAACCCTATATCCGGTGTTACCGTTTCTGTACTGCTTATAACCAGTTTGATTCTTCTCGTATTTGGTCTCGGTTCGGAGGGGGTGGCCATAGCCATACTTATTGCTGCTGTTATCTGTTGTGGAGCAGCGATATCCGGAGATGTCCTGCAATCTCTTGCATGTGGGCAGATGGTTGGAGCTACACCGTGGAGACAGCAGCTGATGGAGATAATAGGAGTGCTGATAGCCGCACCTGTTATAGCAGGCGTCGTTCAGATGCTGGATTCTGCTTTCCACATAGGTAGCAAAGACCTTCCTGCGCCGCAGGCGTTCCTCATGGGAGGAATTGCCAAGGGTATACTCACAGGACAGATGGTATGGTTATACGTGGTGGTTGGAGCGGTTCTGGCATTTGCACTGATTCTCATGAATATACCCATTCTACCTGTTGCCATAGGTATATACCTTCCATTCACCATCTCAGTGTCCATATTCTTTGGAGGAATAATCAGGTATGTAACCGATAGAGTTATTGCCAAGAGATTCGGCAGCGCCGAGGAGGAGGAGATAAGTGACTGGGAACTTGCGATAAAACAGACTGGAATAAAACCAAAGGAAAAGGCAATAAGAACGGGTCTCCTTCTGAGCGCAGGATATGTTGCGGGAGAGGCGCTGATGGGTGTGGGCTCTGCAGCCCTCATAATAGCGGGTCTTCATCTCAACGTATTCCCGGCAGGTCAGGAACCATGGTGGCCAGGGCTTCTGGCATGGATTTATTTAGGTGCTCTACTATTCTATATACCTTTGAGGGAGATACTTGGCAAAAAAGCGTAAGTATACAAGAGAAGAGTTTCTCCAATTGAAACCCGTAAGAAAAGAATTCATCTGGCTCGAGGAGGAGGGTAAGATCAAGGTGATAGTGCCAAAATTCAAAAGTAGAATAGGAAAAAAGTTTTGCAGAATGCTGGGCAAAGACCCAGAGTTTACTGTGCATCTGGATGAAAAGGGCTCTTTTGTCTGGAAACTGTGCGATGGGAAACACACTGTTGAGCAAATACTTAAAGAAATGGAACAGGCATTTCCTGACGAAAAGGATATAGACATCAGATTATTCTTCTTTCTCTCCAATATGAAGAAACTTGGGTATGTCACTTACTGATTTCCTCTTCCTTCTCAGTTTTATGATTTCGCAGTAACCATAATCTCTGTACCATCTGATTCTCATATCTTCTACAAAGAGTTTTTCTCTGTAAAGAGGAGAATCAAGAACAATTGTTTCGAACTCTCCACCTTCTCCACTCGGGTTTATACCGTATCTTCTGCATACTTCTATGAATTCATCAACATTTTTCTCATCTATGATTTTTCCAAGCCACTCTTTACCGAGACCCTCTGCAGACACATGGTCTACCATTATCTCGAATCCAGCCGCGATCTGATACCTCAGTAACATCTCCTGATTCTTGTGCCATATAGGAACAAAACACCTCAGGTTGAGTTCATCACACACCTTGCATATCCTCTCTCTCTGATAATCAGATGCTATTGCTCCGCTCACAACTCCATCTATATCCAGTCCCTCCAGAGCGATTTTCAGGTCATTCAATTCCTCCTCCTTCCGCCCTGCGGTGGTTTTTGTGACAAGGGGTATACCAATGATATCTGCTATTGTGTTGACAAGATGGATATTTGCCGAGTGAAACATCCAGGAATCCTGTCTCTCGGGAATAAGAGAAACAAAATATTTAACATCCCATCCGTGCTGAAGAACAACGTACAGTGCATAGAGAGAGTCCTTCCCCCCTGAGAGTAGAGAGGCAACCTTCATGGGAATGAAAATTGTTTAATCTATTAAATCTATACCGGCGTGATGAGAATTGCTGTCATAAGCGGTCATTACATAGAAGACCTGCTGGAAAACCCTGAAAAAATAGAGATTGAAACGAAATACGGAAATGTTGAGGTTATTATTGGCAGACTAAAGGATAGAGAGATTGTCTTTCTGAACAGACACGGAATCTCTTCGAAACTTCCGCCTCACAGGATAAATTATCTTGCAAACATCGAAGCTTTGAAGATTGCAAATGTTGATACCATTATTTCGATAGGAACCGTTGGCTCATTGAATCCTGATATAAAACCCGGATACATAGCGATACCACATGATTTTATAGATTTTACAAAAAATCGAACCTACACCTTCTTCGATGATTCAAGAACCCATGTGGATATGTCAGAGCCTTTCTGTCCATACCTGAGAAAGATACTGATAGATACATGTAGGGAGCATAGCATAGATTTTTCCAGCGAAGCCGTTTATCTCGTTACCGAGGGACCGAGACTGGAGACAAAGTCAGAGATAAGATTCCTTTCAAACCATGCAGATGTTGTGGGTATGACTCTAGTACCAGAGGTTGTGCTGGCGAGGGAAAAGGAAATGTGTTATGCATCTCTAACTATAGTATGCAACATGGCAGCCGGTTTACAAGGAAAGCTTTCTGCTGAAGAGATAAAAATCTTCTTTAATGAGAAGAAGAAAATTATAGCTGGTCTGGTTAAGGATGCTCTTATGAAAATTGAGGAAAAAAGAGATTGTAGGTGCAGAGAATCACTGAAGGAGGCGACACTGTGAAGGAATTTGAAGTGATAGAGCATACCGCTGATGTTGGGATAAAAGCGTACGGAAAATCTATCGAAGAATGCTTTGAAAACGCTGCAAAAGGCATGTTTGCTATAATTACAGACAACTCACAGATAGAACCTGTGGAAAAGCACAAGATTGAACTGACATCAGACAGCATTGAAAACCTGCTGGTTGACTGGTTATCCGAATTGCTGTTCCTTAACAGTGCATATAATCTGGTATTCGGTGATTTCAAAGTCAGAATTGATGAAGGCAGGAATCGTGTCTCTCTTCATGGAGAAGCTATTGGAGAGAAGTACAGCAGGGAAAAACACGGATACGGTACAGAAATCAAGGCCGTAACATATCATATGTTGAAGGTGAAGAGAGAGCCGCCCTGTGAGGTGCAGGTGCTGTTTGATATATGAAAGGAAGTTATATTCTTATTGTAAAAATTCCAGAGAACAAACGGATAAGAATTGGAAAACTTGGATACATCCAGTTTGAAAAAGGATTTTACATCTATGTTGGCTCGGCTATGAATGGTCTGGAAGGAAGGATAAGAAGACATTTATCAGGGAACAAGAAACTTCACTGGCATCTGGATTATCTGCTTGGTGAAGGAAAGGTTATGGAGGTATATATCAAAGAGAGCAACTCGCGGGAGGAATGTGAGGTTGCCAGAAAACTATCTGAAATTTTTGATTCGATATCCGGCTTTGGCTCATCAGATTGCAGATGCAGGAGTCATCTCTTCTACGCAGAGGATATAGAAAAAATAAGAAGGGAGGTAGCAACTTTAGGTTTCCAACTGTATTTCTCGCAGCAGATGTGAATTACTTGGCTCTTGCTATCTCCTCGACCGCTTCTGGATTTGCCAGAGTTGAGACATCTCCGACATCCTGGCCCAAAGCTTTTGCTCTGATAACTCTTCTCATTATCTTTCCGCTTCTTGTCTTTGGCAGGTCATTGACAAACCAGATTTCATCCGGCCTTGCTATCTTGCCCATCTCCTTTGCAACATGCTCTCTGAGCTCTTCTTTCAGCTCATCACTCGGCTCAACACCCTCTTTAAGAACTACGTATGCAACAATGCACTCACCCTTCAACTCGTGAGGCTTTCCTATTACTGCTGCCTCAGCAACCTTTTCATGACTCACGAGAGCAGACTCAACCTCTGCGTTTCCTATTCTGTGACCGGATACATTGAGAACATCATCCGCTCTTCCCTGTATCCAGAAGTATCCATCCTCATCCTTTCTCGCAACATCACCTGCAAGATACACATTCGGGTACTTGCTCCAGTATGTTCTCTGGTATCTCTCCGGATCTCCATAGAATCCTTTGAGCATGCCTGGCCATGGTTTGAGTATAACCAGATTTCCACCGGCATTTTTCACAGGCTTACCCTCTTCATTGAAGACATCTGCATGGATACCCGGGAATGGTTTTGTCGCTGAACCTGGCTTGAGAGGTGTAATCGGCAGAGGCGTTATCATGAAATGCCCTGTTTCTGTCTGCCACCATGTATCCATAATCGGACATCTCTCTCCACCTATGTGTTTATGATACCACATCCACGCCTCTGGGTTTATGGGCTCGCCAACAGAACCGAGCAATCTGAGAGAGCTCAGATCGTGCTTCTTGACCCACTCTTCTCCATATCTCATGAACAGTCTTATGCTCGTCGGCGATGTATAGAGAATCGTAACCTTGTACTTCTCTATTATCTCCCACCATCTGTCTGGATTTGGATAGTTTGGTGCACCTTCATACATGACCGAGGTTGCACCGAGTATGAGAGGACCATACACTATGTAGCTGTGCCCTGTGATCCAGCCTATGTCGGCGGCGCACCACCATATATCATCATCTTTGATGTCAAAAACCCATTTCAGGGTAGTTGCGACTCCCACTGCATATCCACCATGTCTATGCATCACTCCTTTTGGCTTACCTGTGGTTCCTGACGTGTAGAGGATGAAAAGCGGATCATTTGCATCCATTTTTTCTGTCTCGCATTCCTCCGGCTGGTCCTTTACAATTTCATGCCACCATATATCTCTATCGTCATTCCAGGGAATCTCCTCCCCGGTCCTCTTAAAAACTATACAGTGCTCCACGGATGGAGCATCCTCAAGAGCCTCATCTGTCTGCTTTTTGAGAGGTACGGTTTTTCCTCTTCTGTAAAAACTGTCACATGTTATAACAACCTTTGCCTTACAATCATTTATTCTTTCTCTAAATGCTAATGCACTGAATCCAGAGAACACAACAGAGTGAATCGCTCCTATCTTTGCGCATGCGAGCATCGCTATAGGCAGCTCTGGAATCATCGGGAGATAGATACCAACTCTGTCGCCTTTCTTCACTCCAAGTTGTTTCAGAGCGTTTGCAAGTTTATTAACCTGAATGTACAGATCTTTATATGTGAGTTTTCTTGTATCTCCCGGCTCTCCCTCGAAGTAGTATGCTACCTTGTTCTCCCTTGGTGTGCCTATATGTTTATCCAGTGCATCATGCACAATATTATACTTCGCTCCGACGAACCACTCAGAATATGGTGGATTCCACTCCAATACCTTCTTTGGGGGTTCATACCAGTTCACGACTTCCTTTGCCATCTCTCCCCAGAACCACTCTATGTCCTTGGCCCTTTCCAGCAACTCATCGTAGTCCTTTATACCATGTTTGTCCATCCACTTCTTCACGTTGCTGTTCCTCACTATTTCCTCGGGCGGGTAGAAAACCCTGCTCTCCTCAAGCAAAACAGCAATATCCTTTTTCTCTTCGCTTTCTGTCATATTTATCACCATTATAAACGCCTCCCTTCTTTTGTCGCTCACTGAATGTAAAAACAACTATAAAATATTATTCTTCCTTAAGATGGAGAACCCCTGCGATACTCCTGAAAATCTACAAGACTTCAAGTGAGAAATCCTTTGATTTTACACTGTGAGTGATGTATCCAAGCGATATGCGATCCGCAAATGGAGCATACATCAATATATTGTCACGTGTGATTCCTCCAGATACTTCTACAATGATACCTGGATTTTCCTCTCTTGCTCTTGTTGCTATCTCTCTCGCCACCTGAGGAGGCTGATTATCTATGAGGATTGCATCAACCTTTTCTCTGGCAGCTATCAAAGCCTGCTCCAGATTTTCCACCTCAACCTCTACGAATTTATCCTTTATCCTTTCCTTTACCCTCCTTATTGCTTTCTCTACAGAACCTGCGGCTTTTATGTGATTGTCTTTGATAAGAACAGCATCAAACAATCCAAATCTGTGGGGGTCTCCGCCACCTATGATTACCGCTTTCTTTTCGTACTTCCTGAAACCAGGAGTAGTTTTTCTGGTTGCACATATTTTTACATCTGAATTTACTTTCCTGCACATGTCAACGAGTTTTCTGAC
>Ga0190304_1000464_pt1 | contig 19091 bp, 34 predicted proteins | sample 48700712_MG_FD_161670 | JGI IMG/M metagenome (GOLD analysis project Ga0190304, IMG submission 161670) | Hydrothermal vent sediment bacterial communities from Southern Trench, Guaymas Basin, Mexico - 4870-07-1--2_MG | ecosystem: Environmental > Aquatic > Marine > Hydrothermal vents > Sediment ...
GATTTCTGGCAGGAATTATTTTATGTTTTCTTTTCAGAAAGGAAGTCAGGGAGAGGGATGAGTGGGAGGAGCTTCTATACACAGAATACAGGTGAAGACCTTGAAATGGATGATCTTTATCCTTTCTCTTATCTTTATCCTTCTTTTTTTTTCATATCCACATGCCGATATAGAGGTAACAGAGTGGTATAACAATGCCGGTGGAGCTTTGAGTATCACATTTGATGACTGCGATGAGAACCAGTATCTTATAGCATATCCAATAATGAGGAAATATGGGATCAGGGGAAGTTTTGGCGTTGTAACTTCGTGGGTCGGAAAAACTGTTGAACAGCCTGAAAATATATTTATAAAAAGAATGAGCTGGGATGAGATAAGGGATCTTGGAGACAATGAGATATCCTCTCATTCCTGTAACCATAAACTCCTGACAGAATTGAACGAGAAGGATCTTCTCTTTGAGATTCAGGAATCAAAAAAGATCATAGAGAAGGAGACAGGGAAGAGATGTATAACGATGCATTATCCCTTCTCCAGAACAGATGAAAATATAAAAAATATTCTGAAACAATCCGGATACCTCTGCGCAAGAACTCTTGAAAGTGAGATAAATAGAGATCCTGATCTCTATGAGGTATCTTCATACGCTGTATTCGATGATGATCACCCCTCGCTGGCAGAACTGAATGAGCTCCTTGATCTGTGTATAAAGGAGAGAGGATGGATTGTGTTGATGTATCATCATATAGATGAGAATCCTCAAAAATATACTACAGGAACTTATCTCCCCCTCTGTGTAACACCAGAAACTTTTGAGGAGCAGATGAAGCTGTTTTCATCAAAGGATATCTGGATAGCTCCAGTTGGAGAGGTGGCTATATATCTCAGGGAGAAGAGGGAATGTGAGATAGAGATCGAAAAATCTTTTACAAAGATAAAGTTATTTATAAAATCCGATTATAATGTGCCTCTTACATTAAAGATTAATCTAAGCTGGAGAAGGGTAAGGGTGGAGGGGAGTTTAAATGATGGGGAGTATTCTGGAAGTTTTTATCTGAATGTACTTCCAAATAGAGAGATTGTTATTTACAGAGAGTTCTTTGGATGAAGAAAATATTTTTAATAGATTCAACCAATAATGTTGTGCAGGTATCATTGTTCATGGATCTATGAACGAAAGATATTTAAAGGCACTCTGGAAAAAGTAAAATGGCTGAGTGCATAAAAGCATATGAAGCTAATCCATAGGATTATAAAAGAATGGTGTGATAGACACCATTCTTTATTTTTTCCAGATTAATGGAGGTTAGAGTAATGGGTACATCTAGCGGAAAAGGTCATAGACCACGAAGAGGATCACTTGCTTACAGTCCGAGAAAAAGAGCAAAGAGAATTTATCCGAGGATAGGTAGCTGGCCGAAGATTGAAGACTGCAAACTTCTGGACTTTCCGGGATATAAAGCAGGGATGACGCATATTCTCAAGATAGATGACAGAAAGCATGCGATCACAAAGGGAAAGGAGGTACAGATACCGGCAACGATAGTGGAGACTCCACCGATATATATAGCGGGTGTAAGATTTTACAGGGATGGTAAGGTACTGACAGAGATCTGGGCCGATGTTACCAAAGATATGGAGAGAAAGATCTGCAAACCGAAGAAGAAGAGAGATGTAAAAATAGATGATCTGGATCCTGATGATGTAAGAGTTATAGCTTCAACAGTTCCAAGAAAGGTGGGAATCAAGAAAAAACCTGAGATAATGGAGATAGGTGTAGGTGGAAAAAGTATAGAGGAGAGAGTAAAATACTGTATGAGTATTCTTGGAAAGGAGATAAGTGTAAAGGATGTCTTCAGGGATGGAGAGTACATAGATGTGGTGGCTGTCACGAAGGGGAAGGGATTCCAGGGACAGGTGAAAAGATGGGGTGTCAAGATCCAGAACAGAAAAACTAACGATGCAAGAAGGCATGTGGGAAGCATAGGACCATGGAAACCTAGAAGGACGATGTGGACTGTACCCATGGCAGGACAGATGGGATATCAGACAAGAACAGAATATAATAAAAGAATTTTAAAGATAGATTCTGAGGACATAACACCAAAGGGGGGTTTTCTGAACTATGGAGTTTTGAGGAATGAGTATGTTATTGTGAAGGGGAGTATTCCTGGAAGCAAAAAGAGATTGGTGAGGATGCGAGTAGCAATAAGAAAGCCCATACATGCTCCGGAAGGAGCCCCCCAGATAACGTTTATATCCACAAAGTCTCAGCAGGGTGTCTAAATGTCAGAAGTCAATGTTTATTCTCTTGAAGGCGAGGTCATTGATAAGATTGAGATCCCACGGGTATTCAGGACAGAGAAAAGAGAGGATCTGATAAAAAGAGCTGTACTTGCAAGTATTACCCATAGGATCCAGCCATATGGTGCATATACAGAGGCTGGAAAGAGAACATCTGCAGAGTCGCCCGGTAAAAACAGAGGAATATCGAGGGTACCGAGAATGAAATCTGGACCAAGAAGAGCAGCTTTTGTGACACTTGCTGTGGGTGGAAGAAAGGCATTTCCTCCAAAGGTCGAGAAGGTATATAAAGAAAAGATAAATAAGAAGGAGAGGAAGCTTGCTATTGCTTCAGCTATAGCCTTCACATCAGACAAAGAAGCGGTGCTTGCAAGAGGACATAGGATAGAGAATATAAAGGAATTACCTCTTGTTGTTGAGGATAGACTTGAGGAGATAAAGAGAACTTCAGAAACGAGAGAAATATTTAAGACTCTCGGTGTATGGGATGATATTCTTAGAGCAAAAGAGAAAAAGATAAGGGCAGGAAGAGGAAAGATGAGAGGAAGGAGATATAAGAGGAAAAAGGGACCTTTAATAGTTATATCAAAGAATCAGGGAATACTCTATGGAGCAAGGAATCATCCGGGGATTGATATCGTTCAAGTAAGAAACCTCGGAGCTGAGTATTTAGCTCCCGGAGCAAAGCCCGGACGTCTCGTCATCTGGACAAGATCTGCTTTTGAAGAACTTGATTCTCTTTTTGGAGGTGTTTAAATGGATCCTCATGATATTCTGATCTACCCTCTTATCACTGAAAAAAATGTTACCATGATGGAGAACGAAAATAAACTTGCATTCATAGTAAAGAGAGATGCTGAAAAATCACAGATAAAAAAAGCTGTTGAGGAGTTATATGAAGTTGAAGTTGCTGAGGTGAACACACTTATACTTCCTGATGGAAGAAAAAAGGCGTATGTGAGATTGAAAGAGGAGTACCTTGCAGATGAAGTTGCCACAAAAATAGGGGTGTTCTAAATGGGGCATAGAACGAGATCTCAGAGAAAAGGATCCAGCGTGATCTACAGGGCACCCTCCCACAGATATAAATACAGGATCAGGTATCCGAGACCAGGAAAAACAATATCTGGAAAGGTTGTGGATATAATATTTGATACTGCAAGGACAGCACCCATAGCAAAGGTAAAGTTTGAAAATGGTGAGAAGGGGTATCTATTAGCTCCCGAGTCCCTTGGTGTGGGGGAGTATATATCCATAGGAGAAGATGCCCAGGTGAGACTGGGAAATACACTACCCTTGGAGAAGATACCTGAGGGAACGTTTATATATAATATAGAGAAAACCCCCGGAGATGGGGGGAAGCTTGTGAGATCATCTGGAAGTTTTGCAACTCTCATATCAAAAAAAGAAGGTGAGTGTGTTGTTCAGTTGCCTTCAGGTGTAATGAGAACATTTAAATCAAAATGCAGAGGAACTATAGGAATCGTTGCAGGAGGAGGCAGAAAGGAAAAACCTTTTGTAAAAGCAGGTAAGAAATATTATGCCTATAAAAGCAAAGCCGGACATTTCTTCAGAGTATCGGGTGTAGCTATGAATGTTGTGGATCATCCCTTCGGTGGAGGGGGTCATCAGCATATCGGAAGACCCTCCACAGTCTCAAGAGATGCACCTCCTGGAAGAAAAGTTGGGCTTATAGCTGCGAAAAGAACTGGTAAGAGGAGATAAAAATGGCCAAGAAAGAGTTTTCATATAGAGGATATTCAATGGCTGAACTTGAAAAAATGCCTCTGGATAAATTTATTACATTACTACCTTCAAGAAAAAGAAGATCATTAAAAAGAGGTTTCCCTGAAAGGCAGAAAAAATTTATGGCAAAGATAAAGGAGGCAAAAAAAGCTCTTAAAGAAGGAAAAGAGATTATCGTCAAGACGCATTCGAGGGATATGATAATTCTGCCTGAGATGGTGGGATTGAAGATAGGAGTCCATCAGGGCAATGGATTTAAAACTGTTACAATACAGCCTGAGATGATAGGACATTACCTTGGAGAGTTTGCACTTACGAGAAAACAGGTGAAGCATTCAGCTCCTGGAGTGGGAGCAACGAAATCATCGCTGTATGTGCCGTTAAGGTGATCTGATGGGATACTCTGTGAAGTTTGAAGACGAGATGAAGATTGCAAAGGCCTTTGGCAGGAATCTCAGGATATCACCGAAGCATGCGAGGGAGATCTGCAGAGAGCTTAAAGACAAAAAATTATCGTATGCAAAAAAATATTTAGAAGAAGTCATTGAGATGAAGAGACCTGTTCCTTTCAGAAGGTACAGAAAAAAGATGGGCCATAAGAGGATATATAAATGGGACACAGGAAGATATCCTGTAAAAGCCTCAAAGAGGATCCTGAAACTTTTAGAAGAAGTGGAGGCAAATGCTGAGTATAAAGGACTGGATCTTGATAGATTGAGAATAGTTCATATATCTGCTTATAAAGGACTTGTTATTCCAGGATGGATTCCAAGAGCATATGGAAGAGCTACGGAGTTCAACGAGTATACTACAAATATAGAAGTTGTGGTGGAGGAAATATAATGGTAATCGAGAGAAAGATCGTAGAGGAAAATCTCAAAAACACATCGATAACAGAATACCTTGCGAAGTATTTGGAAAGGGCAGGATACGGAGGAGTGGAGATCAAAAGAAGCCCCTTAGGAACAAGGATAATAGTTAAGGTGGAAACTCCAGGGCTTGTCATCGGAAGGAAGGGAAGATCTATACGGGAACTCACCAGGGAACTTGGAGAGAAGTTTTCCATTGAGAATCCGCAGATCGAGGTTGAGGAGATTAAGAATCCTGAACTGAATGCTGATGTCATGGCACACAGAACAGCCTCTGATCTTGAGAGAGGGTATCACTACAGGAGAACAGCATACAAGATCCTGAGAAGAATAATGGATGCCGGAGCAAAAGGTGCAGAGATAGTGATATCAGGAAAGCTTTCAGGAGAAAGATCAAGAACAGCGAGATTTACAACGGGGTATCTGAAAAAATGTGGCGAGCCTGCCCAGAGACTTGTAAGACGTGGGTATGCAATAGCGAGATTGAAATTAGGTGTTATGGGTGTCACTGTTAAGATAATGCCTCCTGATGTTGTTTTACCAGATGAGATATATCTCATAGAGGAAAAGGAAGATAAAGGAGAAGATATAAATATTAAGGAAGAAGTTAAAGAAGAGATGATAGAAAAACCTCAAGAAGTTAAGGAGGAGTAAGATGGCTATATTGAGAAAGGATGAGATAAGAGAAATGGATATAGATGAGATGTATGAAAAACTTGGAGAACTTAAATCTGAGTTTTCCAGAGAAAAAGCTTTAGCTGCTACAGGTAGTGCACCTGAGAGTCCAGGAAAACTCAGAGAGCTGAGAAGAACAATAGCAAGAATAAAAACAATAATAAGTGAGATAGAGAGGAGGAAGAATGCCTGAGATATGTCCTATATGTGGATTACCCAAGGAACTCTGCGTATGTGAGGAAATTGCGATACCTGAACAGGAAATAAGAATCTACACTTCAAAGAGAAGATTTGGAAAATTGATGACGATCATAGAAGGCCTCAACAGCAATGATATAGGTCTGAATGAACTCTGTAAAATCTTAAAAGAGAAATGCGCCTGTGGTGGAACTGTCAAGGAAGGAAAAATTGAGCTACAAGGAGACCATGTCGGAAAAGTGAAAAAAATACTGGTCAACATGGGCTACAGCAAAGAAATGATAAGGACATGAAAAGAGAACTGATCGGTAGAAAAATCAGGGTAATAAAAAGCACAAACAGAGCATACATGGGCATCACAGGTACTGTGATCGACGAAACGAAGAATATGCTTATCCTTGATAATGGAAGAAAACTTATAAAAGAGAACATCTTTATTGAGATGGATGGAACTGTGATAGATGGAAAGAAGATAGTTGGAAGACCTGAAGATAGAATAAAGAGGTGAAATAAATGGAATGCAAGGACAGGAATTGTCCTTTTCACGGGAATTTGAAAACAAGAGGAAGAATCTTTAAAGGTGTAGTGGTAAGCGATAAAATGCGTAAAACAGTAGTGGTAAAAAGAGATCTTCTGGAATATATTCCAAAATATGAGAGATACGCAAAGAAATCCTCAAAGATTTCAGCTCATAATCCTCCGTGCATAAATGCAAAAACTGGGGATACTGTGAAGATCGCAGAGTGCAGACCAATAAGCAAAACAAAAAGTTTTGTGGTAATTGAGGTGATCTGATGGCAAAAAAAGGAGCTGGAGCTACGAGAGGAAGATCTCCTGTGAGACCCATAAGAGCACTGACCACAGGATCAAGTTTGGTGTGTGCTGATAATACAGGTGCAAAGGAGCTTGAGATCATCTCTGTTGTTGGATATAAAGGTACACTGAGAAGGTATCCCAAAGCAGGTGTTGGAGATATGATAATAGCTTCAGTGAAAAAGGGAAAGCCTGATATAAGAAAGACGATTGTTAAGGCTGTCATAGTAAGACAGAGAAAAGAATACAAAAGGCTTGATGGTATGAGAGTAAAGTTCGATGATAATGCGGCTGTGATAGTTTCCCCAGAAGGAATGCCAAAAGGATCAGAGATAAAAGGACCCATAGCCAAAGAAGCTGCTGAGAGATGGGTAAGATTATCGGGAATTGCTAATATAATAGTTTAATGGTGATTTTATGGTAGTACAAAGAAGAAAACAGAGAAAAATGTACTTTAATGCTCCTTTACATAAGAGGCAGAAGTTCATGTCTGCACATCTTTCAAAAGAGCTTAGAGAAAAATACGGTATAAGAAGCTTACCCGTGAGGAAGGGGGACAAGGTAAGAGTACTCAGAGGAGACTATATCTTTTCAGAGGGCAAGGTCATGAAGGTAGATTTAAAGAGAACTAGGATATTTATTGAGAAGGTAACAAGAGAAAAAACGGATGGAACAGAGGTGAATATACCGTTTCATCCTTCAAATGTGGAAATTATTGAGTTAGATCTTAAAGATGAGGAAAGAGCAAAAATAATTGAGAGGAGAGGAGTATGACGCGATTGGGACAGAAAAGAAGCATGAAAAGGTCAAAGGCTCCAAGAACATGGAGAATACACAGAAAAGAGAAGAAGTGGACGGTAAAGAATATCCCCGGTCCACACTCTGGTGAGAGTTCAATCCCTCTGCTTTTTATTCTGAGAGATTATTTAGGGTATGCCCAGACGAGAAGAGAAGCAAAGATAATTCTGAATAAAGGCATGGTGCTTGTGGATGGAAAAGTGAGGAGGGATGAGAGATTCCCTGTTGGAGTGATGGATGTTTTGGAGATACCAAAGACTGAAGAGTATTACAGAGTACTCCCAAATAAAAAAGGAGAGTTGTATCTCCATAAAATCCCAAAAGAAGAAAAAAATCTTAAAATTTACAGTATAAGAGGAAAAAAAGTCCTGAAAAAAGGAATAATTCAGCTGAATTTACATGATGGAAGAAATATAATTGGAGATAATACATATAATGTTCATGATACAATCCTGTATGATCTTAGCCAAAAGGAAATAAAGGCACATGTACCATTCAAGAAAAATGCACTTGGATTGGTAATAAAGGGAAACAACGTTTCAAAAGTAGGAAAAATTCTGGAAATAGGGTCGAAAAATGGAGGTTCCAGTACTGTTGTTCTGGAAAGTAAAATAGAGAGATTCAGAACATTGAAAGAGTACATCTATATAATTGGTAAAGGAAAACCATTAATCTCAATCCCGGAGGTAGCCTAAATGCATGAGATGGAGAAACCAAGGATAGAAAAGGTAGTTATAAATATGGGAATAGGCGAGTCAGGAGAAAAACTTGCAAAGGCGGAGTCTTTACTGGAAAACCTTGTAAACCAGAAACCTATAAAGAGAAAAGCTAAGCAAACAAACAAAGATTTTGGGATAAGAAAAAACGAACCCATAGCATTAAAAGTTACGCTCAGAGGTAAGAAAGCATACGAGTTCCTGAAAAATGCATTTGAGGCTGTTGATAACAGAATAAGTTCAGGAAGTTTTGATATGTATGGTAACTTCTCATTTGGTCTTAAAGAGCATATAGACCTTCCCGGAGTGAAATATGACCCGAAGATCGGTGTTTATGGGATGGATATATGTGTTTCCTTGGAGAGAAAGGGTTACAGAATTAAAAGAAGAAGGATAAAAAGAAGAAAAATATCTCCCAATCATAGAATAAAAAAAGAAGAGGGAATAAACTTTGTTAAAGAGACTTTCAAGGTGGATGTTTATGAGTAAAGACGATAGAAGATGCAGAAGATGTGGAAGTACTGAGGCTGTGATAAGAAGATACGGGCTGTATATATGCAGAAGATGTTTCAGAGAGGTAGCCCCAAAGTTAGGTTTCAAAAAATACATGTGAGGTGTAAAGAATGTTGAATGATCCCTTGGCAGATGCGTTATCCAGCATGACAAACCATGAGAGAGCAAGGAAAACAGAGGTGATAATACCTGCCTCAAAACTGATAGGAAATATATTAAAGATAATGCAGGATTATAACTTTATCGGTACCTTTGAGTTCGTAGATGATGGGAAATCCGGAAACTTCAGGGTGGAACTGATAGGGAATATAAACAAATGTGGAGTGATAAAACCTAGGTTTCCTGTAAAGAAAAACGAGTTTGAAAAATGGGAAAAAAGATTTTTACCTGCAAAGGATTTTGGCATACTGTTAGTATCTACTCCGAAAGGAGTGATGAGTCATAAGGAAGCCTATAAGAATGGAATAGGTGGAAGATTGCTGGCATATGTATATTAGGTGAGAACAATGGCAGTGGATATAGAAGAAATCATAATTCCAGAAACTGTGGAACTGAAGCATGAAGGAAACACTATCAGAGTTAAAGGTAAGAAGGGAGAGCTCACCAGAGTTTTTGATTACCCGAGTATTGTTATTGAAGATAAAAACGGAAAACTCAGAATATATTCTACCTCCAGAAGAAAGAAGGATATGGCAATGATAAGAACAACAAAGGCACACATAATGAATATGATAAAGGGTGTGGAGGAGGGATTCAGATACACATTAAAGATAGTTTATGCTCATTTCCCCATGAACGTCAGGGTGGAGGGGAACAGGGTAAGTATAAGTAATTTCCTTGGTGAAAAACATCCAAGATACGCAAAGATAGTTGGAAATACGAAGGTTACAGTCAAGGGAGATACGATAACAGTTGAGGGAATAAACAAAGAGGAAGTAGGCCAGACATCTGCAAATATAGAACAGGCCACGAGAATCAGAAATAGAGATGTGAGAGTATTTCAGGATGGAATATATCTGGTGGAGAGGGGATAAAGATGATTGAGAGATTACTGAGAATCAGAGAGGAAAAAAACAGGAAAAGGCCGAAGTTCCTGAGACAGGAAACATGGAAATACAAAAAGTTCAGGAACAATCCTACATGGAGAAAACCCAGAGGACATTCCTCAAAGATGAGAAGAAAACTTAAGGGAAATCCTCCTGTGGTGAGTATAGGTTACAGAAACCCAAAACTTGTGAGAGGATACCATCCCTGTGGGCTTCCAGAGGTTACCGTTTACAGTGTGAAGGAACTGGAAGGTCTGAAGGATGTTGCTGTCAGAATAGGGAAGGTGGGAACTAAAAATAAGATTGAAATTCTAAGAAAAGCTATTGAAAAGAATTTAAAGGTACTGAATCCAAAAATAAAGTTTGTGAAGGTAAGCAGTGAAGAAGATATAAAAAACAATCTTGATATTAAGGATTATGCTCAGAGTTTCATTCTTTCCAGAAAATTGAGTGATGAGGATAAAGAAAAAATAGCACAGAAAGCTGAAGAGCTTGGAATTGTGCTTCAGGAGTGATGATCATGAACGTAAAAGTACAGAAAAGAATTGCAGCTGATATTCTCGGATGCGGAGTGAACAGGATCTGGATAAACCCGGAGGAGAAGGACAGAGTAAGTATGGCTATAACACGCGGAGATATCAAAAAACTGATCAGAGATGGAGTGATTAAAAAAAGACCAGAGATCTCTGTCAGCAGAGCTCGAGCAAGAGTTCTTCATGAGAAGAAGAAAATGGGAAGAAGAAGAGGGCATGGAAGTAGAAAAGGGAAAAAAACATCTAAAATAGGCAAAAAAAGAAGATGGATAAATACAATAAGGCCTCTGAGGAGAGAACTAAAAGCCTTGAGAGAAGAGAAAAAACTTGAACCTGGAAGCTACAGGAGATTATACAGGATGGCAGGAAGTGGAGCGTTCAGAAGCGTCTCCTATATGAAAACGTATATCGAGGAACATGGATATGCAAAACGGTGATCAGATGAAGAAATTATCTTTTAAGAGAAGGAGAATGGGAGTAACAGATTATGATCAGAGATATAAACTGGTAATGTCTGGAAAAAACAGAATTGTTATCAGACCCTCTCTAAATCATATAACAATACAGGTGATCCAGCCAGAAAAAAAAGGAGACAGAACATTAATCTCTGCACACTCAAAAGAACTTGAAAAACTGGGTTATAAGGGGCACTGCGGAAACTGCACCGCTGCATACCTCACAGGATTGCTCTGCGGATACAGAATTAAAAAAGAGAAGATAGAAGGTGTTATACTGGATATAGGATTGAAATCTGCCACAAAAGGAGCAAATATCTTTGCAGCTCTCAAGGGGATTCTGGATGCGGGAGTTGATGTTCCACATAATGAAAAAATACTTCCCGATGAAAAAAGGATCAGGGGAGAGCATATAGCTGAGTATGCATCCAAACTTGATAAGGAAGAGTATTCAAAAAGATTCAGTAATTATATCAAAAAAGGGTTAAAACCAGAGGATCTGCCTCTTCATTTTGATGAGATTAAGGCAAAGATAGAGGGGATTGCATGAATCAGGATGAATGGATACCAAAGACAGAACTTGGAAGAAAGGTAAAGGCGGGAGAGATCACAGACATCGAAGAGATCCTGTTAAGAGGAATTCCCATACGAGAACCTGAGATAGTTGATACTTTACTTCCAGAGTTATCAAACAGGGAAAACCAGGAGATCATTGATATCAACCTTGTACAGAGAATGACAGATTCAGGCAGAAGAGTGAAGTTCAATGTGATCTGTGCCATAGGAAATAAAAATGGTATTGTGGGTCTGGGTCAGAGCAAGGCAAATGAGGTAGGAACAGCTATCAGGAAATCGCTGAATAATGCAAAAATGAATCTGATACTTGTGAAGAGAGGATGTGGATCATGGGAGTGCGGATGTGGATCACCACATTCAATTCCCTTCAGGGTCACCGGAAAATCCTCAAGTGTCACCGTTACTTTATTTCCAGCACCGAGAGGTCTTGGTCTTGCCATAGGTAATGTTGGTAAAAAAATAATAAGGCTGGCAGGTATTAAGGATATATGGTCACGATCATTTGGTCAGACACAGACCACCATTAATTTTGCAAAAGCCATCTTTGAGTCTCTGAAAAATACAAATAAGGTAAGTTATCAGGATAGGCATGTGAAATATCTTGGAATTATAGACGGGATGATAAGAGAGCCAATAAAAAAAGAAGAAGCAGAGAAGGAAGAAATGGAAAAGAAGGATATAGAGAAGGAAGAGAAAGAAAAGAAAGGTATAGAAGAAAAAGAAATGGAGATAAAAGAGGGTGAGACCAGTGGATAGAATTGCAGTAATAAGAGTCAGAGGCACTGTGGATGTGGATAGAAGGATAAAGGACACTTTAAAAATGCTCAGATTAGAAAGACCAAATTACTGTGTGATTGTGAGTAACAGTGAGAGTTATAAAGGCATGTTACAGAAAGTAAAAGATTACGTAACCTTCGGAGAGATAGATAAAGAAACCTTCAAGAAATTACTTTTAAAATGGGCAAGACTTCCAGGAAATAAGAAAATAGATGAAAAATATATAAAAGAGAAAACAGGAAAAACAGTAGATGAATTCATAGATGATTACTTTGAGTTCAAAGCTGAACTCGATGATCTCGGAATAAAAAAATTTTTCAGACTGCATCCTCCTAGAAAAGGATACAGAGGAGTTAGATTGGGATACAACCAGGGAGGATCCTTAGGATACAGGGGAAAGGATATTGTTTCTCTCTTGGAGAGGATGATCTAAGGTGATCTCATGATCAGAAAAAGAAAAAAAACTTATAAGATGAGAGGCTCAAGACACTGCGGCGGTGGCTGCTCCAAAAAGAGAAGAGGAGCTGGACATAGAGGAGGAAGAGGAAACGCAGGGTCAGGAAAAGAAAAAAAACAGAAATATACTTGGTTCCTGAAATATGAGCCAGATCATATCGGTAAACATGGGTTCAAGAGATTTCCCAAACTCAGAAAAAGTAAATCTGCCATTAATTTAAGTTATTTAAATGATAATCTCGAGAAATTTCTGGAAAGAGGGATAGCTTATAAGGAGAAAAAAGATGTGATTGTGGATGTCTCAAAGCTTGGAGTTTCCAAAGTCCTCAGTGAAGGTAAACTCACAAAGAAATTCTCTGTGAAGGCAAAGGAGTTCTCAGAAAAAGCGAAGATGAAAATAGAGAAAATGGGAGGAAAAGCCATAGTGGGTGAAGCAAATGTCTAAATTAGAGATATTTTCTCCCCTGTACAGGTTTCTTCCTGAGGTGAGTGTTCCAAAAAGACATATTCCCTTTAAAGAGAAAATTACATGGAGTGCAGTGATTCTCAGTATTTATTTTGCCCTCTCTCAGATACCTCTCTATGGTGTCTCAGAGAAGGTGATGGACTGGCTTTCAGGGTACAGAGTTGTTCTTGCAGGAAACAGTGGTACCATACTCACACTTGGTATAGGACCCATAGTCACGGCAGGGATCATAATGCAGTTACTGGTAGGATCCGATATTCTGGATCTTGATCTCACGACGCATAAAGGAAAAGAGATATTCCAGGGTACACAGAAACTCCTGGCCATATTTTTATGTTTCTTTGAAGCATTTGCAATGGCTAAGGGAGAAAATATGGCTCAGGGGGCAATGCTCCTTATTGTTACTATCCAGATGGCTGTAGGCGGAATTCTTGTGATGATAATGGATGAGGTTGTGACAAAATGGGGATTCGGATCAGGTATATCCCTCTTTATCGCTGGGAGGGTATCTGCACAGGTATTGTGGAAAGCCTTTAGCTTTTTGCCCAGTGAGACATCCCCGGATCAGCTCATAGGAGCTGTTCCAGCATTTATCAAGTCCTTTATCAATGGGAATCCGGAATGGACAAGACCGGGATTACTTCCAGGCATGGATCAGGTATTCTTCACAGTCGTGGTGTTTCTCATCATCGTGTACATAGAATCAATAAGGGTGGAGATACCGTTATCTTATGGAAAATTCAAGGGCATAAGGGGGAGATATCCCATAAAGTTTATCTATGCATCAAATATCCCCATGATCCTCACAGTAGCAATGTTCTCCAACATCAAACTCCTGGCACATATACTGAATACGAGAGGTATAACATGGCTGGGTACATTTGACTCAAGAGGTAATGCTGTCTCTGGAATAGTTGATTACATACAGCCTCCCTACAGTTTATATGCTCTTTCACAGGAGCCCTTTAAGGCACTTGTCTATCTTATAATTGTTATACTTCTATGTATCTTCTTTGCAGTTCTGTGGGTAGAACTCACACAGATGGGACCCGAGGCTGTGGCAAAAAAACTGGAGAGATCTGGAATGCAGATCCCTGGATTCAGAAAGGATCCAAGAGTTCTGAGAAAAGTTCTTTCCAGGTACATACCGCAGGTTACGGTGATGGGTGGAGCAGCTGTAGGATTGATAGCTGCCGTGGCAAACTTTACAGGTGCTCTGGGAACAGGCACAGGAATCTTATTAACTGTGGGCATCCTGTATAGATTATATGAAGAACTCATGAGGGAGCAGATGGGCGAGATGTTCCCGGCTCTCAGAAAAGTCTTAGGAAGTGAATGAAATGGGAATAATGGATATATTTTATAAGTTTTTTGATGCAATATTCGGAAAGTTTTTCCCTGAGCATGGAGAAGTGATACCAGGGAAAATATACACAGAGTACATACTCGGAGTGACCATCGTGGCCCTTTCAGTGGCGCTCTTCATAACACTGATAAATTATTTCCTCATAGACCACGAGGAGATGAAGAGAATAAGAAAGGAGGTATCAGATTACAATGCAAAGCTTTATAAAGCTCAGAGAGAGGGAAATAAGAAACAGATAAGAAAATTGCAGCTGCAACAGAAAAGGATAAATGAATTAAATGCAAAAATGAGTTCAATGAGTCTCAAGCCCATGTTCATTACAATGCTTCCAATATTTATTCTCTTTGCATGGTTCAGACATACACCGGCTTATGGAATACCCATACTCCAGCTACCATTCGCTCTGTTTGACCTTCCGGTAATAGGTACGATCCTTGGACATTTTCATGGAGGCATGCCGGCAGATCAACTGGGAGCATATGGATGGTATTTCCTTACGGTGAGTGTATTCAGCCAGCTTATAAGAAAGATTCTGAACATGGATTAAAGGTGATTTAAATGAGAGGAATGTACAGATCGAGATCATTGAAAAGGAGATTTGTCAGAACGCCAGGAGGAAGATCAGTTCTTCATTTTAAGAAGAAAAAACACGGTAAGCCAAGATGTGCGGAATGTGGAGCAGAGCTTCATGGTGTACCAAGAGGGTCTCCCACTGAGATAAAAAAACTCAGTAAAAGCAAAAAGACACCAACAAGACCCTATGGCGGGTATTTATGTTCTAAATGCATGAGAAAGCAGATCAGGGAAAGTGTCAGAGTGGAGATATGAAGATCACAATCGGTGGATTACCCGGAAGCGGTACCACAACATCCGCCAGGCTCATAGAAAGGAATTTAGGTTTTAAACATATATACGCAGGCATGATCTTCAGAGAGATTGCAGAGGAAAAGGGCATGAGTTTAGAGGAGTTCAGCAGATATGCTGAGGAAAACAGGGAGATAGATGAACTGGTGGATAGAAAACAGAAAGAACTTTCAGAAAAGTATGAAAACTGTATAGTGGAAGGAAGAGTGGCGGCATACTTTGTGGACGCTGACCTCAAAATATGGCTCACAGCTCCGTTTGAGGTAAGGGTAAAAAGAGTTGCAAACAGAGAAAAAAAGAGTTTTGAAGAAGCCAAGGAAAAGATAGAGATAAGAGAAAAAAGTGAAAGATCAAGGTATAAAGAGTTTTATGATATAGATATGGATGATCTCTCAGTGTATGATCTCATTATCAACACAGATAAATGGGAACCCGCAGGGGTATATAAAATTATAGAAAAAGCCATAGAGGTGAAAAAATGATAGAGATAGGCAGAGTCTGCACAAAGATAGCAGGAAGGGAAGCTGGAAATAAATGTATAATTGTGGATGTTATAGATAAGAATTATGTGGTGGTTTCAGGTCCCAAGGTTAAGAGAAGGAGATGCAATATAAAGCATCTTGAGTTTCACCCCGAGGTAAAAAAGATAGATAAAGATATTTCAGATGAGCAGATAAAGAGACTGTTGAGTTAGTTTTTATGAAGTACGGAAAACATCCGGAAGAGAGAACGGTGGAAGAGCTGATAGAGAAGGGGCTTATTCTCCTTGATAAACCTTCGGGACCTACAGCCCATGAAGTAGTTGCATGGATAAAAAAGATCCTGAATATTAAAAAGGCAGGACACTCAGGGACATTAGATCCTCATGTCACAGGAGTACTTCCTGTGGCGACAGAGAAAGCTACAAAAGTCCTGAAGCTGATGTTAGAGTCAGATAAGGAGTATATCTGTGCCATGCATCTGCATAGATCGGTCTCAGAGGAAAAACTGAGAGAGATCTGCAGAGAATTTACAGGAAAAATATACCAGAAGCCTCCTGTGAAATCAGCTGTGAAAAGGAAGCTGAGAGTGAAGGAGATAAAGAATATAGAGATACTGGAGATAGAGGAGAGGGATGTACTGATGAGAATAAGCTGTGAGGCAGGTACATATATAAGAAAGCTCTGCTATGATATCGGTGAGGCTTTAGGAGTTGGAGCAAATATGGAGGACCTCAGGAGAACAAGAGTCGGACATATCAGAGAAAAGGATCTTGTTACCCTTCAGGATCTTCTGGATGCATACATATTCTGGAAGGAAGAGAATATAGAAACAGAGATCAGAAGATGCATTCGGCCCATAGAGGAAGGTATAAATATCCCGAAGATATGGATCAAAGATACAGCTGTAAATGCAATATGTTACGGAGCAAAACTCATGACAGCAGGAGTCGAAAGATGTGAGGAAGTTGGAGTCGGTAAAAGAGTTGCGATAATGACGCTTAAAAATGAACTGGTGGCTCTTGGAAAAACAGCAATGAGCTGTAGGGATATGATGGAAAAAGAGGGAATTGCAGTTGTACCGGAAACAGTGATCATGGAAAGAGATGTATATCCAAAGTTCTGGAAGATAAACCAATAAAAAAATATATAAACTCTGAGTATAAAAGTAGTGAAGTGCCGGGGTTGCCGAGACTGGAAAGGCGCGAGCCTGGAGAGCTCGTTCTCGAAAGAGATCAAGGGTTCAAATCCCTTCCCCGGCGTAGTAAAAAAGATCATATGGAATGGAGATGATCACATGAGTGAATTCAAACATATAGTTCGTATAGAAGGTGTTGATTTAGACGGAAATAAAAAGGTAGAGTTAGCTTTAACTGGGTTAAGAGGAGTTGGAATGAACTTCTCAAGGAGCATAGTGAGAGTATCTGGAATTGATCCCAATACAAAACTTGGTGATCTTGATGATGCCTCAATAGAGAAGATAAAGGAGATACTTGAGAATCCAAAGAAATTTAATATCCCTGTCTGGATGCTGAACAGAAGAAAGGATTATGAGACAGGGGAAGATAAGCATGTCTTCGAGTCTGAGCTTGCAATGGTTAAGAGAGAGGACATCAATAGACTTAAAAAGATAAGAGCATATAGAGGTATCAGGCATGAACTCGGCCTTCCTGTAAGAGGTCAGAGAACAAAATCAAGTTTCAGAACAGGCAGGGCTTTAGGAGTACGTAGAAAGAAGGCATCAAGATAAAGAGGTGAATGAATGGGACACCCTAAATTTCCAAGAAAAAAATATGATACACCTCCTCATCCATGGCAGAAGGACAGGATAGAGCGTGAAAATGAACTTTTAAAGAAGTATGGATTGAAGAACAAGAGAGAAATATGGAAAGCAGAGTCGATACTGAGAAAGCTCAGAAGACAGGCGAGGGTACTTTTAGCTTCAGTTGGCGAAGAGGCAAAAAAGGAGGAAAGAGAGCTTATCCAGAAACTGCAGAGGCTTGGTTTACTTAAAGAGGATGCCAATCTCGATAATATTCTGGAGCTTGAGATACAGGATATTCTGGACAGGAGACTTCAGTCAGTGGTATTCAGGAGAGGACTCGCAAAAACTCCAAAAGAGGCAAGGCAGATGATAGTACACAGGCATGTTAAGCTTGGAGATAGAGTTGTAACTTCTCCTGGAATGCTCATCCTGAAAAGTGATGAAGAGTTAATACAGAAGAAGGAGGCTTGAAAATGGCAAAGGAAGAAAGATGGGGAGTAGCCCATATATATGCGTCTTTCAATAATACGATCATCCATATAACAGATCTCAGTGGTGCAGAGACAATTGCGAGGGTATCTGGTGGAATGATAGTAAAGGCAGACAGAGATGAATCCTCTCCATATGCAGCTATGAAGGCAGCAGCTATAGCGGCAGAGATTGCTCAGGAGAGGGGAATTGTGGGTGTTCATATAAAGGTCAGAGCACCCGGTGGAAGCAAGATAAAAAATCCTGGACCTGGAGCACAGGCGGCGATAAGAGCCCTTGCAAGAGCGAATCTGAAGATAGGAAGAATAGAGGATGTCACACCCATACCGCATGATGGAACAAGACCCAAGGGTGGAAAGAGGGGAAGAAGACTATGAAGGTAACACTTCTCTCAAAAACAGAATCCAGAATAAAGTTGTTGATAGAGGATGTGGATGTTGGATTTGTAAATGCATTGAGAAGGGTACTTGTTTCTGAGATACCTGTTTATGCTGTAGACCATATAATTGTTTATGAAAACACATCTCAGCTTTATGACGAGATCTTAGCTCATAGACTGGGACTTGTGCCCCTCAGTACACCTGCGAATGTGGATAAGGAGGTAACGCTGAGCATAGAGAAAGAAGGGCCGTGTGTAGTCTACACCAAGGATATGATTTCAGATGATGACTCAATAAAACCAATAATTCCAGATATTCCCATAACAAAACTTGGAAATGATCAGAAGATAAAGATAAACTGTATTGCCAAGGTGGGTATTGCCAAAGATCATGCCAAATATCAGTGCTGTTTAGCATTTTACAAGTACTTTCCCGTTATAAATATAGATAAGAAGTGTGATCTCTGTGGGGTCTGTGTTGAGGTATGTCCAAAGAGCATCCTGAAGATAGAAAAAGATTCACTGAAGATAACAGATATAAAAGAATGCACTCTATGTAGAACATGTGAGGAGCAATGCGATCTTCAGGCGATATCTGTCTCCTATGACAATAGAAAGTTTATATTTACAGTTGAGAACTATGGAAATATGAGTGTGAGAGATCTGATTGAGATCTCCACAGGTATCATAGAGGGGAAATGTGATGAGTTTATAGATAAGATTGCGGGGGTTGCCGAGCCTGGCCAAAGGCGCTAGGTTGAGGGCCTAGTTCCGTAGGGATCCGCGGGTTCAAATCCCGTCCCCCGCA
>Ga0190304_1000468_pt1 | contig 19033 bp, 18 predicted proteins | sample 48700712_MG_FD_161670 | JGI IMG/M metagenome (GOLD analysis project Ga0190304, IMG submission 161670) | Hydrothermal vent sediment bacterial communities from Southern Trench, Guaymas Basin, Mexico - 4870-07-1--2_MG | ecosystem: Environmental > Aquatic > Marine > Hydrothermal vents > Sediment ...
GAGATTTTGAGCTTAGTTCCTCTAACAACTTGGACAAGCGAAGAAGATAGCAGGTGGTGCAAAAATGCTCAAGGTGCTTCAAAGAATATTTGCGTTTATCCAACTTTAATCTATCACAGAGAAGGAGAATCTTTTGATGCAGACTCAATTATCTATTTCTTTCAACAATATAAACCGGATAATCTAACAATAATTGGAAATACACCGCCAGAATTAGATAATTTATTAATAGTGAAACCAGAATTTGGTGCTGGATTAAAAGAAGAACAAATAAAGAAGATAAGTTTTAATGATTATTTTTCTTACTGGAAGTCTTTTAATAGTATTGTGGTTGTTGATTATGATAATTACGCAAATGGATTGATGGGTTCTGTTTGGGCTTCTCTAAAAAATATCCCCATAATTTTTGTTAATTCTAATAATTTAGAAAATTATAAAAATGTAATAGATAATAGAAAAATCTATATTATCGGCAAAATCGATTCTTCTGTTTCAGATTATATTAATAAAAATGCAAAATCCAGCATTAGCTATACTCTTGAAGAATTACAGAAAGAATATATTAAAGAAACGAACACAGATAAAATAATTTTAGTTAATCCGAACGATTTAGATCTTAAAGTAATTAAAAGATTTCTTCCAGAAAAATCAACCAAATCCTTTTCCGAATTATTTAGTAAAATTTCATTAGCAGCACCCTTTTTGGCTGCCGGGAAACACGAAGTTATTATAGATACAACATCAACTGATTATAAGAAAATAGATGCATTTGTAGAGAATAAAATAGCTGCTATCGGAATTAATCCAGAGTATTTAACTATTTTAGCAAGTCCAGTTTCAATACCAATTTCAAGACCTGCCACGCAAAAAGACGGCTGTAAATATGCGAAATTCATTGAAGTTGATGGGAGGTTTTATGGGGAGTTAGATCATGATAATTTAGTAGATTTATCTACGGGAAGAATATTTGGAGTTAGTATTTCCGATGCCAGTTCATATATTGCAAGAAGCATTTTTATCAAAGATATTGTTTCAAATAATTTTGATGCTCTGATTGTTCTTCCGGGATACGGTACCAGCACCACTAAAGGTGAGATGATTAAATTTTCAAAGTATTTTTGGACACCAAATATTATAAATCAACTGGATTCTCATTATTTTTATGCGGGATGGTATGATGTTTTATTTAGGATATTTAAGATAAAAAACCTGTATGATGATTCTAATCTAATTATATATTACAATCATGGCTCTAAAACTGCTTTTTCAATGCTTATATCAAGTTATGATTTCTCTTCTAATAACATTTATTTAAACAATCCAATTATTATGGATGTTGCTTGTTTGACCTGTTATTGGTCTGGCAATCCAAACTCTTTTTGCGTTCAAAATATAAGAAGAGGAGCTTTAGGATTCCAGGGCGCAGTTGATATTTCGTACTGGAACAGAGAATTTGATGATATCTTGAATGGTTTTATATTGGAAGGAAAATCGATCGGAACTGCTTATAAAGAAGCCAGAAATCAAGATTATAAAGATAATATTTATAATTTTTGTTTGGGTTTGAGAGGCGATATATTTTATGCATGGATAGGCGATCCCACTATAAAATTTGATGAGATAAGAAAATGAAAGCAAGATTTTTTATATTTGGTTTGTTAATTGTTATTTTGTCGGTTCAATCTGTTTTTGCTTCGGAAATAAATATCTCTCTGAATATTAATCACGAAATATTTGAACCCGGAGATCAATTTATAGCCAAACTTATTCTTAAGAATAATTTGGCATTTGGATATACAACAATTATTGAAAGTATTATTGAGAATGAAGATAGAAGTTATGTAAATTTGTTACCTCCATTATCTATAAAATTGAATCCCAATGAAAAAAAAGAAATCGAATTATACAATTTCAGTATCGATGAAACTTTTAATGAGGGAGATTATCTGTTATCGATAAGAGTAATTTCTCATAACAGCACGGAAGAATCTACAAAAAAATTTAAAATAATAGGAACTTTAAAAGAACTGCCCATTAATTTAAAAATTTGCAAAGATTTATCTTGTAGTGAATCCGAAAAAATATTTTCTCAGAATGAAACTATATATCTGGATTATTCAAGCGAAGTCAAGAATATTTCCATTAATGCAAATTTAACCTATCCAGACAAAACCATAAAACAATTAACCCTGCCAACTTCAATTAAAGCAGAACAGACCGGGACTTATACTTTAAAAGTTACTGCTTCGAAAGAAGGCTATAAAACTAAAACTTTATCAACACAATTCGGAGTTGTTGAAAAAGAAGCAGAAATAATTAATACAAGTTCCTGTTTTGTAAATAGTATATGCGAACCTGATTTAGGGGAAAATTATAAAACCTGCCCTCAGGATTGTGAGCCATGCGCTAAAGATAATATTTGTAATCCGGATTGTTTGACTGGAGAGGATGCAGACTGCAAACAAACCGCTTTTCCATACTGGTTGTTAATAATTGGTTTGGTAATAGCATTATTTTTGCTAATAATTTTGGTTAGACATGTAACAGATAGATTATAATTTTTTATCTTATGAGGAAAGTAATTTTAGTTGTAATGGATGGATGGGGCATTGCTCCGCCCGGTCCAGGAAATTATATTTCTCAGGCAAAAACCCCAAATTTTGATTATTTTATCAAAAATTTTCCGCACACTCAAAATAAAGCCTCGGGCGAAGCTGTTGGTCTTCCAAAAGGAACTCAGGGAAATTCAGAAGTTGGACATCTTCATATGGGTGCTGGAAGAATTGTAATTCAGATGTATGAGAAAATTAACAGAGCAATTAAAAACAAAAATTTTTTCAAAAATAAAGTATTGATAAATGCAATGGATTTTGCAAAGAAAAATAATTCAAATTTGCATCTGATTGGTCTATGTTCAGATGAAGGAGTTCATGCGCACATAAATCATTTGATTGCTTTACTTAAAATGGCAAAAAAAAGAAAATTGAAAAATGCATTTATTCATTTCATTGCTGATGGAAGAGATGTTCCAGAAAAATCTGCGAAGAAATATATAAAAATTATAGAAAAAGAGACAAGAAAATTAAAATTAGGAAAAATTGCAACAGTTGTTGGAAGATATTATGCAATGGACCGAGACAATAACTGGAACAGAACAAAAAACGCTTATGATTTGCTGGTATTGGGAAAAGGATTCAAGGCAAGGAATGCTATTGAAGCTGTAAATATGGCTTATAAAAGGGGAGATAAAACGGATTATTATATTAAGCCAACCGTTATTGTTGGAAAAGACTCAAAACCAGTTTCTTTAATAAAAGACAAGGATTCAGTAATATTTTTTAATTTCAGAACAGACCGGCCGAGACAATTAACCAAATCTTTTATCAGTGAGAGATTCAATAAATTTAAGAGAAAGATTCATCCAAAAGTTTTGTTTACAACAATGACAGAATACGATAAAACTTTCAAATGCCCTTTTGCCTTTGAAGAAGAAACCGTTAAAAACAATCTTGGTCAGGTTTTGGCAAAACACAATCTCAAGCAGTTAAGAATTGCAGAAACAGAAAAATACGCTCATGTGACTTATTTTTTTAACTCGCAGATCGAGAAACCAAATAAAGGAGAAAAAAGAATTTTAATTCCTTCTCCAAAAGTTCCTTCTTACGATAAAAAACCTGAAATGTCCGCTTATAAAATAACTGAAGAATTGATAAGACAAATTAAAAAGAGAAAATATGATTTTATTCTTGTAAATTTTGCAAACTGCGATTTGGTCGGCCATTCCGCAGTAAAAAAAGCAATTATAAAAGCTGTTGAAGTTGTTGATGAATGTACAGGAAAAGTTGTAAAGGCTGGATTGGAGAATAATTATACTCTTATTTTGACTGCGGATCATGGAAGTGCAGAAGATAAATTATATAAAAATGGAAAACCTAAGCCCTGCCACTCAACAAATCCTGTGAATTTTATAATTGTTTCAAATGATGAAAAACTGAAGAAAATTAAACTCAGAAAAGGGGGACAAAAAGATGTTGCTCCAACAATTCTGGATTTAATGAATATAAAAAAGCCTCCCGAGATGACTGGAAAAAGTTTAATTATTCATTGAATTGATGCGCCGACCGGGATTTGAATTTCCGAATTTCTACCCGGATTGTTGGCTTTCTTCGAATTATTTTTTTATGATTCCATGGAAGGCCAATGTCCTACCATTAGACTATCGGCGCATAAATATATAAAAATTAAATTATTTCTCATTAAATCCATTGACATTTTCCTTTTACACATTTACAAGATAAACCATATTTTGATGCATCATAGCATTCCCTATATTCGCAGGTTGTAATTACTGATTCCTCATTTACTGATCGACATACCTGTCCCGAACATCCTCCAACAATACAATCTTTATCTGTTTTGCAGATTCCATAGGTGCTGAAACCGCAAAATTTATTTTTGGGAAGAATTTTTAGACCGGTACATCTCCAATTTATTCTGGCAGTTTTTGTTTCTACATCTACAACGCATGCAGGATGACATCCTGGTTTTTCAATATCTAAATCAATCCACCAAGTTTTTGTTATATTATTGTACACATAATTTTTGGTTAAATTTCCTTCTTTCACGCATTCGCTGTTTTTGGCAATTTCCATTGCTTTTTCAATACTCATTTTTTCAGCAGAGGAATTTTTAGGGGCAAGATAGTAACTTTGTCCATCTATTTCTTTATCTGTTGATTTTTCTATTATTGCCCCTATATAAATCAAAAATAGAATTATACCGAAGATAAATAATAGACTTATTATGGAAACAATATAAAATCTTTTATTTTCTTTTTTACTTCTATTCATATTTTTGCTCAAATTGTGCTGTAAATACATAATAGTATCTCTATATATTAATATTCGCTAACTGTTATTCAATAAATTCATGAAACGCCCATATTGCGAAATTGGAGAGATAATAAAAGGACAACTTCTATTTTTTTGATCAATTTTTATATTTTTAATAAATATCTCTTAGAATTCTCCAATTTAAAACTCTGACTCGCAACTTTTTAAAAATATAAAATTACGGTAAAATTTTGCCAATAATTTTTTCTAAAGTTTTTTTGCCAATTAATTTCTCCGCAATAATTTTATTCTTTTTTATATCACCCACACTTTTAATCCCGGCATTATAAAGTTTTCTTGCCTTAATTCTTCCTATCCCTTTAAGCCTGATTAAATCGAGCAATTCTTCCTTTACTCCGTTTTTCATCCTCAATTGTAATTTTTTCAATTCTTTTGCAATTTTTCTATTCTTATTTAATTTTGCGAATTCTTCCGCAGCGTAGAGAAGCCATTCCGCATTTGTTGTTTTTGTATAAAGTTCTCCCGGAGTAATTCCGTATTTTTCTAAGAGTTGATCCTCTGTTTTCTCAGAAATCCACTCAAATAATAAATTTGCCGTTTTCAGACTCTGCAAAAATAGTTCGTATTCATACTCCCAGGGATCTGGAACTTCCATCAGAAAATATTTTTTATTTTTTATAATAAAATCTTCAATATCGGCCGCTTCATTATTCTTAACTCTTAGTTTTGGATAAATTTCAAAACAGGAAGAAATCATCTGTAGATAGAATATGTCTTTTGTTTTTAAACTCGCTTTTTCCAGAGAATTTAAAATTATGTGGGCTGAGAGGGGGTCTAAATAAAGTTCCGAAACTCTTTTTCCGATTCTCGTTGCTTGGAATTTTTTTAGATTTAAAAAGCCATATTCTTCTAACTCTTCAAGAATTTCCTGAATTTTTATTTGTATTTCTATTCCAGTTCCGAATCTATAACCAAAAAAAGTTTTCTTGAAAAAATCAAATAATTTTTCCTTTGAATGAACAACTTCTGTTGCAATTAGGGAGAGAATGTGCATTCTCAAAACCGGTTCCAGGGAAAGTTTTGAAACAACGGGCTCAATTTCTCCAAGCAAGTATCTATTTACAAGTTCCGTTGCTTCAGTTTCATTTTTTGCAATTAAAAGAGCAAGACCTGACTTATCATATTTTGGTCTTCCCGCCCTACCGCAATTATGAACTAAAAAAGAGGAAACAAAATAATTATTATTTTCTTCTATTTCCAGATTATAAACAGGAATTTTTTTCTTTACTTCTTTTATTTCTATTACATTAGCAAAATATAGCTTCTCTTTTTTGTCAAAATATTTATTTATATTGTTGCTATATTTCTTGTTTGGAATTTTATATTTTACTGGTTTAACGTATTTTCCAAATTGATTTATATAAGAATGCTTATAAAAAGTAACATAATATTTTGGTTTGTTAAATAAAACTTCTTTGCCTCTTATTGTAGTCTTTAAAATTGTTGAATCTGCACTTATCTTTGAAAGTATCTTTAATCTTAATAGCAAATCCTGCAATCCAAAAGCAAATTTTTTACTTGAGCTCACAAATAAAATTCTTCCATTATGATAACTTCCATTACCATCAAATACACCGGAAAGATAGGAGCCAATTAGTTTTGGATCAGCAGAATATAGTATTGATGGAACATTAACAGAAGTTGTTTTATTATTATAGGGAATGCCGAAATGTTCGTTTAATATTCTAGATAAAAGAGTTGAACAAATTTCTAAATAATAACAATCGTTGTATTTATATATCTTTGGTTTTAGACCAAAAGAGGATAAAATCCGTTTAGCTTTATTAATTATCTTAATATTTGTGTTAAATATTCTCAATTTTATAAAAAGTGAATTGTTTTTAGTTTTCTTGTTCAAATTACCATCTGTTGCAATTATGCCTGCAAGCCAAAGAAAATCAGGCTGAATTCTTTTTGGTATTCTGATTTTTGTTCCATAAGCGGTTTTGACTTCTTTTATAAGTTTTGACATTTTTGTTTTATCATATTCTAAAATTTTGCATAGTTTTTTTGTTAGCCATAAAGGCATTGCTTTCAAGTTATTTTTATAATGATAGCTTATTTTGTAATTATAACCAAATCTTTTTGCAAGTTCTTTTTCTGTTATATTTAATTTATTTTTTGCTTTTTCAATTAATTCACCTGTTCCAATTGTGTAAACTTTGTCGGCAGGTAAAAATTCAAAGAAAAATGGTAATTTTTTGTGTTTTATGCTTTCATAATTATAAATGCTTATTTTGTCGCCTATTTTAATATTATTCGCTTTTACCCAACCTTTATTCCTAATAAATACAGGATGTTCTTTTGTTAATCTTAGCTCTTTTCCTATATTTGTTTTAATTATTATTAATTTTTCTGCTTCTCTCTTATAATATTTTAATATTTTATTGCTCTGATACTCTTTTCCATCAAAAGTTACGACCTTTTTATTAATCTTGTTTTTTACAACTTTTTCAATTTCAACTTCTTCGCCATCTTCAAACAATACTTTAGAGTCCCCTGGAATACACATCTGCTGCACTTCTAAATTTGGAATGTATTGAGAGTATCCATTAGAAAATCTTTTCACATCTCTGACAATTACGAGAAAAGCTGGCAAATTCAATCCGGCGGCCAGAGTTGTTGTTGCGCAGATAACCTTTATTTTGTTTGCTCTATAATCTTTTTCTATTTTTATTCTTTGTTTATCTATAAGTCCGGCATGATGAAATGCAATTCCGTGTCTTAAACAATTTGCAAGTTTCATGCATTGTTTTGTTGGAGTTTCAAAAGTATTTAAAATTTTTTTTGCAGTATCTCCTTCGATTAAGGGAAACTCTAATGATAATTTCTCTGCTAAACTCTCTGCATTTCTTCTCGTGGACAGAAATATCAAAACCTGTTTTCCTTTCTTTACAACTTTTTTCACAATAGAGATAAGATCAGAACATTCCACCTCTTTTGTTTCATCTTCAAAAATCAGTTTTTTATCAAAAAAAATTCCTTTTTTTAAAGGAACAGGTCTGTAATCGCTTAAAACAAGTTTGGCATTCAGCCATTCTGCCAATTCATCAGAGTTTGAAATTGTTGCAGAGAGAGCTAGAATTTGTGGGGAGAGATTTTCTTTTAATATAGTTAAAACAATTTCCAGAGTAGGACCCCTATTTGAATCTGTTAGAAGATGAGTTTCATCAGTCACCACGAGAGAAACTTCAGATAACCATTCTGCTTTGTGTCTGATCAAAGAATCCAATTTTTCTGAAGTTAAAATCACAACGTCTTTATCTGCCAGATATTCCGATGCGGAATCAAAATCTCCCGTTGAAACTCCAATTTTCAAACCAAACTCCGTGTATTTTTCTTTGAAATCTTCAAATTTTTCATAAGCGAGAGCTCTTAAAGGAACAATATAGATTGATTTTCCCTTTCTTTTCTTCCAGTTGTTTATAATTGCAAGTTCCGCAATGATAGTTTTTCCGCTTGCAGTCGGACTTGAAACAACCAAATTCATCCCTTTTAACAAACCACATTCAACGGCAAGATTCTGAACAGGATTGAACTCCTTTATTTTTGATTGTTTTTTTACGATTTCTATTGGTTCCATATCTAATTTTAAATATAACTCATAATAATCTTTCAATTTTTCAATGCAAACGAAACGCACAATTTTTTATAAATGTTTATTAAAAATTTGAAAGCATCATTATTTCTTTTTCTTTCCCGTTCTTCTTGGAGCAATAGAACCAACTTTTTGTCCCGGAGGCGCATTCTTTGATACAGAAGTTGACTTTCCAGGTTTTGTTTTACCTCCAAATGGATGGTCAACTGGATTCATTTTACTTCCAGAAGTTCTCGGATAAAGTTTTCCCTTAGATTTCATAACTTTCCATTTAGTTCCAGCTTTTAAGAAAGGTTTTGTGTTTCTGGCAAATCCTGCAGGTTTTCCAACAATTGCTCTGCAATTCCCCTTTAGTTTTTTTATTTTTTTTGAGGGAAATTCCAGAAAAGCATAATCTTTTTCATGTGATTTTACAATTGCGAAGGAACCTGAAGATCTGCAGAATTTTCCTCCGTCTTTGTAAACAGATTCGATAAAATAAACGGGATATCCTTCTGGAATTTTAGATAGAGGTAAAATATTTCCGGTAGAAACTTCCGCATTTGGAGAAATATCTATGGTTTGTTCTGTTGACAAACCAATTGGCGCGGCAATAAAACTTATGGTTCCGTCTTCAAATCTTATTTTGGCAATTGGGGTATTTCTGGCGGATATGTGTTGAATATCAACAACTTTTGCCTTTCCTTCTTTTTTTGGTAATTTTAATTCCAATTTGCCTTTTGCTCTATAAGTGGAACTTCCTTTACCTCTTCTCCTGACAATAATTCTCTTACCCATAAGCATTTTATTGTTTTAAATAATTTAAAAAGAAAGTTTGAATCAAATTAGATGTCTGATTAACAAAAATTCTTTTCTTTTTAAAAAATAAAGAAATAAAAATTAAATTAATTGCACTGTCCTCCTGAAGAACTTCCTACACCTCCGCCAAATCCCGGAGAGGTTGGGCTTTCTGAAAGTTTTTGATTGCATTCTTCTGGAGGATTGGTAAATGCCGAGCAAATTGCTTCTTTATATGCTTCCGGTGAACGATTAATAGATACAACTTTATCATTGATTACCAAAGTTGGCGAACCTCTTACGCCATATTTAGTGTTTAAATCCGCTTCAACATTGAATCTGGGAAACATTCCACTTACCCAGGTGCTTCTATTATTGTACATCTCTGTGATATTGTATTTTTTGTCAACTTTAGCTATACAGGAGTTTAGTTTTGTTTTGTCTATTTTTGCTTCTTCAAGGCATTTAGAATAATTTCCATCGCCGCCAGTAAAGCAATTCAAATAGTTGTAATATTTATCATCTTGCTCTAATTGGATACAATACTGTCTCAAATTTTCATCCAATTCTTTTTTCCCATGCATTGCGTAACTCACAAAATTTATGGTCATATCTGCTTTATCCTTTAACAATTTATAAACCGGCAAAAATGCTTTCTCCGCTTGCAGACCGTAAGGGCAGTAACTCATCACAAATAACTTTACATTGGGTGTATCAGATTTTGGAATTTCTAATTTCTGCTCCTGTTTTTTATTCTGTTGTTGTTCTACCTCTTTTTTCAATTCTACAAATTCTCCTGTTGGAATTCCTTGAGGAAATAGATATTTTGCATCTTTTGTTATATATGACTGGACAACTTGAGAAGCATTTCCCACAGATAAATTTATAGATAGTTTATAGATCCCTTCGCCATCCACTTCAGTAACATTTATCAATTCAACTTTTGTTCCAGGACGAACAGCATAATTGGATATCCAATCAACTGCTTTTTGTCCGGCTTCTTTTGCACTTATTGTTGTTGACCTATTTTCTACATAAAATAAACTTAACAATGCTACACCAATAATTAATCCAATAATCAAACCACTAACAAACATTCCAATGTATTTCCGTATTCCTTCTTTTTCTTTTGGATTTTCTTCTTTTACTGAAACTTCTTCTGACTTTGCTTCTTCATTTTTTTTCTCCAATTTTCTTCTCTTTTTAGCCATAACTAGTAGAAGAAAAATACTTAAATAAAATTAAGTTTATTTTTATCTCGTAGCTCTCTGCTTTCTTCCTGTTCTAAGCATCTCCAGACTTATTCCATTTACGGCGCAAACCCTATATCTAACTCCAGGAATTGAACCTACAGCTTTTCCCTGCGAACCTCCAATTCCTTCAATCGTTACTTCATCATGTTCCTGAACATGATTTATTGCTTTATCCCTCGGCAAATGCGCTGTAACTTCTTTTCCATTCTTAATTAATTTTACTCTAACACATTTAATCATACCAGAATGGGGTTGTTTTTGTTCTAATTGCCTCTTGCTTAAAACAAGCCCCTTCGCCTGAGGAGAACCTTCTAGAGGGTCCATTTTCTTACGTAATCCTAAAGCTTTTACCTTATAACCTCTCTTGCTTCTTTTCATTTTTTTTCTTTTCTCCTTCAATTTTCTAGCATTAAATGTTCCCATTATAAATTAATATATTTTATATATTTTAATTAAAAAGAAATTTCTCGATTTTATCCAAATATTTCATTTGAACCTTTTATTAAGAGACGCAACAAGATTTTATTAAAATCTGAACAGAACATTTTCAACGTTATAGATTCTCTTTAAAAAACTTGTAATGGCTTCTCGGTCTCTCTTAACTTTCTTGTTATCCAATCTGTTGATAAATATTTTTAATGAATTATCCGAATCTTTAATTTTTACTCTATCTGAAATCACTCCCTTTATAAATTCTTCTTTTGTTTTAAAGTAGGGATAAACTATAACCTGTTTTCCAATATGTTTTTCAAGAGTTTTTATCTTTTTTCTGCCTTTTGCCAAAACAATATTTATTTTTTCTTTCGGCACGACAAAATAAATAATATCTTTAATTACGCAGTCTATAGGAGCAACTCCAGTAACCAATTCAAATAATGAGATGAAATGCAGACTATTTTTATCGAAGGTTCTCATTTTCAATCCCTTGCAAAAACCAAAACATCTTTGTGAAACTCATTTTAACACACCTGCCACTGAAACCGGAAAATTTTTACCAAGCAATTTACCCAAACCAACAGCATCTATGTCCAATCTGTTTATTTCTACTTTTTTAAATTCTTCCCGATTAACTATGTATTTTGGTGCCGTGGTAGATAAATAAATCCTTTCTATTTTATTTTTTTTCGTGAGTTTTAGAGTTTCTCTTATTCCAAGGACCAGTTTTCCTTCATTGAACTCTTTTTTCAAATCATTTATCCCGTGATCTTTTTTTATTTTTTCTATAATTTCCATCTTAATTTCACTGTTCCAGTCCCTATTGGACTTAATTGATTTATCATTAGATTAGCCATAGCAGTATTTAATTTATCTTTTCGGTTTAATATTGCGGAATCAAAAAGCAATTTTACAGTTTCTTCAAAATTCAGCTTAGTTAATACACTGCTTTTATATTTCATAATCCCATATCTGCTCATCGCTTCAACTTTGCCATTAGCACACATTACATCCGCTGCGACTCCAATATATCTTGGATCGACTTCAATACCCTGTTCTTCCAGTGTTTTTTTAATTTCATTAATTAACATAGTTCTTGCCGCTTCTATTCCCAAAACATCACAAATTTCTTCAACATCTGTTGTTGTAGTTCTTGTAGAATCTACATTTTCCAGAGAAATTATCTTTTTGAAACTTCCACCTCTAACCTGTATAATCCATTCTCCATCTCTATTTAAAATGAGGGTTTCCTTTGCCCCTTTAACTCCTTTTATGTGCAAATTCAATAATTTTTGCTTAAGAATTCTGAATTCAGAATAACTTTTAACATCTTCAAAATAAATTTTATTTTTGGATAAACTGCTTTTATATTTCTTTACAAATTTCTTGATGACGCCGGTTATTATTTCTTCCGGAGTTAGATATAATTTATCCAGAGACGCTTTATCCAGACTGACTTTTACCCGTGAATCCAGAAGTTCATAATCTATATCTGAAATTACATTTTCCAGTTTAGATTCTGCGATTTCTGTTGCAAGTTTTTCTGCTTTTTCCTTTGAATTTTCAAGTAGATATACAGTTGTTACATTATCTATATCTTTTCTGAGGTCAAAAAGTTCTATCAATCTCGGTAAACCAGAAACCATTCTTATGCCGGCAGATGCAGCAAAGTGATAACTTCTCATCGTCATTTGCGTAGCGGGTTCTGACAAAGATTGCGTTGTAACTATTCCCAAAGATTCTCCAGGTTCAAATTTTGATCTTTCTATTAATTTCTCCAATTTGTTTTTCAGTTCTTTTTTCTTCTCTCCACTTATTTTGTGTTCGACACAATATTCCTCAAACCTTCTTTTTATTTCTTCCGTCATAATAATTCTTCAATTTCAATTTTACCTTTATTAACTTTCCATGGATTAAGATCATTTTCAAATGGAACGAATTGCACTATCTGATTTTTTTCGTTTCTAACCGTAGAATCTGGCATAACTACTAAATCATGCAAACAATTAACTAATTTTCTTTCTAAATAACCGGAATGTTTTGTTTTAAGTGCCGTATCTGATAAACCTTCTCTTCCATGCATTGCATCAAAGAAGAAATCTGTAGGAGAAATTCCTTTTTTATATCCCTTCTTTACAAATCCGTAAGCAACGGGATTTACATCATCTTTTTTGAAATGAGGCAAAGTTCTCTTATTATATCCTCTGTTTATTTTTTCTCCTTTTAATTTCTCCTGGCCAATTACGCCGACAATTTGAGATATAGAAATCAAACTTCCTCTTGCGCCTATCTCTGCCGCTATTCGAGCATTTGAATCTTTGGATAAATTTTCTTTTACCACTTTTTCTATTTTTTTGAGTATTTGTTCCAATTTAGATTGTGTTTCTTCAGACGGATTCTGAATGTAATTATTTATGTCTTTTAAAACAATTTTTTCAATTTTCTCATCTTCCGGCAAAAAGTAATCTCTTAATGAAATTGTGTATGCATGTGTTGTCATAAAATTTAAGCCCAATTTAACCACATTTTCGATAAATTTAGCAGCCTCATCGCTTCCGCATAATAATTCTATCTTGTTCAATAGTTCTCCTTTTTCTGCACCAATTGCATTTTCATCAATATATCCTTCTACTAACTTCCCATCTTTGATTATAACTTTTTCTCCGGTTTTTGTTTTGCCTTCAAAATTTATTTTTGGCAGCAGAAATGAAAATACTTCTTTTCCAGAATAAATATCTTTATCAAGTTCTACGTCTATATTTGTAGACATCAATAAATTTGCGACTTCATTTTTTGATAATTTAATGCCGTCTTTTGTTAAAAAATAAGTCGCCATTAAATGATCATGTTTTGCACCTATGATTGGTAAACCGTATCTTGGAGATCTGATGTGTTTATTTACATCCATTAAATATTTTAGTTCTGCTCTGGCTTCTTCCGTTTGTGGCACATGCAGATTCATCTCGTCTCCGTCAAAATCTGCGTTGTAAGGTGTGGTAACAGCCAAATGAAGTCTAAATGTCTTTCCATCCATCACTTTAACTTTATGAGCCAGCATTGACATTCTATGCAAACTTGGTTGTCTGTTAAATATAACCCAATCTCCATCTTGCAAATGTCTTTCAACAACATACCCAGGAATAATTTCTTCTGCTATCATCTGTTTTGTTTCTTTGGTGATTTTCTTTTTTAATCCATCTGTGCGTATGACATAATTTGCGCCGGGATATTTATCAGCATTTAAAACCAATTTCTTCATTTCTTCTATGTTGTTCTCTGTAACTCTCTCTGGAATTGTCAGGGTTTTTGCAATAATTTTTGGAACACCAACTTCGTTTAAATTAATAAAGTTGTCTGGAGAAATTACACTTCTTGCTGAGAAATTTACTCTTTTTCCGGTCAAATTAAATCTAAATCTGCCTTCCTTTCCCGTCAATCTTTGGGCAAGTGTTTTTAGAGGTCTTCCGCTTCTATGTCTCGCCGGCGGGACATTAGCCAAATCATTTTTTATATATGTGGCAACATGATATTGTAAGAGTTCTATTATATCACTTATTAAAAAATCGGGAGCACCAATTTCTAAAATTCTTTTCAGTCGTTCATTAATTCTCACAATATCAACAAGTTTGTGGGTTAAATCATCTTCACTTCTTTCACCCGTTTCCAAAACAATTGACGGTCTCATTGTCATTGGAGGTACGGGCAAGATGGTTATAATCATCCATTCAGGTCTGCCTCCCTTGAAATTCAATCTTTCAAGATCTTCATCGGCAATTTTTTCAAGCCATTCTCTCACCTGTTCGGCGGTTAATTCTTTCTTACCCAAAATAAAAGTTGTTGGTTTAACAAATTTAACTTTTTTTTGTTTTTCTCCGCAATAAGGACATTTCTCCTGCGCATTTTTTGCACATTTGCCCAAACCTTTTATATCTGTGGGAGCGAGAATCCTTCCACATTTTTCACAAGTCGCCTGCAATAACATATAAATTTTTGAGGCGAGGACCGGATGCACAACGGGTTTTACCAATTCTATATGTCCGAAGTGTCCCATGCATTCTCCGATTCTATATCCGCAGGTTCTGCAAGCAACTCCGGGATCAATAACACCCATTCTTGGATCTACTATTCCATGCTCTACGGGATAACCGTCGGCATCATATAACTCTGGCCTCGTTATTTCAACAACACTTAATTTTCTTATTTGTGCCGGAGATAACAAAGAAAATTCAACTTCACTTATCTTGTACATTATTTATATTATATTTTAAACTTTAAATTAAAAAATTTTTAAAATACCCGGATTTGCCAAAGAATAATATTTTTCATTTTTCAGGATATTTGAAAATATCAGAAGAATCTATATTCATCTGCTTTTCTATTACAAACAAATTTTTCTCATATTCTCAAGTGCAGAAGCGGGACTATTCAAAAGAAATTCACCTCGTTATAAATGACGGATTTATTTTTATCCCCACAAATCATTTGAAAAATTAAATTATACAGATATTCGAAATAGAAATAAACTTATTTCTTGCTTGCGGAGAACTTTGTTCCTCTTGATGCTCCGATTCCTGCAGCGCCGTGTTGAACTTTTTTCCTTGTTAAGGCAAATTCTCCCAGACGATGGCCAACCATTTCCTCCTTTATATCAATGGGAATAAATTCCTTCCCATTGTGAACTCCAATTCTATGACCTATCATCTCGGGTAAGATGATCATATCTCTGCAATGTGTTCTGATAAATTTTTTTCCTTTTTGATCCTTAAATTTGTTCAGTTTTAAAAGCAATTTGTTTTCCTGTTCTGTAAGACCTCTTTTAAATTTTCTTCTTTCTCTGGAAGGCAATAGTTCTATAAATTCCTCTCTTCTTAATTCCGCCACCTTTTTCCCTCTATAAACAAAATTTGGCATAATTATAAAAAATAAAAATTAAATAGCATAATTTTATCAAATCATTATGTTCAAATATTGCATTCTCATCAATCGGCATTTCGTTTAATATATATGAGAGTTATGAATTTAGATAATCACAAAAATAAAAATAAATAACAGAAACAAAATGAAGAAAGATATCAAGGCGATTTTCACACTACCGAAGAAAAATTTTGCCAGAAAATATGTTAAAGGAAATAAAACAACAAAAGCAAGAATAATTCCAAGAGGACCGGCAACAGAAATCCCATAACCGAGAGAATAAACCAACTCTATAAACAACCTAGAAACAACAATAATTGTATTAATTGTATTATAAAGAATCACAAAAAATATTTCAAACAGAATAGAGAAGGGAGACGTTACCATAATCTATTTTTCCTAATTTTATAAGAATCTCTACACCTCTTTCTAATTTTTCAATATATGTTAGTCTTTCTTTTGGTTTCATATTTTTAAGTATTTCTTTTAATTTTTTATATTCGTTTGTTTCTGTTATGTCCTTGGATGCAGCTTTCATCTCCAAAAATTTTAACATCAAAATATAAGGATTGTTTTCATTTATTCCATCTGACCCATTTGAATAATAAATCTCTCTGAAGTTTGAATCTTTTATTATATAGCTATAATATTCAGGGTAATTTTTAAACCCCCTCTCCCGTACTAACTTACTTTGGTGTTCATACCAACTTTCAGACCCCTTCTTCCTTGCCAAATCTTTTAGATATGCAGATTGACCTTCATAACCATTCCTCCAAAGTCTATTATAAGTTTCAATTGTGGATTCAGATGCTTTAATACCCCTCTCAATAAGAATTTTATGAACTTCCTCCGGTTTTTTTCCTTGTTCAAACAATTTTATTGCCTCTTCTTCTATTGTAACCATAAAATAATTAAAATAAATCTTTTCGATTAATTATCAATTTATCAAAATGATTATCCAAAATTCTTGGACAGGCCGTGTTTAGATAGGCATCAAAATCCAAGCCAATTAACTTTTCATTTTTTATTTCATCCATAATTACAATCTTTGCTTCTTTTCCCTCTTTTTCAAGTTTTTCTTTGATTTTTTCGTAATCTTTATAAAACTGCCCTGGTTTTGTTGAAATTAAGATTCCGATTTTATTTGCTTCTTTGAATTTTGAAATTCTTGCCTGTTTTTTCATCTCCTCTCTTTCAATTTCTTCTGTCATATCTTCTAATTTATTTTTCTCCAAATTCAAGAAATAGGTTTTTCCATGCAAGGCAAGAGGATGGAATTTTCCAGAACCAACAAAGACGTTCGCTTCTCCTTTTTGCTCAATATCAGAACAACCCAAAATAATTTTCTTTTCTATAACTTCTTTTCCAACTTTCAACAAAAATTTCTCCAAATCATCGAGAACTTTTCTGAAAGGTTCTGAAGAATAAATTGAGAGTTTTTTTTCTTTTATTTTTGAAATCTCCTTTTTTAGTTTTTCCGGAATTTTTAAATCAAAATAAACGGGAACATAAAAAACAGGGATTTTTGTTTTAACACCAAAATCGGAGTGTCCAATATGAACAATTGCATCAACTTTTAAAACACTTGCTTCCTCCAAAGGCAAATCGCAACTCCCATAGCAGAATTCCGCAGAAATAAAAACCCGGGCTTTGGTTTCCCTTTCTATTTCTTCAGCAATTTTTACAACTTTTGTTTTTAAACCTTCTGGGACCTGAACAAGAACTTTTTTATAATTTTCTCTTTTTATTTTTTTAATTGCCTCATTTAACTCAAGTTCTAACATAAACTTGATTATTTTTTAGCCTATGCATAAGCAATTTCAACATCTTCTTCAGAATAATGTTCTAACTTTAGATCCTTTATTTTTTTCTGAGAATAAGGTTCAAACTTTAGATCCTTTATTTTTTTCCGAATTTCTTCTAAAGTCTGTTTATCCCCTCCTTCTTCATTTTTTAAATCTTCAATTTCTTTTTGTAATATACGATAATTTTCATTATATATTTTCAATCCTTTAAAAATATCCTGCATAAGATTTGTTTTAAGTGCAGTTACGTTTTCATATTGCTTATAAAGACTTTTTAAATACTCTTTAAGGTCAGATAAAATCTCTATTTTCTCTTCTATACTCCTAATCTTATGTTCAATATCCATAATTATTTTGAGTAAAAGAACTTATAGTAAATTTCTCCAAATATTTATTTCTTTTTTATTTTACCCCAATATCCTGAAGCCCTTCTTCACTTAGCATCTCAGCTTCATTTAATGATTTTTTTAACATTAATGTCGTTAATAGCAATTCCTTTAATATACTCCAATGCTCATTTAATTCTTTGATTTCTTCTGTGAGAGATCTATTCAAATTGTAAATTTCTCTTTTGATTTTTAAACTATCTTCATACCTCTTCTCTCCTCTACTAAAAAATAAATTTATGTTGTTTAAAAAGCTTTCATAATTATTACTTAATTTTTCATATTTTTTTTCAACATCGGTCAAAGAAATATCTTCAATCCCTTTCCCTTTTAACTTTTCTTTTAACTTTTCTAAGTATTCTGCAGCAAATTTCACCTCTTCTTCAACATCGTTCAAACTATCTTCAATCCCTTTCCCTTTTAACTTTTCTAAGTATTTTTCTTCAATCCCTTTCCCTTTTAACTTTTCTTTTAACTTTTCTAAGTATTCTGCAGCAAATTTCACCTTTTTTTCAACATATCTCAAAGAAATATCTTCAATCCCCGTCTTTTTAAGCATCCCTTGTGTATATCTTGAGATATCCTCACATATATCAGTTAAGGGTACTTCGTATACTCCACAATATATATCATGTGTTTTCAATAACTCTATAGGATCTACCCTTTCACTGCCAGGATTTCCATTAATATCTTCCTCAAACATAAAATTTATACCTAGAAAAATTTAAATACTCAATTTTCTTTTCAAATATTTTTCCGTTTGGTTCTGCTTCGGAGAAAATCTGGGCCTGAAATTTGTATAATTGAACAGGTTTTGTAATCCAAGAATTTTCTGATAAACTAGCTCTTATTTTGATTTTCTTTAAATACCTATTTTTATTTTTCATTTATGGAGAGACCTTCAAAAGAAGAATATTATTTGGGAATTGCAAGGCAGATTTCTGAAAGATCA
>Ga0190304_1000469_pt1 | contig 19027 bp, 20 predicted proteins | sample 48700712_MG_FD_161670 | JGI IMG/M metagenome (GOLD analysis project Ga0190304, IMG submission 161670) | Hydrothermal vent sediment bacterial communities from Southern Trench, Guaymas Basin, Mexico - 4870-07-1--2_MG | ecosystem: Environmental > Aquatic > Marine > Hydrothermal vents > Sediment ...
ACCCATCTCAAGCTACATCCAACTAAATGATACTGCGATCATACTTGTAAGCATGAAAGCTCCTATAGCTCTAAAGCTAACATCTATCGATACACCTAATCAAGAAGCCTTACTACAAACATCACAAAGAAAATCAGAATCATACCTGCCTCTAGCAGGATTAATAATAATAGCAATACTATTCCCAACACTAATCATACTTAAAAAAGCAATAAAACATTAAATAAATTAAAATATTTTTATATTTTATACATTTTTACAGAATATACAAAGTTTTCAGGAGTCTTCTCGTACCAATACTCTACCATCTTCTTTGTCGGAGACCTGTAAAAGCTACTGTTTACCTCGACGGTATCATAGTGCCGTGAATAATAGGAGAGCATTTCTCTGTTGTCTACATGTAACGGGTAGAATACCCTGTACCATTCCTTGTAGCTCCAACCACTAGTCCCTATAAGATACACAAAAAATAATGTATAAAAACAATCTAAAGCTCAAAGAAAAAATTTTATTTAATAAATAAATATCTATATAAATATGTATAAAATGAAAATTTGTCAGATAAAATATGCAAAATGTCAGATAAAAAATATGATTATCAAACAGATTTGTATGATGAAGGCTGGAACATCTGATTAATGATGATGGCTACCGATCTGACAAATTATAAAATTTTCTTTAGGATCCCTATGAAATCGTCTATTTCTTCTAATGTATTATAAAGGTAAAAACTCGCTCTTGTAGTACCTCTAGTAAATTTTAGTCTTTCATGGATAGGTTGGGCGCAGTGAAATCCGCTTCTCACAGCAACTCCATTCATACTTAAGAGTGAAGACAGTTCATGTGGAGTATATTTGTTGACCTCAAAGCTTACGATACCACTCTTCTTCTCAGCGTCTAAAGGCCCAGCTATCCTCACTCCCTCCAACTCCTGCAGCATCTCAAGCATCTTCTCAGTGAGCTTTCTTTCATGCACCTCTATATTCCCTAACCCTATTCTCTCAAGATACTCTATCGCTGCCGCTAATCCTATAACTCCAGCAATATGCGGTGTACCTGCCTCAAACCTGTCTGGTAGCTCAGCCCACTCTGCTACACATCCATCGTTACTACAGTGAACCTCGCTTATCATTCCGCCTCCACCATAGACAGGTTCCATCTCCTCCAGTATCTTCTCCCTGACATATAATACTCCAAGACCAGTCGGCCCAAGCATCTTATGCGACGAAAAAGCAAAGAAATCAGTACCTATATCCTTTACATCAATGGGTAGATGAGGCGTACTCTGGGCTCCATCAACCATGCATAGAGCATTATGTTCATGTGCCACTCTACATATATATTTGACTGGATTTATGGTCCCCAGAACATTGCTTACATGTGTAACAGACACTAAAACAGTATCATCACCTATCACTTTATCCAAGGATGAAAGATCCAATAGCCCTTCATCTGTAATAGGTATAATTCTCATAGTATATTTACCTGTCCTTTTCCTGAGAAGAATCCAGGGAACAATATTGCTATGATGCTCCATCTCAGAAATCACAATATTCTTCTCATCACCTTCTTTTCCATGAAGATAAAAAGAAACAAGATTTATGGCCTCAGTAGTATTCCTAACAAATATTATCTCTCTAGAAGACCCATTTATAAAACTGGCAATCCTCTCACGTGACTTCTCATAGAGCTCTGTTGCCTCCTCACTTAGCTCATATATGCCTCTATGAATATTTGAATAATGATAAAGATAGAAATCAGACATCCTCTCAACAACCTGAACAGGCTTAAGAGAAGAAGCAGCACTATCAAAAAATATCAATCTATTACCATTAATCCTCCTTTCAAGTATAGGAAAATCCTTTCTAACGGATTCAGGCAACATAACTAAAGCCACCCTACCCAGAAATACAATAAGACACACCAAATTATAACTATAACTCACCTTCTCCGATATCTAATTCTTCCTAAAAATAAAATTAAAAATGTATCCCTACGTCAAAAATGCTAATACAGAACATTCAGCTATCCAAATCAGCTAATCTAATAATGAATTTTAACATTTTCAATATCTATTTATTATCGAACCAAACAATAACATAACTAGGTCGAATCTCTAAACTACATAAAGACATTAAAGAAAAATTAATTTTTTTATTTACTAAAGAAAAGTTTAGCTATTTGTGATATTATGCCTTTTATAAAATTTATGAATATTTGAAGTATTCCTAATATTATATCTATTATTCCTCTTTTCTCGGTCGGCCACCATCTCTCAATTTTTGTAGTGTCGATATTTGTAGGTTTGCTTAATTGTCCATTGGTTGAAACAATCACCTTTTGGTCCTTAGATATAGTCGTTGAACTTTTGCCTGAACCCCACACATCAAGCTTGCCTTCCAAAGATATTATTTCGACGCTTTTATTCTCAAAAACCTTTATAACGACTTCAGGATCATGACTTTTAATACATGAAGTATCTGTAATAATGTTAAGTGGGCCCTTATGCTTTACATAAATCTCTGATCCTGGAAAAACATAGAATGTTGAGGGAGAAAGTATTAAGAGTCTCGGAGCATATAACCCACCACTAGGATACTTTACCCTTATAGCCACCTTACCTATAAGCTCTTTCACAAGATTCCTTACTTCTAAGACAACATACGCGTTATCCCCATTTTTAGGATTCGAACCAAGCTTAGAACCCATAGATATAACGTTGTAGCTCCCCAACTTTTTACCAGTTGAATCTCTTAAAACACCTTCAGTAATCTCCATACCATCCTCTATCTTTACTCCCTCCTCAGGCTTAAACCCTGAAACCTCCCACTGCTTATGAAAACCCAGCGCAAGAGCATTATTCGATGAATATACAGAGATAACCTTTATAGAGTAGGCTACAGAGGTATAAGACTTATAAATAGATGGTACAGGCTTCTCCTTCAAGATATCTTTAACTATTTCAAAAACTTGGTAGCTTCCTGTTTCAGAAAGATGCCATTCCCATACATAATATACCTTATCTGCACGATACTTCTGACTCTCTATCTCTACTATACTGTCACCATTCTTCGTGCAACTTACACCGTACCATCCAAGCCAATTATTTATACCTACAATAGCATAGAGTTTAACGTTCAACGGACGAGAATTTATCATCTTTAACGTATCACTATTTGGCTTCAGCTCCCGCAGAGCCGGACCGTCTTTTCCAAGACTTCCCTCAGATTCATGCTTTTGAATAAAGTTTATTATTGGTGCAACTATCTTCCTAGCACCTTTCCCATGAATCCAATCATGATAATGTTGCGGCTCGGGCGACCCTAGGTGGGGTGTACCGATAGTTATTAGCCTTGAGACATTCAATGCCTTAAACTTATTGTTTATGCACTGTATATAGAAACGAGAGACTATACCACCCATACTATGAGCCACTATATCTATACTGTTTATGGCTATCTCTGACTCCTCATAGTCATTCTTAATTTTCTTCATCATGTTGACCAGATATGTTCTAGCAATATATCGTGGGTCGGCTGCATTAGCCTTCTTATAGTCAAGTATATACACCTTAAATCCTGCTCCTTTAAGCCATATTACCATCTTCTTCCATGTTGTAGCACTAGACCATAATCCATGAATAAGTAACACAGGCTTCCTATAGAGTTTAAAATCTAGATAATATTCCTCCGTACCACTTGGGTATAGAGCCCTAACCCATATCCTCAAGTTATCTTTCTTTAAAAGTTGCTCCTCAGACAAGCCCAAAGCGTTAGGATCCAGCCTATAGTTTATCGTCGTCATACCTTTTTCTAGATGATATTTATGCTGCAACTTACCATCAGTCAATATAACATCTACACTACCATTAACAACCACTTCTATTGGTATAATAGTATCTTTGTCTACGACAGCACCAAGATATTTTGATCTAGCGAGCACTCCAGTCTGGATAACCTCGAATTTTTTCATATACGAGGCAGTATTACCATCCTTATCCTTTACCACAAGCTTAACCACGTGCTCGCCCACAGTAGGTTTAAGCCATTTCCACTGCCAGACTTTAGCACCACCAGTAACATATTTACCATCTAGATACCATCTATACTCAGATACACTACCCGACACAACAGCCGTAAAAACAATTTCATTATTTACTGTAGGAATATCTGGTGTAATAGTAAATTCAACAGAAAATTTTTTCTCTTCTGGTTTTTTCTCAACCAGAAAAACATTCTTATAATGTGACCATACAATCTCTGCAACTTTCTCAGAAAGTCTTAGCTGTGTACTATTAAGAAAATAGACATTTACAATTATCTCTTTGCCAAAGAAAAGTACTTCGGCCGATTTCATTGTCCATTTAGTCTTAGGATTAATCCTTTCGTAGAAGATTACTTCATTTCTTTTGTTTTTTTGGAATGAACTTAATGGAGGATAAAACTTTGAGCTTAGATGATTAATATAAAACTCCTTTGGATTACTTACAACAATGAAATGAATAGAGATGCCTATATTCTTGTTAGTTACACAGTAGTATGATGCATCAAACAAACGAGCACCCTCAAAAGTTCCGGCAGATTCAAACCCAAACTTACTCCAAGCTATTCTAATACCTAGCTTTTCCGTTAGTTCATCAGGAGATGGTGCCAATTTTCTTACTTTTTCCGTTAAATCATCAGCTATTGTTATTTGAATAGGCGATATTAAGGAAACCGATATCAATAGTATTAAAAGAATCATAACCTTGGGGATAATAGATCTCTGTTTTATAGAATCTTTTATTTTAGTGTAAAGCATAAGTTAATGCCTCTATAGAATACGATATATTGTAAAACAAATATATATTTTTCTTATCTTATATAATTAAGTAAAATATATGGTATTAATTTAAATAATATATGAATCTTTTATTCATCATCTTTTAAATAAGAATAAAATATTAAAAATCTTTTACCTGAGTAATATATTTATCATAAAAAATTACATATAATATTTTTCATGACGATATGTAATCAAAAGATACAATATGATTATTTATGATAATAAAGCAAACCTATTCAGCAATTCAAATAAGACATGTTTATTTTTAAGCATTTTTCCAAAATATGTTCATGTCTATAAGACTAAATAACGCTATTTTGAACCAAATAGCTATTTATCTAATAAATTCTAAAAAATGCAGTCTCCTATTCATCCGAATTACTATCCATCTCTTCTAAGTGGGATACATTTTTATTAATAGTGGGATATATTTATAATGGTAGTGGGATATGGTAAACGAATCTATAGAAACACGAAATGTTGACTCAAAAGGCCGGATTTACCTGTCATCACGTCTTAAGAATAAAACAGTCTACATATTCAGGAGAAACGACGTATTAATAGTGGCTACCTCCAGAAGCATACTCAACGAGACTTTAAAAAAATTACAAGGGAAAAGCACGATTGAAGAATACATGAATCTACTTTCCAAGCTGGGAGAACCTACACCGAAGGAAATAGAGAAGTTTGCGAGGAAGAGAACATGGAAGAAGCTAGAGGAATACTTATAGATACCAATATCCTCGCCTCAAAAAAGCTGAAAATACTTTTATCAATAAATGAGCCACTATATATAACACCCACAATATTACTCGAATATCTCGACTGGGCAATAGAATCTAGAAACATATGGCTCGGAAAAGGAAACGAGAAACGTGCTAAAGGCTATGAAAAACTCATAAAACTGTTTCCAAAACTAATAGAAGAACTAGGAATAAATATGATAGACCAGAACGTAGACAAGGACGATCTAAAAGAAATCACTATACTCATAATCCAAAGAAACATAGACCCAGGAGACGCAACCAATGCCATAACAACCAAGAAACAGAAACTCAAAATCATAACCCAAGACAAAGACTGGCAAAGACTCCAAGACTATACAAAAGAAACAATACTCATCTAGCATTTAAACCCAAAGAAAATCATATGGCAAGATCGGATCTCACAGATAAACTTCTAACAATCTATGATGCTCTTCCAGAATGGGAACATCAAGGTTTATAGGCTTAAATTAGTCTTTCTCGAACATAAAATGTAAACATAGAACCTGTTCCTGTGTATATTTTCACTATTTCCTTCTTTAACCTATAGAGCAAAGACTTAGTTTTCGGGTGATAACTTCTTAGAAGAAATACAACTATTTCCAAAAAGATATTCAAGGTTAGGATGCACATAGAATATGCCTTTAACAGTCATAGAAACATCAATACCAAATCTTTTGACTAACCCAAAACCTAAAACGCTTAGAAATACCATAAACATGAAAGGAATATTCTATTAAAAATATCTTAATACAATATACGCTCCTGATGACACTTTATTTTAAAGTATTGGTAAAGTAGTAATGGTTTCATTTTACTCTGGAAGTAGTTTAAATTTATCTGAAAAAATATAATATTAGTAGGTGGTGTTATGACGAGAAAAAGAACCATAACACCACAAGGAAGAGCTATAAGACATGCACAAAGAAGCGGTAAAAAACATAGAAGAGGACAATTCATAGGAAAATGGAAACCAAACTGGAGAAAGAAAAAATAATAACAGATGACGTTGATGAGCGGCAAAAGAAGCACAAGAAAACGGACTACTAAAAGTAAAGAAACTAAGAATAGGATAAGAGGATACAAAAGCGTACTAAAAGGACTAGACTTTGAGCTAAAAGTCATGGAACACTTCAGTAAGAAAGGATACACAGTTAAATCAAGAAAGAAAACAAAAACATATGGTGAAGCAAACATAATTGCATATAAAAAGGGGACCTGGTTTACACCAGACGAATACATTTTCATAGAATGCAAAAACAAGGAAAAAATCCCTCTATCTGACTTCGTAAAATTCATAGACAAATTCAAAAAATTCAGGAATACCAGACAAGAAGCCAAAGTTCTCGGATACTTCATCTACAAAGGAAATCTGGATCCTAAAATAAAAACAACATATAGAAGCCTAGAAGAAAATCTGAGAAAAACCATAAAAATCAAGAAGTACTAAGACTATATACTTTAGCAATAATAATTTATTTCCAGAACAAATAGGACATAGTCAATGAATATTACTTCTAGGGTGGTTATAATATGGTTAGAAATGATAATGAATTATCTGAAGTACATAAGGGAACTTCGAAAATTCTGGAGTAAAGAGATTATGCCCTGTAATAATTCTTGTTATAATAAAGGATTTTATTATAATTTTCTAAAGGATATGAGTCTGTAAACTGTTAGAGTCAGATGATTATAAATTCTTTATGATCGGTGAACTTCCAAGAGAATATTGGAGAACTTATTCCACTCTGGAAGGGTCAGTGCTAATAAGAGTTGCTAGTACAATTACAATTATAAAATATAAATAAATTTTGGCAATGTTAAATATCTATTTTAAGGAGCCACATGAAATATTTTCACATCGCAATCTTTTAAGATAATGTCTAATCTCGGATCCTTTCCATTGATTTTAAAAGTTTTTTCAGATAATAATTCCTTGATTTCATATTCTCTCTCGCTTAATCCAATTCTTTCCTTATTAAATTCTAATGTAATTTTATGACTCTGGTCCTTGGCTTCTATTAGAAATATTAGATAGCCATTTTTAAATCTCCTGGCTCCAAGAATTATATCTTCATTTTTCTCTTCAGGAGTTATTTTAGAATAAGGAGAAAGTCTTGCTAGTAATAAGGAACTTCTTAGAACTTTTTCTAATAATTTATTAGTTAAATCGATAGCCAGATATATCACATATCCATTGCCATATTTATTAAGAGTAATTGCTGGTTTTTCATCATATTTTGCAATTATTTTAACATTTTCATTAATAACTTCAATTTCTTGAGCAGGTAAGCACCAATTTTTAATACCTTTCTTTAATTCGTAGAAATCTCTTAAAATTTCTAGATTGCTTGAATATTCATCTATTAAGCGATTGATATAATCAAAAGCAAATGTTCTGTCAATAGTTAGTAGCATCTTATTAGCTTGAAATTGATTGAATGTTTCTAATAACCAGTTACCAGCTTTAACTCTTTCAGGAAGGTATTTAATAACTCTATAAAGATGAATTAATAATTCTTTATTAATATCTACATTGGCTTTTATTCCCGTAATTTCCATTAATGGTTTGCATGGAATTTCATCATAAAATTCTCCTTTTTCATCACATTCTCCACAAAATGGACCTACTAATAAAACCCCTCCCCTCTTCACATATTCTCTCAATCCTTTTGCTTCTTCATATGAAATATACTTAATGTGTGGTGCTATTACGATGTTATAGTCGTATATTCTCCCATTGTTTAAGTATTCTTCATTTATAATTGCAGTCTCTGCTCCAAATCCTAATTTAAGTAATAAAGATAAATATCTCATTGTGGGCGGTATAGCAACTCCGCTTTCATGATAACTATCTTCATCTAATATTAATATTCCAATTTTAGGCCTTAATGGAGGTGAAGCGCCAAGTATATCGCTAAGTCTTCTAAATGTCTTATTTAATTCCATAACTGCTAAGAATGATGATTTAAATTGTACTTTTTCTCTTGGATCATATTCGCATTTTTGACTAGTAACTAATCCCCAATAATCTGATTTGAAATCCCAAAAAGTCATTCCAGTACCTCCCATGGCTTGAATAAACCAAGCATTGCGAATACACCAATGATAATCTTGAAAACCAGACATTTCATTGACTTGATGAGGAGGTTCTGAAGATCCTCTAGCAATAGTTATGTAATAAAGAGCTCTAACATAGGAAGCTTCAAAATCTTGAATTGCTGCTCTGGCGTTTTTAGCACGAGAACAGACTTTATACCATCTTTGATACCCATACCATCCGGGAAGGTCCATATTCATTTCGAGAGAAATTGGTCTATATGGATCGTATTTATGAACTATATTATAAAACTTAGTTAAAATATCTACAGAGACGTATTGCTTAAATCTATACCAATCCCATCTAGCTACCTTCCATTTAGCTAACTTTCTACCTTTAAAGTCTGTTTTCTTAAAACTAACGGGAGGATATACTTCATTCCATGAGCTATAGGTTTTCTCATCATTATTCCAACGTTTACTGAGCTCTTCTAATGAAAATTGTTGAGAAAGCCATTTCTTAAATTTATTAACGGTATAATCATCATAACTAGCATCTTCTCTCACACCATATATTTTCCTTTCTTTAAAACTTGGTAAGAAAGGCCAATTTTCACTACATATCCAATAATCTCCTAAGGCATCTTCATATTCTAAACCTACTTCTATTAAACGCTTAATGTAATTTTCCATTTCCTTTAAATAATTTTCATCATGAGGATAACCACCAACTATGTCCATAGGTACTCTTTTTCCAGTTTCAGTAATCCAATACCAATTATATTTTTCAATCATCCATCTAGGAGGATTAGGATAGAAATGAATAAATACAGTTATTCCCATTTTTTGTGCTTTCCTCAATAGAGTCCTAAGAGGTTCCAAATTCCAAAAATCTTCAGCAGGATGAACTCTTTTCCATGTAGCGAAATAATCAGCAGAAGTAAAACCAGCTTTTAGATAGAGATTTTTATCAGAAATTACTAATTCTTCTGGCAATGATATGATATAGTCTCCTCCATGATAGGCTGAAGTCTTAATAAAAGGCTTACCTTTATAGTAGAAACATCCATTCTTTACATAAAAGCTTGCCATGAATAAATCATCATATTTATCGTATATATAAGTTGCTAAAACATATTACTCTCAATTACATCTCTTAAATTCTAATACTTACATGGACATTATGGGCGTGAACTATTTAAGTAACTCATAATTAACATTATGAGTAGTAAACCTCTGTGGAGCCATGTTTTAGGAAGGGTTCGTCCAGCTCGCTTGCCTTCACCTGCCTGTCTTCCACGTAGACTGGTACATCTCCGTAGACTGACTGAGCGCAGATAGTTTGCCACCTCCATGGTTAGGTGGCGCATCAGCCTTATCTCCCAACGGACTCCATCGACTCTATCTACGAGAGGCTCGTGGTCTAGCTCCATTATCCTGTCCTTTTCCCATATCAGCCTATTATCGCCGGTTTCTATGATGGCCTTGTCTCCTATGAGGAGCCATGAGAGGCGGCCGATTCCATACATTCCAATGTAGCGGTTCCTTTTCCTAGCCTTGTAATCGGTTCCTATCGTCAGGAAGGCGTTGAGATACCCCTCGATCGGCTCGCCGTCATGCTTAACTACAACGTAGCGACCATCCTCTGCATCCTCGAATCTTATATCGACCCTACTAGCGCCTGTGTCCATCGCGTTCTAAAGGAGCTCCCTGAGGAAGGCCTCCTTTCGCTGGTAGACCTTCCCGAGCTCCTCTATCACGCGCTCGGCTATTACCATTTTTTAGAGAATCCTTCCTCTTAACCTCTACACTCATCACTTATATTTTTGGCAAAGAGCCTTATAACCCGAATTCACGTTATACAATATAATTTATTAGAATTGTTTCAGCTATTCTATTTGATGAATGGGAGAAGAAATGTAAACTGAAGCAAAGAGAAATTCTTTCAGCGCGCGTATTTTAGACATCGATTACTCTAACGATTTTTTCTGTGCCTTTCCAAAGCCCTCGTAGGTCTTCTGGTTTGACTTCCATGTTTCTTCTCCGCGTAAAAACTCACAGGAGTTGTTTAAATCTTTTTTCGGTGGGGGTACCTTGTGAAAAAATTAAAAATAAAGAAAAATTTTATAAAAATTAAAGGGTTTATAGGTTTTCTAGTTTGTTTTTAGTTCTTCTATTATTATTAGTGTCATGGTTTTTATGTTCTTGTTGGATGTTTCTTCCATTAGGTTTTTTAGTACTTCTATTGCTATCTTCATTCTTTTTTCTGCTCTACTCTCTTTAGGGTTTCTCATGAGGTAGGAGTATAGCTTGGCGCCGAGCAAAGCCTTATCTCTCCTATTCAAAAAATTTAGAGTACCAAGATATGCTTTAATAGCTTCATTCACCGTATAGCCTCTATCGATAAGATCCAGGACAAAAACAATACCATTCTCAAAAACAAAACTATACCTCCTATCCACAGAAGAATACCTATACTCAAAACTACCACACATAGAAAACACCCTCCTAGACGTCCTCTAAAGAAACAGCACTACATCATCAAAAATCTAAAACCAGAAAACAAGATACGATATAAATATTTTTCTCCATGATGAAATATACGCTATTATTGGATATCAATACCTTTTTCAAGAGGAACTGTTGATAAAAGGGCTAAGATTTTAACGTTTCTTTACAGGTTACCTTGTCGAAGTTACAGAGTGCCGGTAGGTCATAGAAAATAAGTCTCCCAATGATCAAGCAATGTAGACATATTTTTTCATATTTTTGTTAATTATAATTAACAAATAAATACTATATTTGTTAACCATAGTTAACAATATAATAAAAGTACAAGAAGATGAATAAATAATGTTGCAGTACTTTAACTTTGCACCTAATGCTTAAACTTCTAAATAGTCTATGATAATATTTATGCTAATAGTAAGAGGATTTCGATAGGGACCTGAACTATACGTTCATCTACCCTTATCCTGTCATAGTATCCAGTCAAGATACCTTTTTTGCCTAGTATTCGAGATAATCTAAGGAGAGTTCTCGAAGCTTTCTTAGACAAGCCTACTTCAACTGGTATATACTCTTTCCCTAGCCTAAAAATGAAATCTACTTCGCCGCTATCCTGTCTCCAGTAGAAAACGGTGTTTTCGACTAGATGCATCGGGGAGCGTAGTGCTGTAAATGCAAGTCTTGCGAGATGTGAAGCGACTAAGCATTCTGTAATGAAAGGTTTGTATTTTCTCAAGTTTTCTACAGATTCATCGAAAGCTACTGAGTATCCGTACACCCAAGCATTTAAAGCGTGCATAATAAACGGATCTACAAAGTATATTTTCCGTGCTTTCCTGTACTCAGACATCTTCCTGTTTAAGTCTAGCCTATATAGCTGAAATATAGCATACGAGCCTTCAAGATATTCTAGGTAGTTTTCAATGGTCTGATGAGTTAAACCAACTTTTTTAGCAAGAGTTCTAGCGCTGACAGGTGACCCCATAGTCAACAATATTGCATAAAGAGTTTTCCTGAGGTTTCTCTCGTTTAAACGCCAACTCTCCGCATCCTTTACTACTAGATCTGCATAGTCCTTGTATACTACATCGGATATAAATTGTTTTTCATCATATTCCCGTACAGCCCTAACAATGCCCCCAGTCACCATATAATCGTCTAGCAATCTCCTAAGATCACTAAGATAATATTCAAATTCTCTAAGCTTAACATCGATTTTGCCTTCAGTCAAATTCAACAAAATATTTATCCTATTATCTAGCTCAAACCACTTTCTCCTCTCATTATAGATCATTTTCTTAAATTTCTCACTTAGCAACTTTACATACTTGATGAATTTCATCGGGAGTAGCACAGAATCTGACCCTAATTTGGCTTTCTCTATATTCCCTCTTCTCCCAGCAAGCACTTCAGAAGATTTCTTAATGTCTAGACTATGGCTTCCAGTAGCTAGCAGGATAACATTATTTAAGCTACCATCATCGTAAAGTACTTTTATAACTTCCTGCCACTCTCTCAAACTGCTTACTTCATCCAAGAATATCATCATAGGCCCTTTATCTGATATCCTAGAAGCTCTATCGATAAAATCCATCAAAACACGAAGTAACTCCTCTCTTTCTCCCATCAAGATATCACAGGGAAAATAAAATATCCTTCTATAATGTGTAGTCCTCAAATCGACATCCTCAACATATTTTAAAAGACGCAGCGATAACAGTTCAATAATCAACAATTTAACAAGAGTAGTCTTTCCAACCTGTCTAGGACCCCTCAGGGTTAAGATTGCTAGAGGAGAAATATTCTTCAAAATATCCTCTCTCAAAACATAGAATAGGTTAGGATACCATATCCTATGGAGCCCCCAGCGAGTCCTAGCCAATTCACCAATACTCCTATCATAAGACGAATAATATTCAAGTAAATACCTTCTAACAGACACCAGAAATCCACTCCTCCTATCCCCATAGCTCGGCAAATATCTCAATATCCCCTCAGGATTCTCAGAAAATTTCTCCTCAACCATTCTCTGATAAATCCACCATGGATTATGCCTAATAACCGCTCTAGAAACAACATCTATATCTATAACCCTCCTATCATCTACACCAAATCCAGACACATGATTATTATAATAACCATATATTTATAAATAACTGGTTAATATACTGACCATAAGTTTATATACAAGTATGTATCGAGAAGGAATATTAAATATTCTCCAATCTTTTCTCTATTCTTATCCAATAACTCAAGCATAAGTACTAATATTTAATATCTCAATGTGTCGTCCCATATTTTTTGGAGTCTTCTATTCTCTTTAACATTTATGTAAAAACAAAATGTTGTATACTCCCATTCATTTATTTCAATATCAACGACTCTAGATATGTTAAGCATAACTTGGCTCAAGCCTTCTTTATCTAGATATTTTTTGTGTCTTTTAATGCGTTTATAAGGTTATTTAGCTTTAGTTTCTTTTTTAACACGAGTTGGCTTATTAACTGTTCGGCTTGGGAATCAAGGATAAAGTTCTTAAATATTTCTTTGAGTGACTTTCTAAAGTCTGGGATTGAAAGTTGTAGGGGCTCTTCCATTTTTCCTAGATGAATGAAGAAAAACGGGTTTGATTCTATTTGGTAAGTATAATTAATGTTGGATATTGTGTCTTATCCTCTAAATTTCATTTTTTCCTTTAATCCATAGAAAAAGGGTCCATTTGAAATAAGTTTTTCATGTTCCATTTTTCACACCGTTTTTACTCTATGTACTAGTTGAGAAAAAATATGGTATACTGGGCATCCAGTAGCATCATAGAGTCCCTTTATACGGTAGATAGATGTTATGACGGGCTTTGTCTCATATACATATTTACTGTCCACTATATAGGTATTCCATTCTTCATATATTGTCTCTACAATATTTATCTCTTCTAGTAATTCCTTTGGAACATCTGGAAACCTAGGCACTGGTTTATTGGATGGTTCACCCTTTTCATCTGAGGTAACAGCGATTAAGTTTTGAAAAGCAATAATATATATCTTGGGAAGCCTGTATTAGGATCTATCTCGCCAGTATCTAAAAACTTTGTTACAACAACCTTAAATCTCAGAATAGAACCATCACTAGGCTTATATTTATTCCACACTTCTCTTTTAACTTCAAAGTCTACTTCTCTAAGCTTAGACAGATCAACCCGGATAGCCATAATATTCTAATTAAAATATTTCTAGATTCTGTATTAAATTTACCTATCATAACATTACAGGTTTCTTTGTGTGAATCTGGAGATTAGAAGCAATGTAGAAAGTAGCTCATCGGATCATTTAGATTAGAGGTTACCCTTAGTTACAGTTTTATAACTACTATTCTCTTTTCTCATTGATGTGGTTGGTCTAGAGGGTTTAGTGGAGCTAGATAGGATTATCAGGGGAGGCTACTAAGGAGGGCTAAACTTGCTCTTTACCTTAACTATAAGGTAGTTTATGTATTCTTTTTCTCTCTTTCTTGTAGGAAGGCCTCTATCGCTGGCTTAACCTGACGTGCTTTGAACCTAATATATTTTATTAAGAGCTTGATTCCCAGTCTAACAGGATACATGTGAGGTTCCTTAAGGTAGAAGTTGTTTATTATGTCTTCGGCCCAGTGTAGAGAATGGTCGAGTATCTTAAGCATGATTTTGATATGCTCTTCCTTTATCCTATGCTTTCTAAACCAATCCATATTTTTTAAGGCTCCCATTGGGACGAAGAACATGGGCACTATTAAGCTCCTATACTGTTTGAGCTCGTCCAGTAGTTCCGCTGTTGCCACTAGGTCGTCTTCCCTCTCCTTGGGAAGACCAAGTATAAGCGTTGCAGCTGGTATTATTCGGTTTTCATGCATTATCCTAAAAGCATCTATAACCACCTCAGGCCATTTCTCAGTTGGATAAGGTGCCGCTTTAGCTGGCATTATTATCTTGGCTAGCCTGGTGCTTCCCGTCTCGATACCTACTTCTACGCCGAGGAACTCTTGTCTTGTGAGAATAATCTCGTTCATAAGCCTTGTGATGAGCCTATGTTTTTCTTCAGAGTATTTGACAGCCGCCAAACTAGTGTGAGACCAGACTAAAGTCCCTGGTACTAGGCCTGCAGTCATCTTGTGGAGATTCAGTATGGGTTCGGGTAACGGCTTAACGCCATCTGCATGATAGAGTAATACGTCTTCGCTGTGAAGTATAACGTTTTTAACTCCTGCCTTAACGTTGACTTCTATCTCTTTTCTAATGTAATCTAGTGGAATAAAGCGGAGAGGTCTTAGTGTAACGGAGCAGAATTTGCAGCCGCGAGGGCATCCTCTCATTATCTCTACTAGTCCGTTTACGCTAGCCCCTTTTATGACTGGTATCTCATCGATGCTCGGCGAATCAGAGGGGCCAACATATACATAGTCTGGAAGTTTCTCACCGTTAAGCGCTGCTTCTACCAGGTCTCCTATCACAAGTTCTGCTTCGCCTTCAACGACTGTATCTATACCCCATTTCTTCCAGAGACCGGGTTCCCATAGCCATTGCCATGCAGCTGGTCCTCCCACTATAATCTTTACTCCTCGCCTCTTAGCCTCCCTTACAGCTGTAGAGTTCATAAACCTCATAAAGGAAATTCTGTTTATAGGCTCCTTACCCATTATCATCCACCACTCGTTGCTAGGTGGACCATAGGCAAAGTAATCATGGTGCCCTATGAGCAGTACTTTCATGGTATCTAGATGTTTAGCTATGTGGTCGGGATCCACTATAGCTGTGTTAAATCCCTCCTCGAGAAGCTTTGCCTCAATCTTCCTTAGCCCGTAGGGAGCTTCAACGGGTCTACCTAGCTTGTCGACTTTAGGCTTTGGAGCCGCTAGCCACATCCATATTTTTTCAGGAAGACCGATGGGTGGACTCGTGGTCATAAAGCCTAGAAACTCTCTACCATGATGGTTGCTTATCATGGTTCTATCGGATGATATAACTGCCTCAAAGACCATGCTTTTTCACCTTGCATTAACTATCTTCATCTCTCTGATCCCTATGATTTAACGTAGAATGTAAAGAGGTCTTCCCGTTTCAGAGGATAGCCTTTCCATATTCTTAATATTAGCCCCTTCATACTTTACTATTATAGTGTAAGCTATGTTATTCACAAGGGTATCTCTAAGCTTTTCTATGTAGAGAGGAGGAGGCGACGATGATATTATGTGGAGAACTATTCTCCTAGTTCTTTCTTTTTGTACTAGAGATACTATCTCATTAAGCACTTTAGCATTCTTTAATTCCTCATCTAAAAGTAGGGCTATGTGAATTGCATTATCTACAAGGTCCATGCAAATCACCTATTCTAAAATTTCTAGAAGCCTTTCAAGCTCCTCTTCGAAACACATCAACTTTTTCCCTAGTGGTTGAGAGGAAAACTCAGATGATAAATAGGTTATTTCGTTCTTTAGCTCTATGATATACTCCTTCACGAGTTTAAGTACTGCGTTCCGGCTAGCTACGAAGAGGACTCTCCTACCTTTACTCTTTATTCTCATTACCATACTTTTTTCTTCGAGTAGCCTTAGAGCTATTGAGAGATGGCTCTTAGCATAGCCAGTAGCTCTTGAAAGCTCGGTGAGAGTCATTGGTCTCGACTCCTTAACCAGTTTAGATATAGCAACTGCGGCTACAAGTGGGAGCCCGAACTTGCTTAACACTATTGCAAGATAGTCTAGGGACATATTCTCACTTTGTTCAGTTTGTTATGAACAAAACGAATAATTATTTAAACTTTTCTAATAGGAAAGGAAGGATATAAATAGACGGTTATTATCGTTCGTTTATAGGTTGATGTCTGAAAAACTATCCTGAGACCAAAGAACTTGCTAGAGTTAAGCTAGAGGATTCTACTAGAAATATACCAGTAGTCGTCGATGTATTATAAGAGACTCTTAAGGCTATGTTTTATCGATAAAGTATTTTATTGCCATAGACATTATGAGACAAAACTTAAAGTTCTTTTTAATATATCTAAGCAGTTTCGGCAGTTTACACAATATTTACAAGTACTTGAAAAATCCCGAGAAATAGATGTTTGGAAGACTGTGTATTTTAAAAAAGCGGCAGGATTATGTATGTCTGCTTTTATCCCTTTAACTTGACTATATCAAATTTCTTATAGGGAATAGGATTGTTTTTAAGCATTTTAAACAATTCTATAAATTTCTCCTTATATTTCTTGTATCTTTGGATGTTTTAAGTGCTGTCTTTTTTATTCCGAGTCTAAAGCTTCCCATAGTTCTTCTTCACTTAAGGATTCTTCGCTTAGTGCTTTCTCAATTAAAATTTTTTCCCATTCTTCTGGTTCTTCGACGCCTATAACTTGTTCTATAACAAATTCTAGCATATTCCTAATAATCTTTATTTCTTCGAGAAGAGACCCCATACTATATATCACTTTGTTAGTTAGATATAAGTTCTTCTACTAAATATTTTCTGGCATTAGCCTTTTTCCTTAGCTGGAAAATGTTTAAGTCTGTTACAATGACTGGGATTACACAGGGAATTTAATTTTAAAGTATAGATAGTTGCTTTTTTCTGTAGAAATTCTATGCTGGGCAGAGTCTTAGAATTATGAAAAGTTTTTCTTTATATGGTAGGCACTTTTTCTCATTTGGCAATCTCTTTATATTCAATAGGCATGGGATAATGCTCTGCAATGACTCTTCTAGGTTTTAATAAGGTATTTTTAATATGGGTAAGTTTAGATATATTATCTAGGGGTTTATTGATGGAGTATGATTTTTTAAGGAGAACAGCACTAAGTTTTTATAAAAATGCTAAATATCTCTATACTCAAGAAGAATACAATTTGGCTGCTTTTAATATTGAGCAGGCGATGCAACTTCTTTTAAAATATTTTTTAGCTACTAAGGTAGGAGAGTTTCCTAAAACACATTCATTGAGGAGATTGTTTAGGGAGTCGAAAAATCTCTGTACTGATTTATGGGAGTTTTACCAGGTAAATGCGAGTATTATAGGAAACATTGAGAGTGCTTATATGGCTTCTAGGTATTATCCTGTATATTTTGAAGGAATCGAGATTAAGGAGATGTTGAAAATATTTGATAAGTTTATCGAGGTGATAGATGGATGTCTTTGATGGATATCCATAAGAGAATCGTTAAGGAGGAGGAGAAATATTTTAAAGATTTTAGATCATATGCGGTTATGATAAGGGATATTGCAAGTAGGCTTTTGGGCGATAATGATTTAGAGGTAATTGTTTTTGGATCTGTTGTGAAGAATAAGGCTATACCTGGTGTGAGTGATATAGATATTTTGATTGTTTCTAGTAAGGTTCCCTTAAAGCCTAGGCTTCAGGCAGAGCTTCGAGTGAAGATACTACGAGAGCTTGGGGATCTCTTAGCTCCGTTTGAAATACATTTTGCAACTCCTGAAATATACCGGAAATGGTATAAGAAGATGATTGATAAATCTATTGTAATAAAAGGTTAAGTATAGATCTGTTAAATATTCTTTGGTTTTTAAGAGATTTAAGATGTAGCTCTCGAAAATTTTATGAAAAGTTAGAGAATTTTATTGAAGAAACTTTTAGTTTCTATATTCGTTGAATGACATTTTACTGTAAATTTTTATGATTAACCAACTTAATTTATAAATTAGTAAATTGTTTTATATTTTTGAGTATGGATAGGGGGTTCTTGAGAGGATTAAGGGTGTAATCTTTGATGTTACTGAGAGGTACGGGGTTGAGGTAGATAGGGTTATTTTGTTTGGTTCTCGTGCTAGGGGGGATTATAGGGAGGATAGTGACTGGGATACATTGATAGTCACAAAAAAGAAACTAGATAATAGGTTAGAGGATGTTTTT
>Ga0190304_1000470_pt1 | contig 19010 bp, 20 predicted proteins | sample 48700712_MG_FD_161670 | JGI IMG/M metagenome (GOLD analysis project Ga0190304, IMG submission 161670) | Hydrothermal vent sediment bacterial communities from Southern Trench, Guaymas Basin, Mexico - 4870-07-1--2_MG | ecosystem: Environmental > Aquatic > Marine > Hydrothermal vents > Sediment ...
GTCCAGAAGAAAAGGCTGGTTTGCCGATATTGCAGGCTGATTATTTGATGAAAATAAATAGATATCAGACCATGTCGGTTTTTGAGCATTCCTTGAATCTATATACCAGGGCCGTAGTCTTGGATTGTAGTTTTTTACCAGCTTATCAAGTTTTGTTTTATCTCCTGTTCTATCTGTTTCCCACAATTCCAAATCTCCATTCAAGGTATTACCAGTTCTTACACTGCCGTCTTTTAGTCGTTGAGATTCTACATACTTCCCTTCTTCTGTACCAAAAGCAATTAAATTTACGGTTTTAAAAATAGATAGTTGTTTATGGAAAAACTTTCTGAGTGGATCTAAATCCAGTAGATTATTGGGATCAATTCGTAGAAAGGAATCATTGAGGTTGTTTATTGTATATGGTACACTTAGGTATGAGTCAAGTTTAATAAGAACCTTATTGGTAATTTCTTTATGTATTGTAATTATATTACCCAGAACTAACTTTTTATTTAAATTAACAGTTATTAATGATACAATGATGAAAATAAGGATAATTAGTATACTTGTTACAAGCGTTATGTAAGTTCTTAGATGTTTAAAGTTCATTTAAAAATACCATTTCTTCTATACCCGACTGCATAAATTATATTATAATTCATTAAGTATGGAGGTGCAAATATGTATATACGTAAAAGAAGTGAAATTGATAAAATAAACCTGAAATCTGATACTTTAAAAAATGCGGAAAAGCAAGTGTTAATTGGTTCGGAAGAAGGCTGGGACAGCCATGTTATGAGAATGTTTACCCTGGGAAAGGATGGTTATTCTCCTAAACACAGTCATCCCTGGAAACATATTGTATATATTGTAAAGGGTGAGGGTGTTATATTAATTGATAATATAGAATATCCGGTGAGTGGTGACTCTGTAGCTGTGGTTCCGGGTGATACGGTACACCAGTTTTCCCAGAAGGGCGAAGATGAGTTTGTTTTTATGTGTATAGTTCCTACTGAAGGTGATATTTAGTTAAGTTATAGTATGAACTTTAATCATATTAGTTCTACTGCTGCCGGAAATAGGCATACTGCTTACCGCAACAATTTTATCTCCCTGTGAGCAAAAGCCTCTGGCAGTAAGAATATTATCTGTAAGATCAAATAAACTGTCACTGGAGTCAACCATATCTACATGAATACCATAAACACCATTGTAAACAGACAGTAATCTCAAAATATTGTCGTTTGGAGACATCCCCAGTATTGGTTTTGAAGGCCGGTATTTACTTAATGCTTTTATGGTGCTTCCTGAGAGTGAAAAGCCTACTACAAATTTGGGATTTATAGTATTACATAGAGTACATGCTGAATAACAGACAGCATCTGCACTATTTACGGATTTTCCTGAATTCCTATATATTTTTTCTGTAAGTTCTGTGTAGTTCATTTCTAACTCAGTTCTTTCTGCAATATTGGACATAACAGTTACAGCTTCAACCGGATAATCCCCCATCGCAGTTTCTCCGGACAGCATTACAGCATCAGTTCCATCAAAAATTGCATTGGCAACATCGTTTGCCTCTGCTCTGGTGGGTGTTGGCTTGGAAATCATAGATTCCAGCATCTGTGTTGCTGTTATTACCGGTTTATGGGCAATATTGCATTTACGGATTATTTGTTTTTGCAGTATAGGTACATCCTGGGCTGATGTTTCTGCACCAAGGTCGCCCCGGGCTACCATAATCCCATCAGATTCTTCAATTATACTATCAATATTTACTATTGCCTCAGGTTTTTCAATTTTAGAAATAATAAAACCTTTTTTCCCTGAATCTTTTATTCTTTTTCTTAATCCAATTATATCGTCCGCCTGGCGGACAAATGAAAGGGCAATAAAATCTACATCATTTTCCAGTCCGAATTCCAGGTCTTTAATATCTTTTTCAGTAAGGGCAGGGGTACTTAAAGGTGTATCCGGTAAATTTATACCTCTGAAGGATCTGATCATTCCCCCATTAATAATGGTACAGGTAATAACCCGGTTTTCTATACTTTTTATTTTTAATTCAATATTCCCATCATCCAATAGAATCTTTTCACCTGGTTTTGCTTCGTCCGGTAAGGGTTTGTAATTTATACTCAGCATTTCCCAGTTTCCCGTTATATCCTCGGTTGTAAGTTTTAGGTTATCACCCTTTTTTAGCTCAATAATGTCCTTATTTTGCTTTCCTGTTCTAATTTTTGGACCCTGTAAGTCGAGAAGTATGCCGATAAATTTACCTGTGGTTTTAGATACTTTTCGAACATTCTCTATAGTCGTCTTATGAAAATCATAAGATCCATGGGACATGTTCATTCTTGCCACATCCATACCTGCTTCTACCAGTTTTTGCAGAACTTCTTCCTTTTGACTTTCCGGCCCAATTGTACATACTATTTTTGTTAATTTCATGTAATAATTTTACTGTATTATTTGTTTCAATGCAAACTAAATTTTGTTTTCTGATTCTCCTTTTGTTACTTTTCCCATTACTAAAAATGCAGAAAACATACAGATGGATGCAAAAAGGAAAATACCATAAAAGCCAAAAATATCAATTATAAATCCTGTAACTGGAGGTGCACCAATTGCCGCTGCCTGGGAAAAAGTATAATACAATCCGGTATATATCCCCATATTCTTATAAGTAGCCATTTGCCAGAGCATTGGAAAAGAATTGGTTACAACAGATACCCAGAATGTTCCAAAAATAAAAAGGAGCAGAAAAAAGCTAAGTAGCATTGGGGTTTGTGATATTTGAAGCATTTTACTTACACCTGGATGTGCTGCCAGAAGTAATGTGACTATGGTGAGCATAAACAGGGAAATTCTTATTGTTTTTTTTCTCCCTATCTTATGGGCAATAACGCCACTTAAAATAGCAAAAAGAGCATATGAGATTGCCACCATTCCTGCTGCAAGTCCTGCCGTTCCCGATGAAACGCCGATAACTTCTTTGGAATAAAGGCCTATAAATGGGAGTACTCCCTGATATCCAAGAAACCACAGGAAAAGAGAAATTAGTATTAAAAAAGCACTTTTATCTTCGCTGGAAAATATTAGTTTAATAGATTCTCCTATTTTAACTTTTTCTTCATTATTTTCAGCTCTATGTTTTTCTTTAATAAATAGAAAAAGAATAATTGTAGCAAGAATTACAAGTACTCCGGCAACAGGGAAAGCAAGTATTTCATCTGTTGGTCCTCTTCCCGGAAGATTGATTTTTATATCCATGAGTCTGGCAAGAATAATTGTTCCAACAATAGCAGCAATCCCTGCCATCGTGTTTATAACTCCATTAGCTTCAGATCGATATTCTCCAGGAATTGTATCTGGCATAAGTGCTACTACAGGGCCTCTTCCAGCCTGTTTAAAAATATTTAGAAGGAATATTGCTATTATTAAACTGGTTAAACCCCAAAGGGCAGAAAATGGAATTAGTCCGAAGATAATACCGGATAGGGGCAGAGTAACAATTATATAGGGCATTCTTCTACCAATTTTAGTATGAGTTTTGTCTGACATAGCTGCAACTATTGGTATAAGGAATAAGGCAAAAATATTATCAAGAGTCATTATGGATCCAATCAAACCTTTAGACTCTACGAATCTGGAAAGGAATATTGGGATATATGTATCATATAAGGGATCCATTAAACCCATGGTAAAAAACCCCAGGCCTATTAGAAATGTAGTTCCGTAATATTTTTTCATGCCTTCTTTCATTATTTCCCCCCCCCTGATTATGATAGCCTAATTCGGAGAAGAATAGATGTCAAGTAAAATACATAATGACTTCTTTGAACTCCCTGTACTTATGCTTACGGTAAGTAATAATCTGGAAGATATCGCTAATGCTTTTTCATTAGGCATCAACACTATATAATAAAACTAATTTCCGGGCGATAATTGTTAGCCTGGGTGGAAACTCCCATTAAATTTAATATCTGGTATTTATAAATACTGTTATTTCAGATAAAAGTGTAATACAATATAGCCTATGGTTGTTTGGGAAGATATGACAGAGGCTGAAAGGGACAGATTTATATATCTCACTTTAAGTGAAGATGCCCTAAAAGCTATTGTCGTTATAATGCAAAAAAAACATGGATCTGATGTTTCTACGGAAGACATAATGCGTTTTGCATTTAAGGTTGCCAGAAACAGGATGATACCAAAAAAATGAAGAATAAAGAGATTAAAGTATCCTCACCTTATCTTTCTTTTGGATTGATATACAAAAAGGAAAAACAAGCTCTCCTGAATATAGATGCACAGGATTGTACCCTTTATGATAAAAAGCAAGATGCTTTTTTAAATTCTTATCTTAAAGGCTTTAATGACAGAAAACTTAGTTTAAGACTAATTAAAGATGCGGGTAAATGGCAGATTGTCTCTAACCGTGAAGTGCTGGTAAATGGAGTTGCAGGGCGAAAAAGGTATTTAAAGGATGGAGACCTAATTTATCTTGGAGAGTATCGATTAGTCTTTGCAGGTTATTTTGAAGAAGAGGTGCCTCAGAAACCTGTACGTGGTAAAGTTGCAAAGAAGAAAATTTTTCGTTTTTTTGAGGCAGCAGCAGTCATTTTAGGTATTTCCTTTTTATGGTACTGCACCACAATTAACCATAAATCAGGTTTGGATTTGAATGAACAGTCTCAAGTTTCAACTGATCATGAAGCATCGCAGACCTATGATACCACTGAAGAACCTGATAGTCTCGACTATCAGCCATTTATAACTGATGAAGAAAGAAGAGAATCTTCTCTATTAGTTTATGCTCCTGGAGAAAATCCCACTCCGCAAAAACTTGATATTCTATTTATTCATACTCATCCGGATGATGAAAGTCTCGATTATGGTTTGTTTCTTGCTGAAGCTGCTGCTGAGGGAGAGTCTACTGGTGTAATTATTTTTACAGATGGAGATTCCGGTTTTGATAAGTATCCGGACAGGCCAATTGATGGAATATATCCTGATGCTGAACTTGGGGTTCCTGATCTATCAAAAATTCGAGTAGAGGAAGCAGTAAGAGCTCTGACTGTTCTTAATGCAAAGGTTTATGTTCGTTTAGGCTTATGGAACAGACCTTATACTGCAGAAGAGGTAAATAAAAATTTACATACTTTATTAACTGAATGGGGTGGTGAAACTTTTTTAGTTAACAAGCTTGTTTCTCTGATGGAAATTTTTAATCCTGATGTAATTGTCTCACCAGATGGGTCTTCTGCTGCCAGAGAGCATTTTGAACATGAAGCTGTTGGATATTTATCTGAGAAAGCAGTCAACTTATATATAGAAAGAAACCCTGACAAGCTTAGGTCCTATTTAAAATTAGTTGATGTACAACAGCTGGCAGCCTATGGCGATATCCCCCTGCTGGATATTGATGCAAGTGAAAATGGTATCCTGAAAGATATTAAACGAAGAGCCTTAATGATGCATCAGACACAGGCTGATGCAAGTTATTTTGGTATAAAAAGATTGCAAAAATTTCCTCTGGAATATTATATTATGGTTTATAATTCCAATAATACTGATAGTTCGATATTGACTCTTTTAGCCCCCTCTATTCATTGATTTTATGTAGTAATGTGGATATTTATGATCCTTTTTGTATTATCTATAGGATTTGTCCTTGTCTTAAGGTTCAGAGGTGGGAAATGGGAAAAAATTAAGCTAATTTAAGAAAAAAGATTAAAAATAGATTGAATACTGGAATAAATCTGATAGAATAGGGGTAGTTGATTTGTAGAATAGTTTTTTGTACAGATCAATCAAATGTAATAAACTTTATCCCAGGAGTTGTAAATGGCAGAAAAAGAGACATTGGTAGTTGCTTCGAAAGTTAAAAACTACATAAAAACAGTTGGTGAACTTAATTGTTCTGCAAAAGTAATTGATGTTCTTTCTGACAAAGTCAGAGAAATATGTGATGCAGCAATTGAAAGTGCTAAAAGCAGTAAGAGAAAGACAGTTCTTGAGAAAGATATCTAGAATCTGAAAGTATTGCTATTTAAATCAGGGATCTGATTCTAATCATTTCCCTGTTATTTTTCCCTGTCAGATTATTAAGACTTCTCATAGTAAATTAAATTATCTATTATTACAACATTTAGGATTGTGGGGTAAGTATGGATGGTACAAAGAGTAAATTGGAGAGGTATATTGGTTCAATTATTTCTGCCGTACTTGCTGTATTGCTAATATGTGTCTTCGGGCTTTTATATTTTTTTATATTTAAAGAAATCCCAGGTGTTGGATATATTGGGTATATATTTATTGGAATTGCTGTAGCTGCAGTAGGTGTAACAGCAGCTGTACTTATACAGCGTATAAGAGAAATTAAAAGGGGAGAAGAAGATGATCTTGGTAAATACTGATTTTATAACTGGGAAAGATCTTGAAACTATTCAAATAGTTAAAGGGGCAATGATTCAGTCAAAACATATGGGCAAGGATATTATGGCTAGCTTTAAGACCATTGTTGGCGGTGAACTTAAAGGGTATTCCGATATGATGAATGAAGCCAGGGCTAAGGCTACAAAGAGAATGGTGGAAGAAGCTGAAACTATGGGAGCTGATGGTGTTATAAATATACGCTATGCATCTGCTACTGTTATGCAGGGAGCAGCTGAGGTTATGGCATACGGTACTGCTGTAAAATTTAAATAATCACAGTAGAGATGCACCGTGTCATATAGCACATTTCGTTTCTACTGGGTTGGAACTTAGCAGATGAGTTTGTATGTTTGGTTAAAAATAACCTCGAACCCAGAATTGATGCAAATAGCATTATAATTATTACTATAGCTGTGATAAATAGAATTTTATTACTTGTTTTCATTTTTATCTCCTGTTGTATGATACTCCTTATAGAGTGTCTCTATTTTATTCAGATCAATATCAAGAAGATCCAGGGATTTAAAAAATAGAGGAAGTTCTTTTTTTATAAAATCCTGTTTTTTTGATTCAATGGCCAGCTTTACAGCATTGGGAGTGACAAAATAACCTATTCCTCTTTTATTATTTATAATCTGCTGATCCTGAAGATAACCATATGTTCTTGCAATTGTGTTCGGGTTGACTTCCATATCTACGGCCATTTCTCTTACTGAAGGTATTCTTTCTTCCTCCAGCCATCTTCTGGACAATATATTGTCAGTTATTTTATCTGCAATCTGTTTATAGATTGCTTTTTTATCCTTAAATTGCATTTTTTACCTCTTCCTCCTTTATTCTAAAATAGGCGATTGTCCAGAATAATGGTGCTGGAATAATCCAGTAGAGAGGCTTTATAATACTTGTTATTGTATCAATATTTTTTAAATTTAATGTTATTCTGTTTCCCTGAACTAAAAGAGTTATATCATTGATTCCGGGGAAGCCGTTAGAAATATCAAAGTAAACTATCTTTGTAAAAAAAACTCCAATAATTAAAATAAATACAGTGGAAAGAAAGATAACATTTATTGTTTTTATAAAGTTATAGTTTCTGAAATAGACGGCACCCAGAAAAAATAAGCTTTGAACTACAAAATAGTGAGCTGTTATCATCCAAATATCTTTTGTAAATGGATTAAATATTTGATTGTGCCTATTAAGAATAAGTGTATTTATTCCTTCACAGAGATATGAAATTAGTGATAAACCGAATATGCTCAGTGCTGCAAACCCAACTGTACTTATAAGAAGTCGGGCGAAGAATTTTTCAAAATTTGATGCTGGAAGAAGCAAATAGTTCTGAGCTGTTTCCTTCATGTGCATTTCTTTAAAGATCATACTTGAAGCAATCAATCCTCCTGCAAACAAAAATTTGGTAAAAAGAGAAGTATATAACTTATCAGATGGGGAATATGAATATGCTGTTACAGCTGATATAAGATAGATAATCGCTGTAATTGCTCCAAAAATAATTACTGTTGTATTCCTGTTACTAAGAAGATCCCGTTTAAGCAAGTGGAGTAGCCTTTGTGGAGATATTATATCAGCTGTTTTCATTATTATTTCCTCCCTTAAACATAGATCTAATTTCTTTAGGATTAGTTATTACGGTATTGAAAAGTGTTTCAAAGTCAATATCGGTTTGTTCCTGATCTTTCCTGGGTATTACAACTCTATATCCGTCGATTTCTTTTTCAGAATAAAGTACGGAATCAACAGGTGGTTCATGAGTTACTTTCTTTACAATTATTTTATCTGTAATACTTTCCATTGATTCATTAAAAATAACTTTTCCTTGATCTATAATAATTATTGGATCGATAAGATTTTCCATATCTCTAACCTGATGTGTGGAGATTATGATAAGTCTGTTTTCTGTTTCTGTAGATGCAATAATCCTTCTGAACTGGGTTTTGGATGGAATATCAAGGCCATTTGTGGGCTCATCCAATAAAAAAATCCTGCTGTTACAGGCTACACCAAAGCTGATAAGAAATTTCTTTTTTTGACCGTAGGAAAAAGAATTGAGCTTTCGATCCAGCGGCAGCTTGAATTCGTTTTGTAATTCCATAAATTTAGCTTCATCGAAAACCGGGTAAAAGGGAGCATAAATATTTTTGTATTCTATGGAATTTAATCCGGGGAGATGGTACTCTTCCGGAAGAAAGAATACATTTTGAAGAAATTCCGGATTCCTCTGCTGCGGTATGAATCCTGCGACATTTACTGTCCCCTCATTCGGGAAAAGTAAGCCGGAAATAATCTTAAGCAGGCTTGTTTTTCCGGCTCCGTTTTTCCCCAGCAATCCATATATATTACCGGGTTTCAGTTCAAGAGATAGATTTGTAAATAGTTTTGTCTTTTTATAGGCAAAATCAAGATTTGATATATTTATCATGATACCTCCTAGTATATTACTATGCTAGTACGCTATTACTATAGATTGGTTGGATTGATTTGTCAATAGAAATATACGATTGGATTATTTTTTTAATCTGATTTTTAAGGCTATTAGTATTACAAGTGTTGCTATAATATATATTAGAATCAAGGGGAATCCCATGGTTATTCCAAACCAGTTTGCTGCAAACCCTATGCCCCATGGACCTATAAGCCCCCCTATTCCTGCAAAGAAAAATAAAAAACTTAATGCTCTTGCTTTGTAATTTGGAAAAATTCCAGCTGCAATAGCTGTTGCTGTTGGAAAAATTAAGGCAAAAAATAAACCGGTTAAGGGTAGTAAATAAGAGAAATATTTACCATCTATAAGCCCCAGACCAAAAGATGAAAGTGCCAGAAAGGTAGATATAATCATACTTTTCATATATCCAATTCGTTCTACTATAAAGCTGGCTATAAGACGGCCAATTGTCATTAATCCCCAAAATATAGTAAGCATAATTGAAGCCGATTTTAAGTTAAAACCTTTTACCTTATAAAGATAATCTATCATCCAGGATGAAATTCCTATCTCTGCTGAAACATAAAACAAAATAAGCATAGCTAAAAGGATTAAATTTGTATTAATAAAATTATCTAATTTTTTTTTGCTTGTGAATGTTTTTTTACTCTTTTCAGATGTAAATCTTAAAAATAGAAATGTAAGTGGAAAAAGTAATATAGGAAAAAAAGAATCCCTGTACACTGTTTGCCATGGAAGTTCTTTTGCTAGAAATAATCCTACAATCCAGGGTGCAAACATGGAGCCTGCTCCATGAAATACAGATAACAGATTTAAGTATTGACCGCTTTTTGCGTGATAGATATCTGAAATCGCACCATTTGCACCTATTTCAATTCCTCCGATGGCTATACCTATAGAGAAAAAAAGAGGATATAAGAGTAATTTATTATTTACCATACTCATTCCTGCAAAGGCAATTGCTATTACTATTCCGGAAAGAAGCAAAACATACCTGTTCCCAAACCCTCCGGCTAAGAAACCAGATCCAAGTATAGACAGCATAAATCCGAGGTAGAGCATAAGAAGAATATTGCTGCCCTGGACATAACTTAAGCTGAACTCATCCAGAAGTACAGGAAGTAGTGGGCCTTTTAAGTTATCGGCGAATCCAAAAATGAAAAATGCAAAAAAAGCTGCCATAGTCACAATAATTTTAGTTTGATTCTTTTTAAGCTTCATATTTCCTTCTCAAAAGTAAATTAGGTGGCTACCAGTTAAATACTTCGCTGCCTGCTTTAGAAAGATTTTCTGCAAACCAGTCTGCATTTAAAAGTTCTTCTCTTGTAAAAGTTGTAGTTAATCCCAGACATTTTGCTCCTGCTCTTTTGGCAGCTTCTACTCCATTAACTGCATCTTCTACTACAAGACAGTTTTCCGGTTTCTCTTTAATTAGACTTGCTGCTTTTAGGTAGATATCCGGAAATGGTTTTTGGCGGGTTACATCAAGAGCATTTACTACAGTATCAAAAGTATCTTTCGGAATTCCAATTTCATTTAAAGTTGAATCCATTTTAGTTTTATCTGCACTTGTTGCAAGTGCTGTTTTTAAACCTCTGATCTTACATCGTTTAATAAAGGAATGAACTCCGGGTAATGGCTTAAGTTTCCCAACAATAATCTCTGCGTAAATCTCATAAGTCCTGGCTTTACCTGAAGGTATATCGAAAGGGAAATTATATTTTTCTGCTACTCCTCCCAGAAATCTATCTTCTCCTGCGCCAATAAATTCAAAAAAATCTTCATGTTTAGCATTTAGTCCAAGTTCTTTGAACATTAAGATTGCTGCAATACGGATAAATTCTTCTGAATCAGCAAGAACACCGTCCATATCGAAGAGTACACCTTTAATCATAAAAAAATCCTATTCTGTTGTATTTCGTTCCAGTTTGACTATTGTCCAGACATCTTTTATTTTTTCAAGGGTTAAGGTGTCTGTATATATTACTTTTTTTGGTTTTGAGATTTCGGTGGAATCATTCTCTGAGCCTGATTCTGTAAACCAGCGTATATAATTCGCCTGAAAAGTAGAATTTCCTAAATATGTTACTTTGAGATTTGCAATACCCGCAATTTGATCTCCCTCTTTCAGTTCGGTTATCGTTCCATCACTCCAGTCCTGAGCAGATACAAGGCCTGATTTGCCCTCATATCCTGTTCTGACTTTCGAGATGACGTACAACTGCGTTGTTTCATTTATATCTTTTTTACCAACTCCCTTTTTTAAACAGTCCTCCATATCTTCAGTATTCATGTCTGAATAACTTTGATAATAGAAATTTACGACTTCAGTTGCATCCATATTTAAGGTTACCGGTGGTTTCATTGCATTTTTAATTGGGCCAAGACTAAATAAGGTTAAAACTATAAAAACAATAAGTATTATACCTATGGTTTTCCAGTTACGGGAGAAAAACTGGTATCTGTTAAATTTTCTTTCAAGTTGTTCCTGTTTTTTTTCTGCAATTTTTTTTATATTTTCAAATTCTGCTTTATATATTTGTTTTGTAGGACCTTGTTCTTTCCACTCTGTAAGTACCTGTATCCATCTATCAGGATCTGCTTCTTCTAAACTGAGTGATTTGTTAATTATATCAGCAATATTTTCATAGATTCCAGGCGCCATTAGTTTAATATCCACGGCTTTGCTGATGCGCATTTTTTCTCTTAATTCCTGTAATGAATTTCCCGTATATGGTAATTTTCCTGTAAGAAGCTTATAGGAGAGAACAGCAATGGCAAAAGAGAATTGTGTTTTTTCAGTGGTATCCGGATGGTTATAAGGCTGCCAATACTTCATGCTTTCATTATCGTTGAGCTGTTTTTTTATATAGTTTATCAAATTTGGGGGGAAAAACAGTATACTGTTATCAGTGAGAATAAAAATACCAGGGGTATATATTCCTGTTACAGGAAGGCTATCTTTTATAATTATCTTAAATGCAGATACCAGATTAATTAGTATTTCTATATTTAAATTAGTATCAGCCAGAGTCTTCCCTTCATAGAAAGGTCCTGGAAAAATAAGTTTGTTCTCTTTTTCCAGACTTTCTGTGCAAACCCAATTTGACACACCATTATTCTGTATTAATAGTCCAGGCTCTGACAACAAATCATGTATGGAAATTTGTTTATAGATTTTACTTGTAAGATTGCTGGTAACAGCAAGTTTTTTTATATTATTAACTTCAATCTGAGCAGAACCAGTACCTTTACTTATAGTTTTAATATTCAACACAATCCTCCATTACAAAAGAACAGTATAATAAAAAAGTGTTTTTGAAAAGGATGTTTTTAAATATATAAAAAATGCCGTTGTAGGGATGGGTTTTAAACCCATCCTTACAACGGCATAAATTTCATAAAAAAGTTTTTTATATTCCCAAATAAGCCTTCTTTACATCGTCATTTTCGCGTAAATTTTTAGCTGTATCGCTAAGTGTAACTCTTCCTGTTTCCATAACATAACCTCTGTCGGCTAATTTAAGAGCCAGGTTTGCATTCTGTTCAACAAGAAAAATAGTTGTTTTTTGTTCTTTGTTTATCTTTTTAATGATATTCATAATTTGCTGAACAATAATTGGAGCAAGACCAAGAGACGGTTCATCGAGTAAAAGAAGTTTTGGTTTTGCCATTATTGCCCTGGATATAGCGAGCATTTGCTGTTCTCCACCGCTTAAGGTTCCACCTGCCTGGTTTCTCCTTTCTTTAAGAAGTGGGAACAAACTAAAGACGTATTCTTCATCCCGTTTTATCTCTTCCTTGTCATTTCTAAGAAAAGCACCCATGTCAAGATTTTCGGTAACACTGAGATAGGGGAAGATTCTTCTACCTTCCGGCACCTGGATTATACCTAACTTTACAATTTTATCGGGTTCCATATGGGTAATATCCTGACCTTCAAAAATTATCTTTCCATGTCTGGCAGGTTCAACTCCGGATATGGACATTAGTGTTGTTGATTTTCCGGCACCATTAGCACCAATCAGGGTTATAATTTCACTTTCTTTAATTTCTATACTTACATCGTGTAATGCCTGAATATTTCCATAAAATGTTTGTATTCCTTCAACTTTAAGCATCGCTGTCATCCCCCAGATAAGCCTTAATTACTTCAGGATTATTTTTAATTTCATTAGGAGAGCCCTGAGCTATTAGCTTACCATAATCTACAACAAAAATATTCTCGGAGATACTCATTACCAGACTCATATCATGCTCAATAAGAAGAATAGAAATTTGCTTTGAATCTCTAATGTGTATTATCATTTCATCAAGTTCTTTTGTTTCATGTGGATTCATTCCGGCAGCAGGCTCATCCAGTAACAGGAGAGCTGGTTCCGTAGCCATAGCTCTTGCTATTTCCAGTCTTCTTTGAGCACCGTAAGGGAGATTTTTTGCAAGTTCATTTACAAACTTTTCCAATCCTACCTCAACAAGAATATCATAACTATCCTGAACTACTTTTTTCTCTTCTGCTACAGTTGCTTTTGTTCTTAAAACTGCTCCGAGTATACCTGATTTAAGCTTACTGTGTCTCCCTATCATTACATTTTCCAAAACAGTCATATTCTGAAACAGACGTATATTCTGGAAAGTTCTGGCAAGGCCTTTTTCTGTTACTTTATTTGGTTTAAGCCCATTAATTTTCTGTTGACCTTTCCCTGTAGGAGAAATAAGGACATCTCCGCTAGTTGGTTTGTAAACTCCTGTTACACAGTTGAAAAAAGTTGTTTTACCTGCTCCATTGGGTCCAATCAATGCTACTATCTCTTTTGGATTAACCGTAAAGTTTATATTATCAACGGCTGTAAGGCCACCAAACTGCATAGTTAAGTTTTTAGTTTCAAGTATAGGTGTCATTATTCAGCCCCTTTTTGACTGACATTGGTAGATGCCTGTATCGGTTCAAACTTATATTTTTTTCTGATGTTACTTACAATCCCGCCGGGTCTGAAAACCATCATTATTACAAGAAGGGCTCCAAACAACAGCATTCTGTACTGTGAAAAAGCCCTGAGGTATTCAGGTAAAAGTATAAGTATGAATGCTCCTACAATAACACCTACTATAGAACCCGTACCACCAATTACAACAACACATAGTATCATTAAAGATTCCCATAGAGTAAAACTTGCAGGGTTAATAAAGGTTGTTTTTGCAGCAAAGATTACTCCTACCATACCGGCAAAAAAAGCACCCAGAGCAAAGGTTGTAATCTTGGATTTTGTTATGTCAATACCCATAGATTCACTTGCAATTTCGTCTTCTCTCATTGCAATCCATGCACGTCCCATTCGGGAGTTTTCAAGTCTTCGTACAACAAAGATAGTAAATACAACCATTGCAATCATAATAAAGTATATATAAATGGTTGCAGTCTGAAGTTTCATGTCCATTCCAAAAAATCCGGGTCTTGGAATATTTGCAATGCCACTTGGTCCGAAGGATAGGCCATTCCAGTTTTCAAGAACGATTCTAATTACTTCTCCAAAACCAAGAGTAACTATCGCAAGATAATCACCCCGGAGTCTAAGTACCGGAATGGCAAGTAATATCCCCATAATAGTTGCAAGTCCTGCTCCTATGGGCAGACAGACCCAGAAACTAAGTCCAAAGTGATAGTTGAGCAGGGCATATGTATAGGCGCCCACAGCATAGAAGGCGGCATATCCCAGGTTGAGAAGTCCGCCAAGGCCAACAACAATATTTAATCCAAGACCGAGTACAATATACATTAGTGCCGTGGTCATTATACTTGTCTGGTACATACCTGCAAGAAAAGGAAAAGCCAGAACAAACAGGCTGACTGCAATCAAAGCGGCAGGTTTTATTTTCGGGTTTGCGTTTGCCCATTCAATAATTCTTATTTGAAGAGATTTTTTACTGGAAAGAGGATTTTGCATATTTTTTCGTTCCAGTAAATAACGCCATAGGGTTGCCGCAATAAAAGACCCTATACCCATTCCTATCAGAGATCCCCATCTCCATAAAACAGTATTTTCAATTGTATTTACTTTAATAACCATTATTGGAAAAGTAAGTATCATAAACCATAGTGAAATAATTAATGACTTCTTTAGCTCTTTAGGTTTAAAATATTTTAATATATCTGACATAATTAATTCCCTCTCTATACTTTCTTGTTTTCAGGTCTTCCAAGGATACCGGAAGGTCTAAAAATCAGGATTATGATAAGGAACAAAAATGCAAATACATCTTCATAATCACTGGATATATATCCTGTACCGAAACTTTCTGTCCATCCAAGGACAAAACTTCCAAGAACAGCTCCGGGGATACTTCCAATCCCTCCTAAAACAGCTGCAACAAATGCTTTTATACCTGCAATATAACCGATGTAGAAGTTTAACTGACCAATATGTGTACTTATAAGTACACCTCCAAGTGCGGCTGTAGAAGATCCTATAATAAAGGTAATTGATATAATTCTACTTATATTTATACCCAACAGCTGAGCCATTTTAGCATCCTGAGAGGTTGCTCTCATGGCTTTACCTGTTTTTGTAAACTTTATCAAATATGTTAACAGGATCATTACAACCGCTGTAGTTACCAGAATTAAAAAAGAAGTTGAGCTGATAAGATTTTCTACGGGTTTCAAAAATTTGAAATCCGGAATAAGATTAGGAAAAGGGAGAAAGTCCGATGTTTGAGCTAAAAGTACATAGTTCTGTAAAAACATTGACATCCCAATTGCACTTATTAGAGCCGAAAGCCGTTGAGACCCCCTAAGAGGTTTGTAGGCTATTTTTTCTATCGTTGCACCATAGGCTGCTGAAAAGAAAATTGCCAGGATGGTGGCTATTAAAAAAATGATTACAGGGTTCATTCCTGTAAAACCTAATGCAGATGCAATAATTAGAGCTGTAAATGCTCCAATCATGTATATTTCTCCATGGGCAAAGTTGATTAATTTTATAATTCCGTAAACCATGGTATAACCTAGAGCTATAAGAGCATATATACTGCCCCTGGTTAAACCGCCGATAAATAATTCAAAAAAATAATGTAGATCCATGGCGTATTATGGCTCCTTTGTAGCTTTTGTATTGAGCATATTAACACAAAAGTTTTTTTAGAATAGGAAAACTTCCATATTGGAAGAACTGTTTGAAATAAAAAGAGACAGTCCGATGAAAGACTGCCTCTTCAGTTTAATAGACTATTATTTTAGTTCGACATAAGCGCCGTTTTGTACCTGGTACATTGAGAAACCTACACCTTCAGCATCTCCTCTTGCATCAAACTTAATCTTACCAAGTGTGGTTTCAACGTAGCTTGTTCTAAGAGCATTTGTAAGAGCTTCATAATCAGTTGAACCTGCAACTTCAATTGCATTGAAAACAGCGAGAACTGCAGCATATGCATTCAGATAGAAAGCACCCGGATCTTCGCCGTATTTATCCTGATGTTCTTTTGTAGCCTGAATAGTAAGAGGATTTGATGCAGTATCCATAGGCCCTGAAGCATAAACGCCTTCTGCGTATTCACCGGCAACCTTAATAAATGTATTATCTTTAACACCATCATCAGAGATAAAAACAACATCCATTGCTCGTTTCTTCATCTGACTGACAATTTTAGAAGCTTCCGGGTGGTATCCGCCAAAAATAATTGCTTCTGCCCCGGAGTTTTTAATTTTATTAATTACAGCAGTATAGTCAACTGCACCAGGAGTTATACCCTCGAATAGTACAACTTCTGCTCTTGAATCTTCTTCAAGGAATTTTTTTGCAAATTCAGCGAGACCTTTACCATAATCGCCTTTGTCATGTAGAACAGCAATTTTTGTTAATCCAAGCTTATCAAGTGCAAAATCTACTTCTGTTCTTGCCTGTGCGTCATCAGAAGCTATAGTTCGAAAAAAGTTTGGATAGTCACCACTCTGAGTAAGAGCAGGGTTTGTAGCCGATGGGGAAATTGCAGGAATTTTAGCATCATTGTAAATGCCCATAGCAGATTTTGTTGCACCGGAGCAGATATGCCCAATAACTGCAACTACACCTTCTCCAACAAGTTTTGCAGCAGTGTTAGTTGCAACTTCAGGTTTACAAACATCATCTTCAATTACGAGTTCAACCTGTCGACCCAAAAGACCTCCATCTGCATTGATTTTTTCTGTGAGGATCTCTGCAGCTTTTACAGTTGGAAGACCGTAGGAAGCAAGGTCTCCAGAATGAGGTCCGGCAACACCAATCTTGATTGATCCATTTTCACTGTTGCCATTAGCGAATGCCATAGTTCCGGCTAGCAGGACAATGAGCATTATAGCAAATAATCTTTTCATTACTCTCTCCTTTAAATTATGTAAGCATTAAAAATAGATAACCATGAATTTTGAAATAAATCAAGTCAAAATATATGAATCATCTAAATATATGCTAAATTGTATGTAATATGTGCAATTCTTCTATTGTCCGGGTATAAATATATAAAGCTTTTCCAGTTTTGGTTGGACTTTTTTAAAGCTTATTAGTACTTTATTTTTACCTGATTAGATAAGGAGAATTAAGTGGTATCAAATAAAGAAGTGCTGGATGCACTGAGTGTAATTATAGATCCTGATTTTAAAAAGGATATAGTTAGTCTGGGGTTTGTAAAAAATATTAGTATTAAAGATGGTTCTGTTAGTCTGGATATTGAGTTGACTACACCTGCCTGTCCAATAAAAAATGAATTTCAGAAGAATGCGGAAGAGATTTTATCCGCTCTGGATGGAGTTGAGAGTGTTAAAGTAAACATGACAGCCAGAGAAGTAAAAAAATCTGAGAAAAATAAGGGAGGTTTGGAACATGTACGGAATATACTGGCTGTAGCCTCGTGTAAAGGTGGTGTAGGTAAATCAACCATTGCAGCCAATATTGCAAGGGAACTTTCTGCAAGAGGATTTAAAATTGGCTTACTGGATGCAGATATATTTGGACCTTCTGTTCCTACATTGTTTAATATTCATAAACCGGACATTCAGGCTGATAAAGATAAAAACATGATTCCCTATGAGCAGAATGGGCTTAAAATTATGTCTTTTGGTTTTTTTCTTGGTGATAGTCCTGCTATATTGAGAGGTCCTATTGTTTCCGGTTATATTCAGCAGCTTTTAACGGGTGTTGCCTGGGGTGATCTGGATTACTTAATAATAGATATGCCTCCCGGAACAGGGGATATTCAGCTTACCATGACTCAGACAGTGCAGCTTAATGGTGCAGTAATGGTAACAACCCGACAGGCTCTCTCTTTAGTGGATGTGGCCAAAGGTATTGAAATGTTTGAAAAAGTTAATGTTCCTATGATAGGAGTCGTAGAGAATATGTCCTATTTCGATTGTACTAATTGCGGGAGCAGGCATTATATTTTTGGTGGTGATGAGGAAAATGTTGTTACAAAAAAATATGGCCTTAAAACCCTCATGCAGTTGCCTATTAAAGTCGACAGCGGGATAATCGGTCACCTGGATAAAGATTTTACAGATCCGGATATTAAAGAGCTGGTGGATAATGTTGTCAGGGCTATTGGAATGAAAGCCTTCGATAAAAATACCACTCCCCAGTATGAATTTGATGATGAAAAATTAAGTTTTATATGGCCTGATGGAACCAGATCGGTGGTTAAAAATCTGGATCTTCGTGCTGACTGCGGTTGTGCTGTTTGCGTTGATGAATATTCGGGTGAGAAACTTCTTAAAGTAGAAGATCTGCCTAAAGATATTAAACCCACAGAGATTACTCCTTTAGGCAATTATGCACTTAAGATTACATGGAGTGATGGTCATGCATCCGGTATTTATCCATACAAACAGATTCGAAAACTGGAAACTGTTGTTTAAGCAGGATTTATTATATACGTATGGACAGCCATGTAGGGTCGGTAAACCGATCCTCGTGACTGTCCCTACAACGTATTAAATAACAAATTTTTGAATATTAATTTCCGGTAGATATTTATAGTGTTTATCATTACCAGTTAGCAATTGTGTGTTTTTAATTATAGATGTAGCTCCAATTAGGGCATCTGCAAGTTCCATTGAATGACTTAGGGAGTATTGTTCTACAAAAAACATTGC
>Ga0190304_1000473_pt1 | contig 18959 bp, 16 predicted proteins | sample 48700712_MG_FD_161670 | JGI IMG/M metagenome (GOLD analysis project Ga0190304, IMG submission 161670) | Hydrothermal vent sediment bacterial communities from Southern Trench, Guaymas Basin, Mexico - 4870-07-1--2_MG | ecosystem: Environmental > Aquatic > Marine > Hydrothermal vents > Sediment ...
GCCAAGGCTCAAGGATTTCGTATCCACGCTGAAAGCCAAGAATTTTGTGATAAATGTGTACATGGGAGACATGGTTTTTGATAGGAATAATCCGCTCGATCCGGAAAGTCCATGGAACTGGAGTGAAGCACAACCTTATGCCATGTACAATCCACTTGGAAAAGTTTACTCAAGGTTCAGACCATACTATGCATGCATGGATCCATCCACAGACTGGTGGCAGAACAGCCTTGCATCTCTGGTACCAGAGGCTCAGGAATACTGCCTCGTAGATGGTATATACTGGGATCACGTGCCACAGATGAGGCTTGACTTCAAAAAGAGCATGAGCCACGAGGGAGGAGGAAACTACTATGGACTGGGTTACAGAGAGATGGCCCGCAGGTACAGGGATGCCGGCAGGATAAATGATCCAAATCACTTCATATGTGATGAAGGAGAATGCGAGATAGAAATGGGCGTATTTGATGCATTTCTAAATGAGTGGTTCAACCTGGCGGATGGAAACTTATATGAGTTTACCGGTCTGGGCATACCGATTCCTCTCATCACTTACATTTATCATGACTATGTGATGATGGCGGGTGGTATCAGAAACAAGAATAAAGGACTCAACGGCTTCTCCAGTCCAGAGCAGTTTGGGTTCTACACCGCATACACCTTTGTTAATGGAAACAAGCCCCTCTTTCCCGCAACCAGCGGTATGTCTTATACCTTCACGAAGTGGAAAAATGGCGAGATGGACGATGAATGGGTTAAAGAGATGGAGTACTTCGGAAAGATCGTGAAAATCTACCGGATAGGGAAAGAACCACTGACTTTCGGCAGATACCTGCGCCCGCCAAAGCTTGTGGGAATCGGGACGGAGAGAATAATCTTCAACGGACACGATACCGATATACCCGCAGTTTTGGCTGGAGCTTTTCTGTGGAATGACACAATATACATACCTGTCACCAACTGGGGAGAGACAGCGCAGAGCATAAAACAGATCGATTTCAGCGAGTGCAGATGGTTACCAGAGTGTTATGAGCTATCAATGATGGATGAAAATGGTGTGCATCCTTTAGGCATATATCAGGGCAAGGTAATCGATGTCGATCTCCAGATCAAATCGAAGGATGCATGTTTTCTGGTTATAAAGAAATCCGGCAGTGGCGTGAGCATTACCAGACCAAGAAATGGCTTATACATCTTTGACAGAAAGATACTGCCCCTACATGGTACAGTTGTGGTAGGTGGAGTAACAATAACGGTGGAAGCATCAAAAGATACAAGCAAGGTGGAATTTTACATAGATAATGATCTCAAATACACCGATGACACCTATCCCTTCTCGTGGTTCTGGGATGAGAGAAAATTCGGTATACACACCATAAAAGTTTTGGGTTATAGCCAAAGCGAAACGCAGACAGATGTCGTGGGCGTTTTCAAGATACTGTAGGTCAGGACTCCCGACCCAGAAACAGACATTTTTCTATACCGTCTGCCGAACTTAAACTCTCCGGTGCGCAGCTAAATACGCAGGCACGGAGTTTTGCATCCTCAAAACTGACATTCGTTAGATCTGCCCCGGTGAAATCCACGAATTCCATTTCACTTTCAGAGAAATCAACTCCTCTGAGCTTAGCTCCTTCAAATGATACGTGCTTCAGATAGCACCGTTGTAAGAGAGCTCCCTCAAGATTCGCATCTGAAAAATCCATCTTGCAAAAGATCGACTCTCTCATTATACACTTTCTGAGACTACTTCTCTCAAAGATAGAATGAGATATATCCATCTTTTCCATGTTTGCTTTATCTATGAGAGCATCGGTGAAATTTCCGCTACCGCAGACGCACTCAAGATTTGTTTCACTCAGATCGCTGTTTCTGAAGTCGGTTTCGAATATTTCACATCCGGAGAGATTGGCTCCATGTAGATTGCTGTTTGCAAAAATCGTTGAATGTAGTGTGGATTCGCTCAAATCGGCATTCTCGAGATTTGATCCAACAAAGTTGGCGCCCGATAGATTCGCTCTTCTCATCTTCGTTTTCGTTAGGTCTGCCTTTTCCATCTCTGCATTTTCAAGATCAGCATCATCAAGATTGGAGTGAGAGAGGTCAGAATTTGTGAAAACCGAATTCTTCAGGTTTGCTCCCGCGAAAACGGATTTCTTGAGAGAGCAATCGAGAAAGTATAGTTTTTTCTCATTATACCACATCTGGTTGAGGTTTTTCAGATATAAACCATCGGCTGAAAGATTTTGAAAATAACAACCATCGAATACGAGGAGATTGCGCTCCTTTACAGATGACATGACGACTTCGTTTATTCTTGCTACAAGTCCTCTTAGGTCTGTGCCTCTGGAAAATCTAATATCTATGAAAAACCTCTCCCCTTCCTCCAATCTTTTAAGGAATTCTTCGGCATCCATTTCATTCCCAAAAGAAACGCATCATCTAAAAACATTTTTGTGTATCGAGTTTCGAGATAATAATCCACGCAGCGAATGTTTTATTAAACAGAAAAGAGTTGCTGGATTGGAGGAGGGGACAGATTGGAGGGCAAGGAACTGGAAGTTAGCAAAAAAGCGTTAATAACGAGAGCATTCAGAAGAAGTAATGTGAGATGGAGAGTTGCGGAATACCTTTTCAAAATAAATCCAAACGCAAGCTACATATCCGAGATAGCTTACAATATACATGCGACACCAACCAACGTTATAGGCGCCCTCCGGGGGATGGGAACCAGATACCGAAGGGAAGAGTCTCTCGTTAACCTGAACATCGTCGAGGAAATCGATGCGGGAGGGGATATGAAACTTTACAGATTAACAGATTTTGGAAAAGAGGCCGTCCAAATGTTCATGAAAAATAACAAATCTATGCCGTGATGAAAGAAATCAACCTTTCCTTCATGATGAGCGCAACCAGAGAAGTATACATGCACATGCACCTGAATAACCACCTGAAGAAAAAGTATTTAAAAATACCATCTTTTTTGTTACTCAAGCTAGGAGGGGTGAATGAGAGATGATAAAACCGAAGGTAGGTAAGAGAGCGAAAGTCGGGGCTATAGGTATAGGAGCGATGATCGTTTTCATAGCGATGGTCTTGGTTGCGGGAATTGCCGCAAGTGTCCTGATCCAGACCAGTTCGAAACTACAGAGGCAGGCCATGACAACCGGTCAGGAAACAATAGGTGAGGTTTCAACGGGTCTTAAGGTCTACGCCGTGGAGGGACACGTTAGTGGAACCACAATAGACAAGATGGCGATCATAGTTACCCCGAGAGCTGGATCGGGGCCAATAGACCTGAACACCGCCATAATACAGTTATCAAACTCAACGATAAAATGCATAATGTCTCTTGATACCGCAAACTTCCAAACATCGCCAGCGGCAACAGGTCTGTTCAACACGAGCGCTTTCTCATTGAATGCGGACAAGTTCGGCGTGATCGTGCTCGAGGACGAAGATGGCTCGTGTACGAGTTCAACACCCGTTATAAACAAGGGAGACAAGGTTGCACTCACTATTAATGCCACCGCCGCCTTTGGAGGGCTTTCACCGAGAACATACGTATGGGGTACAATAATGCCGGAGCAGGGCGCACCTGGAATAATATCATTCACAACACCCGCAACCTACGTCTACGACGTGTACCAGCTACAGTAAAATTACACCTCTGATTAAAACAAAATCTCTCCCCATTTCAATTTTTTAATCCGTTTCCCCTCTTTCCTGCTCATAAGCAAAGGTATAACCAAATTGCGGGAGGTGCAGATGCAAAATTGAGTAACAACTACGGCTCCATGGGTATAGGAACGATGATAATATTCATAGCGATGATTTTAGTTGCGGGCATATCCGCCTCTGTAATAATTCAGACCATGAGCGATCTGCAGAGCAAGGCAAACAGAACGGGAAGAGAAACAATAAGGGATATTTCTACGGGAATAGAGGTCAGGCAGATATCGGGATACGTTGTTAATTCCAAGATAGACCAACTTGCTCTCTATGTCTCCCCGGTGGTTGCATCTGAGGGAATAGATCTTTCTCACACGGTTATATTTCTCTCAGATTCAAGTAACGAAGTCATGCTGAAATATGATAGCAACATGTTCAGCGATTCCGTATCGAGTAACGGTCTCTTTCACACGCTCAATTCAAGCAATCTGACATCCTCCTCGTTTGGAATAGTGGTTGTCCGTGACAGGGATAACTCGTGTACAGCATCCAGTCCCGTTATCAATGAAAGGGATATAGTTGTATTGATGGTAAATACGACAAAATGTTTCTCCGGTTTATCCCCCAGAACAGAGGTGTGGGGGAGGGTAACTCCAGAGTATGGAATAAGCGGGGTAATCGGCTTCACAGTCCCCTCGGTGCTGATTGATAGGGTGGTTGACCTGCAACCTTAGATATAGCTCCCTATGACTGTTTTTACCACAAATCCCGTCAAGCTCGATATCCATACCATCGGAACAAAGTAGAGCGGGGTTATCATTATGTGACTGCCCCTTAGCGTTCTGATGGTAAGGGCAAGTATAAGGGAGTGCACAATTAGAACAAGAAATATAAGGATGTACATGTTTGAAAATGTTTGCGGTGGCACCGTATTCAGGATGGCGCCGATGTCTATTTGCTGTAAATTCTCAAGTGGCTGACTGGCTTCGAGCCATATCTCGTTGAGCCTTTCGGCGATGACCAGAGATACATAGACGGAGAAAGCTATACCGAATGTTATACCCAGGAAGAGAGACACTGTCGTCTTGATTATGGAGAGCTTTTTCAATCTCAGATCCCTGAGTTTTCTTATGTTCTCGGTTATCATTCTCGCAACCTCCCTCGGATTTGCCGCCGCATAAGTTGCCTCTCTGAACATCTCGCTCGCCCTCTGTATATAATTGCTACACGTATCCACACCAAACCATTCCCATGCGGCATCATCATCTATTCTTGTTCTCAATCTCTTGTAGAGATTTCTGATGTGGGGCGTGAGTATTCCATAATCCTTCTCGCTAAGGTACTGTACAGACTCGTTTATCTTTCCTCCCCTCATGGCAGATATTGATCCAAGGGCGGGTAAAAAACCGAGAAAGTTTCTTTCTCTTCTCGCTATATCCTGCTCCTCCATGTAAGTTCGGATACCCGGTATAATAAGTGGAGTGAGGGCAATGGATACAATTATCTCCATTGGAAGAATATCCAGAGACATTGTACTCCTCATGTAGAGGAGAAAGATACCTATACCAATACACGCAATCAGCGACTTGAAGAAGAGGCTGTATATCTTCTTCTCCGTTTCACTCTTCTCCCCAGTCTGTGGCCATATCTCGTCTGCTGGCATCATGGATTTCAACAGATAGAGTAACAATCCCTCCACCGCTATCAGTATAAATGCGGAGCCATAGACGAAGGTGTTCATATCCGCCGTTCCGACCACCATTGGTAAAACCAGACCGAAGGAGAGGAGAAAGGAGATCGATATGAGCAGGCTGATATATACCTCGTTGAGTATCGTCAGGTTCTCATTTGCGGACTCATACATGGTCTTGTACTCTTCGAGGACGGCGCCCTGCTCCTGCTCTATAAATTCTCTATGGCTCACTCCGCTGACCAAACTCTGAGAAAATCTGTCCAGAAAATCTTTCAGCATCTTGCTTGGAGTCCTATCTGATATGAATCTGAAAGCCCTTGCGAGGGGAACCTTCCACTGCGTGGATAGGATACTTATCTTCCTTATCTCATCTCCCAGACTCTTGTAGACCTTTCTTTTCTCTCCTATTATATTGATTATATCCTTCAGAGAAAGGTCAGATATTGCCAACACCCTCAGGTGGGTTATGAAAAAATGCATTTTTCCATTTATCTCGTTCTCTCTATTCTTCCAGCTTATGTAAGGGTACAAGACACCGAGAATTATTGTGATGATTCCAATGGATGAAAATGCGATAGGATTGAGATCTATATGCAGAAGACTTCCAAGCATAGAAGGTAAAAACAGAAGAATTAAACCCCCAGCTAAAGAGGGTAGCAATATCCTTTTAAAGAATTTTTCAGGGTCTTCGAGATTTCTGTAAGCTATTTTGAACTCCTTTATGAACCTGTTTTTCTCTATCCTTTCCTTCTTTTTCCTTGTTTTGAACAACTTTTTCTTCTCTTTTTTCTCTTCAGCCATGCCCAAAACCTAAACATTTATTGGAAGAGCATCCACACCCTCTCTGTAATATGTCCATATGATCTTGACGACCTCATAGTAATCCAGTATATCTTCCTCAACCATCCTCTCGAGAATTCTTTTTCTGAGGTCAAATTCTTCATATATCTCTGTTGGATCCGCATAACCTGCGTTTCTGGCTATTTTCTCTTCGAGAATATAGCTGTTCTTGTATGCAACGAACCTGTGAACATCCTCAAGCGGGTCCCACTCGAAAGCCTTTCTCGCCATTATACCATCCGCCTCTCTGTTGTAACCCTCTATTTCATCCACCGATATACATCTCCTGACCTTTTTGCCCCTTCTCTCAACAGCAGACTGAATCAGAACCACATCCAGATTGTCCATGAAAGTTTTTGGCACATTTATTGGGTCACTGGTAAATCTCTGTATGACCTTTGTTACACTTCCTGCGTGAAATGTGGTCATTACGGGATGTCCGGTTTGCATTGCCTGGAAGACTATGTTACCCTCCGCACCTCTAACTTCGCCGGGTATTATATAATCTGGTCTTGATCTCAGAGCGGCAACCAGAAGGTCAAAGAGATCAACCCTGCTCTCTTCGGGCCCCGTTGTTTTCGTGAGCAACCTCTGCCATACCTCGTGAGGCACCTTCAACTCCGGGGTGTTCTCCGCCGTATATATCTTCCTCTCCGGAGGTATAAATGGGATGAAGGCGTTCATCGTTGTGGTTTTTCCGCATGCAGTTTCTCCACACAGAATGATGTTCCTACCATACTGGAGACATATCCAGAAATATGCAGCAATCCCCGCGGATATGGTCTTCCACTTTATCAACTGGGTTACGCTTATGGGAACCTCTGTAAATCTTCTTATACTCATACTCGGTCCTTTGATACTCACGGCAGAACTGTAGATTATGTTTGCTCTACTACCATCTGGAAGTACACCATCTGATATCGGCTTTGCTTCGCTAACGGGATTTCCCATTTTTTCACTCAATGCTCTCGAGAATTTTGGAGCCTCATCTTTCGGTATCATCACATTCGTCTTTATCATGCCAAAAATCTTGTGGATAAGATGCACGTGTTCTCCAGTTATTACGTGGATATCCTCTATGTACGGGTCTTTCATAAAAGGTTCCAAAGGCCCTCCGCCGACGAGCGTCTTCATGATTTCATATTCCAATCTTTCTTTCTCGCGGGGTTTTACATAGATTTTGTTCTCGCCCTTTCCGAGGAGCTTTGATATCCCCCTCGAAGATTTTATCTTGACATCGCTCTCGGTGGCGACGATAATTTCATCCAGAAGCTCCTTGAGAACCTTTCTGAGTCCCTCATCTCCCTCTGGGACATCCTTTCTGACGATATCTCGTAACATGAGCTTCATCACCTTGTCTTTGAGCTTCTTTTCCTCCTCACCCAGTGAAGGCTCAATGGCATGATACTCTATTTCTTCCATCCCCGGTAATCTGTAAATATGTACGAAGATGCAGCCCTTTGTCGGATAGATAATGTTCGGAAACTTTTCCTCGCTCAGCTCCATGGGTGGCGATTTAAGGAATTTCGGCATCTCCATTCTATCTTTTATACTCTCGAGATACTCGGCAAGGTGGGGATTCTGTTGAATGAGTTCTTCAATTTCCTCCCTACTCATCTCGTACATACTCACCATTACACCGAGAAAGGTAGTCCACCAACACCTTCACGATAATACGTCCATATTATCTTCACAACCTCATAGTAATCCATTATTCCCTCCTCAACCATCCTCTCAAGGATCTTCTTCCGGAGGTCAAATTCCTCATATATCTGCATTCTGTCCACAAGACCCGCATTTTTCGCTATCTTTTCCTCCAATATGTAACTATTTCTGTTGGCCCTGAACAGATGGGTATCATCTACGGGATTCCATTCAAAGGCTCTTCTTGACATGATCGCGTCAACCTCTTTATTGTATCCCTCTATTTCATCCACCGATAAGACCCTTCTTATTCTCTTTCCCTTTCTCTCCACAGCCATCTGAATGAGAATAACATCCAGGTTGTCCATGAACGGCTTCGGTATATTTATCGGATGACCGGTGAACCTCTGTATAACCTTTGTCACACTTCCGGCATGGAATGTCGTGATCACGGGATGTCCCGTCTGCATCGCCTGAAATACAACTCTCGCCTCAACGCCTCTCACCTCACCCGGTATTATATAATCTGGTCTCGATCTCAAAGCGGCATCCAGGAGGTCTGTCAGATCCACGTGACTCTCTTTCGGTCCGGTTGACCTTGTCAGAAGCTGCTGCCAGACGGGATGCGGAACGTGAACTTCTGGAGTATTCTCTGCAGTGTATATCTTTTTCTCCGGAGGTATGAATGGAATTATCGCATTGGTAGTGGTTGTTTTTCCCGATGCGGTTTCTCCACACACGAATACACTTCTTCCATACTGTAGGCAAAGCCAGAGATATGCAGCTATACCAGCGCTCATCGTTCCCCACTTTATAAGCTGGGTCACACTTATCGGGGTCTCACTGAACTTTCGTATGGTCATGGTGGGACCTTTTAAACTGACATCCTTGCTATGGATTATATTTACTCTGCTACCATCCGGTAGCGTACCATCCGCGATGGGCTGACCATCACTCACGGGACTACCTATTTTCTCGCTGAACTCCTGCGAAAATGTGGGTGCCCATCTTTCATCTATGAATATGTTGGTCTTGACCATCTCAAAGACCTTATGCACAAGATAGACATTTTGACCGGTTATAACGTGAACATCCTCTATGTACGGGTCTTTCATAAAAGGTTCCAAAGGCCCTCCGCCGACGATGTTTTTGGTTATGTCGTATTCTATCTTTTCTCTCTCAAGCGGTGTGAGGACTATCTTACTCTTGGTGAGTCCTCCAAAGAGTCCCCTCTTTTTACCTTCTTCGGTGGAGGATCCCCTTTTCGATACCACCACTATCTTGTCCATCATCTTTCTTATGAGTTCTCTCATCTCTTCGTTTGTGCCAAATTCCTTCCTTTTTATCACCTCCTCGTAAAGTCTTTCCATAATCATATCTCTCTTCTTCATCTCGCTCTCGCTCAGAGTTGGTTCGATGGCATGGTACACTATCTCTTCCATTCCCGGCAATCTGTAGATGTGAATGAAAATGGTTCCCTTTGTGGGATAGATGAGATTTGGATATTTCTCTCCCTTCAAATCTCTCGGAACCTGACTGTAGAATTTCGGCATCTCCATTCTATCTTTTATACTCTCGAGATACTCGGCAAGGTGGGGATTTTCCCTTATCATCTTTTCGACCTCTTTTTCGTCCATCAGCATCGTATCGCCTCAGAACGCGACCGAAGTCGTCTCTATGGTGAGTCCTATCCCGGGTCTAACCGAGAAGGTTGTTACCGGCTCATACCTGTGCCTGGCGCCGTTGAATTTTTTGAGATATATGTTGTGAACTATACCAAGACCCGGTTTTGTCTCCCTCGTCACCATAAAATGGATATCAGAAATCATCCTGAACTCGTGGTTTATTTCCTCATCCCATTCCCTCGGATTTATGGTTATGAATATAATTTTTCCAGATCCTTTCAACCTGTTGAAGAAGCTTTTAAGTTCCACCAGATTTTCCTTTGTCAGGCTATCTTTGAGAAGCGTGGAAAGGGAATCGATAAAAATAATTTCGGGTTCGAACAGCTTCTTTGCCGTAATCAGAGACCTGAAGAATGTCTCTCTGGGCAGGGTTTCAGCGAGTGTTACTTCGGTCGATATGAAAAAGAGTTTGCCGGACATCAGATATTCCTTCATATCATATCCCACAGAGGTAACCTGTCTGAGAAAGGTTTTAACCGTATACTGGGTCGATATATATGAGCAGGTGTGACCATTCTTTAAGAAACTGAAGCAGAATCTCTGACAAAAAATACTCTTTCCCGTACCTTCCTCGCCCTCCAGCAGAACAAGGGAACCATCTGGTATAGCCTGACCAAATCTCTGAGCAAATCCATCCTCTTCCCCGCCCCTCTTCAGCACTATTGATTTGTACTGGGGCATCATTTCACCTCATCACACGTTAAATACAAACTCATCATAAACTCCGGCGGGACCGACGATTCTCAGTCTGTGATTGCCTGAAGAGATCTCGGTGGAAGATATGTACAGGGTGGTAACTTCTGATTGAAATACCACACTTGGTGAGAAATAATAACTTCCCTTATCCAGGAGATTGCCATCTATGAAAACCTGAAAAGTATCATTTGTTGTTTCTATTTTGCTCCTACCCGTATTCTTTATGTAGAATAGATAATAACTTCCGCTCAGCGGGATTTTCTCGGGGTCATTTATGATTTCGAAATCGGTATCAAGTTTTTCCTTGACCCTGTTGCACTTCTCGTTCAGACTACCGCTGATATTCAAGGTTACCGCGGTGAAAGCTCCGGCTACGACGCCGGCTACGATTACGGACGCAACGAAGAATATCAGATGCGACCCCGCCAGGCTAAATCCCATTCCCATCACCTACGCGGTATAGCTCCCATAATCTTCGATTCCGTTTCCGGTAACCACCTTTACCCTAATGGTTCCCGTATACGTGAGGTTGGTCACGGTTATGTTTACGATGTCCAGGGGATAGAGGTATTCCCTATCTGCACTGTAACTCTCGATAACCCCGTTTACTATAATGGTGAAATCACCGACATCTAGTTCTGTGCTGCCCGTGTTTTTCACCTTTATCGAGATGTTATACGTTGTTCCGCTGGTTTTTGATATGTTTATCACGTCGATATCCGTGTTTAATCTCTCGACCATTCTCCTTTCCATACATCTATATGCGGTATTGAGCTCGGACAGGGATGGGAGAAAGCTACTCGAGAGTATGTCTAAACACACGAATACGCATACTCCAAGTATGGCGAAGGCTGCCGATGTGGAGAATCCCACCCCTCATCTCCCCTTTTTCAGTTTAATGTTACTGGAAGGATATATTCTCGATGTATTTGGATATCTTGTTGAGTTCCCTCTCTATTTTTCCCATGAAGTGCTCATCTATGTTTACTCCCTTTAATCTCTGTATGTAGAGGAAGGATTGTATATGATCCTGGGCAACGAGTTTCTTTCTTTCCTTACTCTCCTCGGTTATACCCTCGCAGTACTCGAGCAGTCTCGATTTGACATCATCGCTTATCCAGCCTATATCGACGTAGTAGTTCAGAACGTTTGATATGTTATCCTTTCCCACTCTATCTATAAGATACTGCAACCACTTCATGACGATGAACACGGCTTCGGGGTCGTTGGGAAGATGATCGAGCGTTGTGCTTTCAACCTTCACGTTCTCTCCCGGGATGTTCACCTCCCTGCCCGTCCACATGCTTATCTTTTCGTCAATGCTTTTCATCCACTCTGTCTGCATTTTTTCCAGTCTGTCTATTCTCCTGTTGAGCTCCTCAAGGTCCTTGAGGAATTTGTCCACGCTTTCAAGCCCTCTGCTCGCACCAGTATCGCCCGGTGTGCTCGGTGTGGAGATCGTCTTTCCCTCCGTCCTCTTCGTTTTTCTCTCCGGGTGTGTGGTCACGCTTTTCTCGTGTGAAGTATCACCCGAGGGCAAGTTCTTCAGCAGAGAATTTATCTTATCAACCAGTTTGTAAAGCTGCTCCTTTGTGAGTTTCACACCCTTCTCTTTCACCTTTTCCTTTATTTTCTCCGCTATTTTTGGAGTAATTTTACCCTGAGCCACGAGTATCGAGAGTTCGCTGCCCAACTCAAACTCCTTGGTCAAATTCTTTTTACCCATTTTTTATCTCCTCCAGAAACTCATCGATAAATGTCTCAATTTTATTCTCTATTGCCAGTGCCGATATCGACGCATCCATTACCTTATCGATATCCTCCATGTACTTCGTTTCCGTGTCTTCCCCCGTCTTTACGGCGCCGGCCGCCGGAACCTTGCCCACGAGAAGCTCGAGGTCCTCGAGTCTGTTTTTTATCTTATCAAACTCGTCCGTGAGCTTTTCCAAGACTTCCAATCTCTTTTTTGTAACTTTCGACAGACCAACAAATGGATTCATCTGTTCTGACACTATCTCATACAGACTGACGAGATCATCAAGGTCCTTGTTTATGGTCTCAATTTTCTCTTCCAGGTTCTCTATCATCTCCCTGTTCTTGGCTATCTCGGTTTCAAGTTTTGCCAGTTGTTTCTCCATCATTGGCGATTGAATCGTTGGATTGGGAGCCCCTTGGGTCTGGGGTGAAGTTGGCGTTGTTTCTCCTTTCTGCTCCTTGGTGGGGACATCTTTGGCTGGAACATCTTTCCTCCCGGTATCCTCCGTCTTCGCCGGCTCTTCCGTTTTCGTCTCCTGCCCTTCTTTATTTTCATCCCTTTTTTCAAATTTCAACATCTTTCGTGTACCATCTCCAAGGTCAATCTCTCTGACAGTCATATCACCGCTATCCCTATTCCCCTCCTTCTCTCTTCTCAGCTTCAGCTTTATACCTATCCCTCCACCTCCAGTTTGTAGTAAATATCAGATTTAAATATTTATATTTTTACCTTGGGTACTTCGAAATCATTTGTGAATGACGAAGGTCTTCTCTCTTAAAATGCGCTATATAATAGCACTATAGCTGTAAGGAATATCCACAATTAACTTCGCGCTACCCAATCTCCAAAAGTTTATAAGTGAAAATACAATTTGGATAGTGGAGACAGAGGTGACCAACGATGGGAATCCTTGGGAAGATTTTGGGGGATAAAAAGACGGTAGAAGGGAACTACATCGACTTGGAGAAATATAGCGAGATGTCAACGGATACAACAACATCGACCGAACTGAAAAAGGCGAAGATGTGTGTCAGAGTCGGAGAGATTCAGAGATACGAGGATCTCAAGACGTTTCTGGAGTATGTGTATGGAGGAAATGTGCTGATTTTGGATTTCTCACCTCTCGCGGAGGAGGAGGTTATTCTCAAAAGAATCACCAATGAAATTAAGAAGGCGGTACAGGACATAGATGGTGACGTTGTGGGTATAGGCGGAAACCTCATGGTTATAACTCCCAGCGGTGTCAAGGTGGATAGGAGAAAACTCAGAGGAGGGTACGTCTAAGTCGTCTTTATCATACCAAGGACCGGCTCATAAATCAGTCCCTTATCCAGAAGTGATGATATAATTTCTTCAACGGTATCCTTATCCATTCCAAGTTGCTGACACCTCTCCACGATGACGTCCCACTGCGCTCCTTTGTCCCCCTCAATCTCCTTTATTATCTCTAAAACGGTTTCTTCCATTCCATCTTTTTCTTCCCGTTTCTCCTCTTGTGCTTCAATGTCGACCTCTCCCGAGAGTAATCCCTCCTCTTCGGGTAAAAGATATCTCAGAGCCTCCTCTATAGAATTCAGGTACCTGTTCACGTCTATGTTTTTGTAAGATTTTATAGCTTTTATCACACCCTCGGAGAGCTGTCTGCTGTATCCGAGTTTCACAAGTTCATTGATCGATGGGCTGGAAAGTTTCATGGCATCTCTCACCGCATTTATTCTCTCCCATGTGCTTTTGCAAGTTTCCAGTATCCACCTATCTCTCACGGAGGAGTCCACTTCGTAAACGACTTCGGGTCTCACGGAGAGATATAACACCCCCTCTTCCGGTTCAAATATTCTAACCTTTCCCACAAATGCCAGAAATGAGGGTATTTCAATATTCAGCAAAGTCGCTGTCACATCCGGCTGGAACTGACCCGAGTATAAGGTGTATATGCCGGTAGGGTCTGAGACGTGTGCCCTTAAAAGCTCATTCTCTTCGGAGAGAGATTCGACATCCGTTAAAACGCCCACGACAAACAGTCTGTTGATTTTGGCTCCCAGAGGTGTTATGACGTATGAGGGCTTCTTTTCGCCGGTACCTCTTATCACGACGTTCGAATCGTTATACTCGTTTGCAAAAATTCGCCAGGCCCCCTCCCTTTTCACCTTTCTCCCTCCACCATCTGCAGAAGTTGTTGGGCTTCGCTCGGGATATCCACATCCACAACACTTGCATCTTTTATTATTAGAGTTGTTCCGAATTCATCGCCGAAGGCATTTCCCCTCAACCTCAACCTTTTTGTGAGTATTTTCTTCCTTATGATATCAAGGAGGTCATCTTCGCCACCATCTTTGACAATCTTTTTACAGTCCGACAGACTCATATCGATTAATTTCTCCGTTACTTCACGGTTTGCTATCGCGCTTACGCCGGCGTAGCCGTCATCTACGATCATCTTCAATCTGAGGTCAGCCACACCTCTTACCTTACCGTGTACGCTGCATTCGCCGTTTTTTATCAATCTATTGCATTCTGGACATCTTTCCACGTATCCGGAATTTTCTTTGATTTCTATTACAGTACCCTCCGTTGTGACATCGATACCCCCTCGCATCTCAACCAATTTGTGCAGCGGAACAGAGAGAGAGCCCACACTTATATCTTCCTTAAGTTTATCCACCGTGGACCTCTCATCGAACACTATTTGAGGTATACCTCTCCAGAACTTCGCATAGCATCCCTTTATTCTTACCACATCCCCCTCCTTGAGATCGAAGTCGTGCCAGGCTGTGAATTGCGCTTTTCCCGTATCATCTCCGAGCACACCCGAAAATACCTTCTTCTTGATCCCATCCGTTTCAACCTCCTTTTCGGATATACTGAGTATTTTTGCCTCTATCTCTATGGGACCGAAAGTGCTGTACACATCCTTTATCTTGCACTTTTTGACATCCTGCTGGATATTCGGTATATCTCCTTCATCCAGCTTTTTTATACCCGTCCTCTCCCCGATATTGATCTGAACCGTGCCCTGCCATTCTCTCGAGTAGGCATTTCTTATTTCGATGATGTCGCCCTTCTCCGCCGGAAAATCGCTCCTCCATGATGTGAAGGGGAGAACGGCGGTTTCGTCTCCAAGCATTCCATAATATATTGTTTTTGTTTCTCCTTTCACATTTATTTCTCTGGTATTTTTGGTTATGAGTTTGCATATAATATTTATGCTTTGCTCATTCGGTTTTACATCCTTGAGAAATTTTCTTGTTATTTTCTTACCTCCAAATTTTCTTATCAGGCTTTTCTTTGCCTGTTCCGGAGGAACACCATATTCTATGAACCTTTTAAACTCCTTCTCTATGTTTTCTCTGCTTATACCCTCATCACCGAGCGCGGACATGATTTCATCTATGTATGCAGAAATTTCACCATTCATGTTCCTCCCATCTCTCAATATGAAAAGGGATATATGAATGTATGTGTTTCCGCATGCTCGCCTACTTTGCCCAGATATCTTTCTTCAGGTCTATCTTTTCCTTTTTCCCCTTGTTGCTGTTTTCCTTTTTCCGCTCTCTTTGTTTTTGCTCTCCTTCTTTTTTAACAAACTCACGCCAATTGATACAAGAACGACAATGAGTATCACCGCAATCACAGCTACAATCAGCTGAACATTTAATTCACTTCTTGCGTGCGGGTATGCACTGGCACCGAACAGCATGTGACCATCAACGTACAGCTCCTCTTTCCCATCCCACTTCAATGGCTGGACATCTTCTCTCTTCCAGTGGTTTGCATCGCTGTACTCCGTACTCGGAGTCCACACCCTGAGTTTCGGATCGCCGAAGAGACAGACGTTTTCCATGAGATCCCACCACCACTGTGGCGGTTCCGTTATGTAAAGTATTCCAACTTTTTTCAACCCCTCTGAATATATCTCACCGATGGTCTTTCCAAGTGCTATCCCTCTCGGGACCATTCCCTGCCATATATCCGAGTACCATGATGTTGCCCATGGATCCATTATCTGGAACACAGAGCCGTGTCTCACCAGGGCAACCTGCAGGTAACTCCCAGCAATCAGGCACGACGTGGCGCTGATGCCGGTGGAATGTATATTTCCAAGTGCATCGTCTATCTGCGTTCCATTATACCAGGATGTACCGAATCTTCCTAAGAATACGGTTATAACCACACCATCGTAATAGTCCTGTGTATTCTTAAGCCAGTTCGGTACGATATGTTTGATTATAGGTATTTTCGAGAGAAGAGTTCCCACGGCATCTCTTATAGGCAATTTGGCCGGCGCCCAGTCGAAGGCGGTAGTTATAACTCCATGCATATTTGGATTTCCAAGAAGAGCCGCAAGAATACCATGAATCTCCGCAGTCAAGGTGTCGGGCTCTTCCGTAGAGCCGAGGAACCATTCATACGCCCTCCAGGGATTTGGCTCTTTCTTATAGCCCGCGAGGGGAATGGCTGGATATCCTATGGGATTCTCTCTCTTTACATCCCAGAACATCAGCAGACCGCCGTTCGTGGAGCCGCCGTGGGTATTGATGAGCCAGAGTATCACGCCGTTGTTGAGATTCTTCATGTTTGCCGAGAAATTCGTCGAATATACAGGCTCATATCCCGCGCGTTTGAGATAGAAGGGCTGTACATCTGGTGCGCTGAGATCAGGGAATATGTCACCCTTTTTGCCGTTTATCCGCTCCATCACTCCTTCGTCTATCCTCTCTCCGGTCTTACTCTCTCCGGGTATGGTGCCATCTGCACATTTGTATTTGAAACCCCAGTATTTGCTCGCCCTCGTGTTAAATCTGTAATCGTAACATATAAGAGTATCAAGAACCGGATATCTGAAACTTTCATACTTTGACTCCTTCAAGATTCTTAAACCGAGCCTTCCATACCATGGAAATCTTCTTGCACTTTTACTACCGTTTACGAGGGTAACCTCTCCATTGAGGGCGGGGTTTTCGAAGATCAGTGCGGGATAGAATATGTTTCTGCATATCCATGTGCTCAGATCCACGGGCTGGCCAAGAAATCTTCCCGATCTCGCTTTTCCAACAAAAGCCCTGTCCCAGGTGAAACCCAGATCAAACTGACCGGCAACCGTTATCAGGTTTTCCTCACCCTCTTTGTCAAAGCCATGCTCCTTGAGGAAGTTGTAGACCCTTCTACCGGTGATATACATCTCCGCCACCGTCGGTTCGTTCGAGAATCCATCCGGATATCTCCTCCAGAAATTGATGTGCCATGATGTGGCACCTGAAATTTCGGGGTGATTTTCTATTATTATAACGGGTGAGCCGTGATGCGCAGCTAAGTAGGCGGCTGGTCCTATTGCAAGCGCCCCCTTCCATTCGCCGGCGGGTTCAAGCTCGCCAACGTACCAGTATGTCCACGGATCCAAGGTGGAGAATATGATGTCATTCTGATCCGTAAGCTCTCTTATTTTATCATAGATGGAAAAACAATCGGTGAACCTCTCCATTTTGCAAATACCTTTCAGTTTTCCAATCACATCCTCTTTTGCTCTCCCACCTATATCAACGAGATATATCCTCTTTACACCGAGTTTGTACAGAACATTTTCCGTAACCCACGGAACTCTATCTGGTCTGGTGTAAATCAGAGGAGCGTTCAGCACGCTGGCCAGCACCGCACCCTCTGTAGCGGATGTCAGAGCATCTCTTTCCTTCTCGGATGCTTTTTTGTCCCACGAATACGTAATTGTGAAGTTCACGGGGGTGTGTATATCTGTAAGAGCAAATACGGCAACCTTGTAATGTTCGCTCTCCTCGCATTCACCAAGCTTTTCCATGTATAAAACCTTGTAGTTATCACCCCTCTCCTCGAAAACGGTGTTCTTGGAATCTTCATCATAACTCTTCTTGCCATCGGTTCTCGCCACGACCTCTCCGCCGGGACCTATTATTGCAATGCCAAGGTCATAGGATGGATTGTTCCATTCCAGTCTGAAAACGACATTTTTGCATCCATACGGTGGAGAGTCGGGAATTACCAGTTCTACGCCCGGATATATCTCTATCTCCGTCTGATATACGGTCTTTCTTATGTTTTTGATAACGTCTGTCAGTCTGCCATATCTACCGAATTTAACAAAACCGAATATACTCCCGTGTTTCTGAGGCTCTTTATCATTTGCCATTGGTATTATTGGTTTGGTTGGAGCATCCGTGAGCGCAGCCATCCACTTACCGCTCTTGTAGATAAATACGGTTGTCTTTTCGGTATCCATACCCTCTTTTGCATTCCACGCTTCGGTAACACCTGCTTCGATCCATCCCTCGTCTCCTCTGTAGTATATCTGTAAATCTCTATCACCCGATGGGATGCTCATGTTTATGACATTTTCAAAAATTCCAGGTATGCCAAAACTCAGATAGAAACATGGATACCATGACCTGACTTTCATTATCTTGTAGCCCTCCGGAACGTAAAATTCGAAGGACTGCTGATAGATGTCGTTCGTCTTTTCAACCTCAAAGTGCTTCCTGATCGTTTTCTTCGGTTCGAGGTCACCCTTGATCTCGTTACTGTAATGTTCCAGGGTGTCATCTATCATCTTATCGTCTACTACGGCAACAACGGCACCATCAGAATAGCTCCAGTCATTCAACGCCAGCTTTGCAGCCAGTGTATATGGATCTGAACCGTTTATTTTCACTATCTCTCTGGCTGGCCATTGCTTCACTTTACTTTCATCAACATTTATCAGAACCATCTGATCCAATCTACCATTACAATAGCTCATCCAGTCTTCCATGAAGTAATCTATTCCCTTTCTTGCATCGAGGGTTCTTTCCTTGTCATTCTTCACCGGATAGGGGTCCTGGTAGAAGAGCAGAGGATGCGAGAACAATCTATCCTTCTCTCTGTCATAGAAAACGGCGGTTGGTATCGCGGAGAGATAAGCGTAGTCATCGAGATAGCTGTTTTCATCAAAATTTACGAACGTCACCTT
>Ga0190304_1000474_pt1 | contig 18935 bp, 15 predicted proteins | sample 48700712_MG_FD_161670 | JGI IMG/M metagenome (GOLD analysis project Ga0190304, IMG submission 161670) | Hydrothermal vent sediment bacterial communities from Southern Trench, Guaymas Basin, Mexico - 4870-07-1--2_MG | ecosystem: Environmental > Aquatic > Marine > Hydrothermal vents > Sediment ...
CAGTCCAGGCGCCGGGCTCGCCGCCACCGGGTGAGTAGTACCAGCAATCGCCGTACTCGTAGCTACCGGCACCGATCTTCCATGCGATATGGGGCTTATCGTTCTCATCGAGCACGAAGTCGTAAACGTACCACCAACCTCCGGCACTGTCGTAAGGCGTCCAGCCACAGGCATCCCAGAGGTTTATGGTGTCGATCCAGGTCTGACCGCCATCAAGAGACTCAAGGAAGAAAGGAGTGATGGCATCCCAGCCATAATCCACGACCCAGTCCGTTATGACAGCTACATAGCCGTTGTGGCCGATCCTGGGGATAGGGGTGTCGTGCCAGCCGGCGGCAACACCGGTGGTGAGGAAAGTGTCAGCATCCCAGGTCGTGCCGTGGTCATAGGACCTCCAGATGAAGGAGAGGAAGGTGGTCAGCACATTGGCACCGATGACTATGATCGTGTCCCCCGAAGCGTCGGCGGAGGGAAGCCAGGTATCCCAATCGCCGCTGTTGGGAAGCTCAACCACGTTGAAAACGCCGTTGGGGAAAGCGAGATCCCAGGCGATGTAGGCCGTGCTGGGAAGGTACACACCGCCCTCGTTCCTCGCTTCATGCCAGAAGAACAGCGGGGAGTCCCAGTTCTCAGGCCAGATCACGCCGGGATATACCCTTCTGACCTGGTTGGTGCTCAGGTCGAAGAGGCTCCATGTGTGTCCGCCATCAAGAGAGTAACCGGCCTGCACACCTCTGAAGATATTTGTGGGATCTCCAGATGCAGGGCCGAATATGACGACCACCGTGTCCCCTCTAACGGCGATGTTCTTCCCCGGCGTTCCGAGGGCAGTCCTTATGTCCGGTGTGCCCGCAATCGTGTCCCTCGGCGTAATCTCAGGGGATGCAAAGGATGGAGGAAATACCCCCTCAGCCTTGCCTATGGCCTTTATGGGAGGGGCCTGCACAGCTGCCCCCATGAGGAGCCCCGCTATTACCATTATACCCATTACATATTTCATAGCCTGTACCTCCTTTAGTTGTTTTTGATTTCCTCTTCCAATTTGGCTAAAATGACCGGGAGGTTGTCGGGATCAAAGGGATCCCCCGAGAAGTCCCAGTCAGGGTCAACCCATGTTTTTATGGCATCGACCGTATTTGCATAGAGGCCTTCTTTGAATGTCGCCAGGGCCAGTGTCAGACCCACCTGCTTGTCGGAGAAGTTGGGCTTATGGGTGAAAACGGGGATCGAGCCTCCGTGCAAAGCCCAGGACTTCAACGCTCCGCCCGCCTGCACAATGCCGTGCATCAGACCGGAACCCTGAGCCACAAAAGACGCCGCGTTCCCCGAGAGCGCCCAGGTCGTAAAGGTATCGGGGGGCACAGTTGTGTCGTAGTAATAGTAGTAAACTTTGACGGTTTCTGCTTTTTCAGGATCTACCGGAGCGTAATTCACCAGAGTGAGAACAGAATCGTTAAAGGCCCTTAAATCCGGAGAATTTCCCGATATGCTGATGTTCTCGATACCCAGCACGGGTCTATCGGAGAGTTTCAGCTTCCAGATGCCGGTGTTCGTATAGTCGACCGTATCTATGACCCCGTTGCTGAAATTGGCTGAGTCGTCAGGGATGATCTCGATTCCCAGCTTTATCTCGTTGGCCCCTATTATGGAGACGGCGAAAGTAAAGGCTGTGTGCGCATTGTCGAACTCGCCGAGCATGGAAGAGCTGAGTCCGTAGCCGACGTAGGCTTCGTAGTTGAAGACATCGAGCGTTGTTACGAATTCAAAGGTATCCCTCGCCGCCGAGTAATTTCCGTTATCGTAAAGCGTCCAGGCTGTGTTGAGCAGTCTGCTTACATCGGGGGCAGGCTGGACCTCGGGATTTTTGACGCCGCACCCCGAGATGACCAGGATCAATCCTGAGAGAATCAAAAGAGCTCTGAGGAATTTCATCTCTTTCCTCCTTCTTAATGGAGCACCACAATTTTGTGATGCGCCTCAAACTCGTCTGCGGTCATTCTGAGGAAATAAACGCCATTTCGGAGATTTTGAGCGTTGAAGTCGATCGAATTGTAGCCCGGAGCCACTTCATCGTCGAAGATATTTCTGATGAGCCTACCTGAAGCGTCATAGAGATCAATTTTCACTCTCGCCATCCTGGGGACCTGGAAGAAGACCTTGCCGAAGCTGCCTATGGGGTTTACGGATAAGCCCTGGAAGGCAAAGGTCCTGGGAAGTTCCGCGTGTGTTCCGCTCATCACGGTGAAGAGCCCGAGGGTTGCCACGCTTGCCTTTATCGTTCCTTCATCTCTGTTTATGTTACAGGGAAGTGGTACCCAATTACTTCCATCGTATCTGTAAAGTGTCACGTTCTCAGGCAGAGTTCTGATGCTCTCGTCGGTGATCGTGAGAAGCACGGGCTTTGTGAGAGAGATGTTCTCATGTCCGATGACAAAGATGGGAGTGAGGTTGTCTTCGGCCACAGCTGCACTTCTGGCGACGTCAAAGATCAATTTAGTGGGCTGATATACGCTATTTCTGGGAACATCGAGTTTGATCCGCCCGTTGAGCGCGACGATCTCCCCTCCGTCGGGAAGCAGGTATTCCACGGTTATCGTATCCTCAGTCAGGACGAGGTCGTTTCCGCTCTTGTCCTGCCCCTTTACCCTGAGGTAAACGTCGCCCTTCATATCTATGACGGTATTGGCGTGGTACATGTAGAACTCAGAACCCTGCGTGAAGAACTCGAAGGCCACCTCTTCGGCAGAATAAACGTTGTCGGAGGGTATGACCTCGAGATAGGGATAGTCGATGTTCACGTCGTAGAAGATCTTCTCACCGGCAGTTATGTATACGTCGGCACAGGTGTTGAGTAACGGATTCTGAAGCGTGTAGAAGCCTGTCAACATCGGAGGCTCAACATCTTTTGAGGTCACATAGATGGAGTAGGTGTTCTTCTTATTGAGAATAAGCACTGTGGAGGGTTCGTTCTTCTCCGCTTTCACGCGATTGAGGTTATCGGGAGTGAGAGAGGTAATCGTGGTGTTTCCGTCAACGGTATCGATGTCAATCATATAAAGGGCGAATCCCGAAAGCGTATCGGCCCCGTCGACGATTATGTGTGAATCGAGCCCATTGAACACGAAGAAATTGTTATTGGTTGTGTCGCTGAGAGGCTCGTATTTGTAGACAAGATAGGAATAGGCGTCAATGGTCTTATCGGTTCCGGCTTCCTGAGGGACCGGCACGAAAATGGATGGATCTATGGTGAAATCGATATCCGTGTAGCCATACTGTCCCTCGGCAAGATCCGGGTCATCGAGGATATTGGCGATTGCCCAATCCTGCCAAACATCGAGGAACGTTGAACCCGCATCTTCTATGTCCTTTTCTATTCTGGCGATCCCGTTCCAGCGGCTGAAGAGAACGTCTTTGATGAAGTCGTCACCGAACCTCTCCCTGAGGTATTCGAACCAGAGGAACATCCTTTCCCTGTCGTGCTCACGAGCTATGGGGGAATAGGCCCAGGCAACGGTGTAGCTATAGAGAGGTATATTGAGGAACTGACACTGAGGCTGGGTCGCGTACTGGTTTCCAGAGGTGAAACCGTTCTGGACATCAAAGCCTGCTTTATAGGCGAGGATCATCGCAAGGCCTGTGAGGATGGTCTGATCTTCCTTTGTGTCGAGCGACCAGGCCACGTAACGAGCTGTGAGATACGCCATGTAGGACTTGATGAGATCTGAGGTAAAATCGGCAAATTCTTTGGGATTGATCACGAACATCTCGTGTTTGTTCCCGCCCCCGACGGTATCCTCATCCACAGGATCGAAGTACCCGTACACCGGCGTTGCACCGAGGTCGGTGATGTTCGTGGACACAATGAGAGGTGAAATGACTATTAATATCCTGGGATCGCCGTCACAATCGTAAAGGCTGTCTCTGGGAATATCGTAAGTGGCCAGGATCTTGCCCAGTATCGTGAGGCTGTCCTCGGGGTCGGGGTTCTCATAGGAATTGAAGAGAGCCGTAACCTGTTCGTCTCCGACGAGGGTGCCCATCCCGTCAGGGCTATACATCCAGAGAGTATCGCCGGGCGAGAGCTTGAAGGTGCCTATATCGCATCCGTAATAGAGTGTTCCGTCGGAGAGAGTGACGATCGCCCTGCCGTTCAGGCTTCCAAAGCTGGAGAATACAGTAATTCCATTATTGAGAGGTGTCCATTCCTCCAGATCAGGGGAAACCTGAACTCCGCCTCCCAGAACCGTGGCGTAATAATTGTCGTTTACATATATCACGTCGGTCACCTGATTTCCATCGAGGGTTTTGGTAATGGAAGAAGCATCTTCACCGTGGTAAAGTCCGTTGTCAGTGCAGATAAAAGCGGTTGTGCCGATGAACTTTATCCGTGTCACAGTGCCGCTGATTTCTTCAACATGGGACCAGCTCGTTCCATCCCACTCGAAAAGTCCCCTGTCGGTACCTGCGAGGATAACAGAAGTATCACCGGGGGGAGTGGCTATGGCATATACGGGACCGGATAGGTCGCCTATCCTGACTGTATCGGCGGGAGTGTTATACCCCGGACCGCGTGAGGTTAACCTGTAGACCCCCCACTGGGTGCCGACGTATAGCACCTTGCCGCCCAAGAGTGAATCGTTAGTGAATTCGTTGCCCCATATGTCATAACAGGGCCAGGGGTTCACCGTGTCTCCAAATATCTGATAGAAACTGTTCCATGAAGTTCCCGTGCGGAGGACTCCTTTAGAGGTGGCGATGTACATGAGTTTCTTGTTGAAGAAGAGATCGGTGGAAAGGGCCATGGCGTAAATCGACATGGTGTTGTCGGGGTCGCTGCCCGATGGGCCGGTGTTTTTCATCCACCTTCCGCCGGGAACCCGGGAGTAGAGATAGAGCGGAGTGTAGCCCTCGGGCGTGATTGTTGAAGCGAAGAGAGTATCGTTCACGTTGAGGAAGCTGGAAACGAAAGCTCTATCGCTCATTATCGTCACTATATAGGAATCCTGTCCTTTAGCCCTGATGATGGCGCTTCTCGGAGTTGCATCCCTTTCCAGCATCAACCTGAAGTTTATCAGCCTCAGACTGAGGGTGTCGCCTACCTCGTAGGCAGCAAGTCCGGAGAACAGGGCAAGAAGCAGAGTAATGGCGAATACTTTCCGTGACATATCAGTGCCCTCCTTTTTAAAATCCGAGGCTTATGCCCAACCTGTGTATGTCGGGCAGTTCCCCGAAATCGCTGAAGGAATAATCCAGGCAAATTTTCGAGGTTTTGAATCCGACTCCAAAGGAAAATCCGCCTTCGTCCTTATTCGCACAGTAACCTGTTCTCAACGAGAGCATGTTTATAAGCGTGTATTCCGCGCCGAGAGCATAGGTCTCGAGGTTGTCGTTGGGATGGGTGGCCTCGAAGGAGATCGTCAGCTTCTGAAGAGAATTGTCAATGAGTTCCATGGCTGCTCCAAGCCTGAAGATCATCGGCAGATAATAGCTTCTGAATTCCCTCTCCTCGGTGACCAGGTCGGTTCCCTTAAGAAGGTAAAGATCGTAGGTCCCTTTGGGTTTTAGCTCTGTCCCAAGGTGCTGGAGCGACATCGCGACCCTCAAAGATTTCCAACCCGTATGGAAGTAAGTGCCCGCATCCATGGCAACGCCGATGGCGTTGGTATATCCGCCGAAGTCCTCATAGACGGTCTTTACATTCACGCCGGCGGCGAATTTATCCGTGAAATAGCGGGCATATGTTACCCCTGCCTCAAGGCCGGTATAGGCGAACTCCTTCCCCGTGACCGTGACGCCGTTGAGGTCAAGGGTTGTCTCCTTGAATCCCCCAGAATAAGCACCTCCAAGGAAGATACCTATCCTGCTATAGGCGTCCAGCGGCCTGATATATGCGAGGGCGGGGACCCGGGTATCCACGAGCCAGTTGGTGTAGCCTAAGTAGACCTGCTGCCCGGAAAGGTTCGCTACGCCCGCCGGGTTCCAGAAAACTGAAGAGACATCGTTAGCTACAGCCACGTAGGCTTCGCCCATACCCATTGCCCTTGAGCTCGCACCAATGGACAGGAATTTGGCTCCGGCAGTGCCTACCTTGGCGAACTGTGAGTAGCCAAGGCTGAAAATCAGTAACAATCCTAAAAAGATCCTTTTCATCTCGACCCTCCTCACTTAATTATCATAAATTTGCCGACTTTATACTCGCCATCGGGAGTCGTGATCTTGTAGATGTAGACGCCGCTCACAACTTTCTGGTCGTTCTTGGATAGCAGATTCCATGCCTCTGAGCCAGTGCCGTCGTTGTGTCTGAGCTCTCTGACCAGGTCTCCGCTCATGGTAAAGATCTTGATATCGCAGGAAGGCGGAAGGTTCTGGAACTCAATCTTGTCGGCGATCTCGGTGGCCGTCCACGGAGCGGACCCATAATAGGGATTGGGAACAACAATGACATCATCGAGAGATCCTTCCCTCGTGGGCATCGTCACTGAGATCGGGTTTCCATCGCTGTCTTTCAGGTAGTTTGATTTGGGGCTTTCCAGGCTGTCCTCATCTATCGCTGTTACCACATAGTAGTAAGGGAATCCCGGCACTGCGGTAGTGTCGACAAAGGTATGGGCGATCAGGTTGGTCTGGGGATCTCTGGTGAATTCAGCGATGAGATCCCAGTTCTGCGGATTATAGACCGATCTGTAGATCCTGTAGGACACAAAGTCTATTCTGGCTTTGATCGGATCAGGGGTTCTCTCAGGCTCGTCGTTCCAGACGAGCTGAACTCCGTTGGGTGTGGCCCTGTAAGAGAGCTCAGGTGAAGGAGGAGGAATGGGGATCTTCCAGTGCTGATCCTCGTCAGGCGCCGAGGGGTGAAGAGGATCGCTGTGCTGAGAGCCCGCATAATAGGCTTTGATTGCCCAGTCCATGTCCTGCCTGAGTCCCCTCACCCAGGCATTGCCCCTCCATAAGCTGTCCACATCGCCGTTGAGCCCCTGGCCCACAGCACCGATGTACACGAACTTCAGGGTCTCGCCGTCGGCTATGCTGAAGGGCCCGACCGATATGAGGAACCTGTAGTCGAAAGTGGCTGCTCCCATATCAAAAGGATGGGGAGCGTATCTATACGGCGCTGTGGCTGGATGTATACCCAGCATGTATTTGTACTGGTCTTCATCGGTCGGAGGGTCATTTTCCCAGTTCCACCACTGGTGGGACCAGGGCCTTATTATTCTCGCGGTATCCGAACCATTGATGATGATAGAATCCGAAGGAGATGGAGGAGCATAGATCCATGCACCTCCTATATATCCGGCACACATACCGTTTTCGCCGGTGTCATCACCAGGATCGCCGGGGTTGTCGCCGTCGTAAATAAAGGACATACCCCTGGGGAAGATATATACCTTGTAAGTGGTGTCGTTTCGCGTGTAATCGACGGCAAGGGATGAGTCGAGAATGGGCTCCCACTCGGGCTCATCTCCCCAGATCACGTACTGGTCATAAACCCCGTCGGGCTGCTCGATGAAGGAATCGGGGAGGAGGGTTACCAGATCGGTGGGAGATGGATAGAAAGCGAGATTTGCCCATTCTCCGTTCGTCCAGCCGTCGAAGGCCACGAGGTCGTCGATATGGGGGTCGGACTGATCTGACCCGCATACATCGGCGTCGAAAGCCCAGGCGACCATCAGGGAGTCCAGGACATCAGGGGCGCCCCCCGGCAGGTCGCACTCGGCTTTGTTGTAAATGATATAAAACTCGTGGCCGATAAAGTCGTTGAAAGGCTCGTGGGGCCAGGAAAGAGCTCTCATTATGACCTTCAATCCGAGGTGCCTTCCGCTGGAGTTATAGGTGTTGGACGACGCGAAATCGTCGAAGGCTGTCAATACGTCGTAAGCGGATTTGCCCGGGCCGGTAACCGTAACGAAGTCCTCAGAGGGGCCCCATTCAGGGTCCACATAGTCGTGCCATGTGACGAAATATTCGCCGTTGAACTGGACGCCGGCCCAGAAATAGCTGAGCCAGAGATAGTAGTTGTTCACCGATGCTCCTCCGGGCCAGGAATAGCCGTCGTATCCGCTGTTTCCTTCACCGCCGATGCAGCCGTAGTTCGTGACGTATGTCCAGACCTCTGAGATTCGCATGGAATAATTCTCTTTATCGCCGGCTTTTCCGCCATCGGGCTTAGGAGCGTTGACTTCCTTAGCCAGTATGACCCCGGCTAACAGAAATGTCAGAAAAATTGTTTTCTTAAGCATTGCTCCCTCCTTCCTTACATTTCCGAGATTTTCAGTTCAATGCCGACCCTCGTAGTTCTGCGAGCACTCCAGACTGTGGGATCTTTAACCTCTCCCTCGGGATCTCCGAACTGAGTGTACCAGTCGACGTTATTGAACCCTATCAGGTCTTTCCTGTTAAACACGTTGTTCATGTCCATAAACGCCCTGATGCTCACGGGCCCGAAGACAAACTGCTTGAATATCCTCAGGTTTGTATTCTGGGTGGAAGGAAGGCGTTTGGCATTGATATTCTCGATCGCCTCCCGGAGGGTCTTGATGGGCGGTGTGTAAGGAAATCCGCTTCCGTAGTTATACTGGATGCTGAAGCCCCAGTTATCGAGGCCCTTGAGTCCGAAGGTGGGCTTTTCCTTGGGCGCGTAATAGCCCAGGGTCACGAACAGTCTGTGTCTCTGATCCCAATCGAGGGGCGAATCGGTAGGCGGAAGAGGATAGCCCCTCCACATCCAGTCATAGGCATCGAAGGGATTTGAGAAGCTTCCCCTGGCTATCTGATATGTGTAGGAAAAGCTGAGGTTCCAGAAGGGAAGGAACTCGCCGCCGGACCTCTTGGTCAGCTCGAACTCGACGCCCCTGACTGAGCCATAGTCCTCGTTGACGGGCATCGAGTAGTTCTCACCGCTGACGCCATAAGGGAACTGTTTTACCCTGGCCCAGTCGGAGATATCCTTATAATATGCGGTGACGTCGATTACAGTGTTAGTGGTAAAAGCATGTTTCACGCCAAGCTCATAAGAGATGACCTTCTCGGGATCGAGGTCGGCATTTCCGAAGAGAGGGAATGCTCCGGAGAAAGCATAATCACGGATGAGCTGCCAGAGAGCCGGGATCTGATAATAGTGGCCATAGGTGAAGTGAAGGACATCCTTTTCGGAAATGGGATGGGAAATACCGATTCTCGGACTGATGTACCATTTCTTCTTCGCGGGTTTCGGGTCCTTGATGTATCTGATCTGATTGGATACGCTGTCCCTCATAAAGGGATCGTCAGGATCGCTGATAACCCAGCCTCCCGGATCGAAGTAATCAAGCCTGAACCCTACCTTGGCGACCATTCCTTCCATCTCTATCTTGTCTCTGGCATAAGCTGCAAAGGCCCAGGGTTTGCAGGGGTGATCGTTGAACCAGTCCACGACGTTATAGGGATCACCAGGCCTTCTGTGGAAGGGCGGGTTGTTCATGGAGAGATAGATGTTACTTCCGGAGGCGTAATCTATTCCGTAACGCATGACGTCATGTTTCTTGTACTCGAATCCCGTGAGGATCTCGTGGTTTCTGGTTACCTGACTCTGGAGCCTCCACTTGAGCGAGAAAGTTTTGACCTGTCTCACATAGAAGACATTTCTATCCCACGTGTGGTCGTCAAGGAGATAAAGGTTACCGATATCTATGGTATCGCCGTCGGGCGTGACCACGAAGGTATCTACCTGGGAGCTCTGCCCCCAGCCCTGCCTTTTTGAGACAGGCCACCACTTCGGGCCGCCGCCGACCCTCGGATGCATGCTCGTCACGAAGGATTCCCACCAGTAATAGGGTACTTCCACATAACCGCCGTGGATCTCAGCTCCTATAGAGTCGAGGAGATGTGTCATCAGATTTCCGAGGGAATCGATGAAATAGTCTATATCGATCTCCACGAAACCGTCGAGATCTCTGTCATCGAAGTCATCGACGCCGTCGTTGTCGACGTCCTCGAAGTTGTAAAACCTGTTGTCCCTCTTATAGTAGCCAAATCTAAGGCTCCAGTAGGTTTTGGGCGATATGATGTGATCCATTCCTCCGGTGAGCTGGATGTGTTTGTCTGTTGTGATGTTCAGGTGGTCAAGCGCAAGCCGCCAGTTGGGATCATAATCCCTGGTCTTTGAATATCTCCAGAATCCGCTGGTGAAGAACTTTATCGAGGAGAAAGGCAGAGTTAACTTCCACTGGTAATTTTCCGTCCAGTTCCTCCAGTGAGGATCGTTAGAAACGGGGAATCTTCCGGCATCGTTGTTAAATTCACTGGATACAAAGAATTTGGCTCCCTTTCTCCATGAGGGGAGAAGAGGACCGCCCAGTGAAATCTCCGTGATCCTCTGTTTCTGTTTGTGCCTGCCGACGGGGTCGGAGAGGTCAAAGTTCTTGCCCTCAAGGGCGTCCAGATAGGGATCTCCGAGGTTGGCGTCGAAAAATGCGAAGAGCTTGTCGCCGAGCAACGAGAGGTCGGAAGTAGTCATTCTGGTGGTGAATTCATATTTGTCTCTTCCTTCTCTGGTCACGACGTTAATCGCTCCCGAAGCGACGGTTCCCTGATCGACATCGAATCCGCCCTTGAATGTGGAAGCCTCCTCCATCGCCACCAGAGGAATTCCCGCCATAGTGGCGTTGTTGTAAGGATCTCTCACTTCCACTCCGTCCACAACGTAGACGACCTCATCGGGCCTGCCCCCCCTTATGTGGAGACCGCCCCTGTTGATCACGCCAGCCTGCTGGGTGACCACATCGGCGACGGTATTGATAGGGAGGTTCTCGAGCTCTTCACCCTTTACGATCGTCACGCTGGCCGTGAGGTCCTTCTTGATCGTGGGCTCTTTAGCGGTGACCACGACCTCCTCAGTGACGATGGCGGTCTGTTTGAGGCTGAAGTTGATCTCTGTCGTGCGGTCGGCATCCACCACGACGTTTTTAACGACCATCGGCTGGTATCCGAGCATCGATGCCTTCAGCGTATATGTTCCCGGAGGCACATTCAGGATCACGTAGTAGCCGTCTACGTCAGAGGCTGTACCCATGTGGGTGCCTTCTATCACTATATTGGCACCCGGCAGGGGATCACCGGTCTGCGCGTCGATGACCCTGCCAGCGATTTTACCGGTGGTTCCAGCATAGATCATCCCCACCCCTGCCAGGATGGCGATGACAAGCCAGAGACCACCCCACCACTTGTTTCTCTTCATAATCAGCCTCCTCCCCTTTATTTTGTCAATTTAAACCTGAAGGGAATTACTACCCACACTTTTACTGGTTTGTCCCTCTGATATCCCGGCTTGAAGAGGAATTTTCTCGCCGCTTCCATGGCAGGAGCCTCGAAAACAGGGTTTGTACTCCTCAGGACCCTGACATCGGTCACATGGCCGGTCTCATCCACGAGGGCTTTTATGAACACCTGCCCTTCAATCCCGGCCTTTTTAGCCATTTCGGGATAGACGGGCTCATATCTCTTTATGATCTGAGGTTTCACCTCAACGGCATAGAACTCATACACCTCCTCTGTCTTAGGAGGAGGCGGAGCCTCGAGCTCGTTGAATTCAGTAGTGGGAGCTATTTCTACCTCCTCTTCCTCCTCGGCTGCTTCCTCGCCCTCCGTGGCTTCGACGGGAAGCTGGGGCTTAGGAGGAGGTGGAGGCTCTTCTATCTGCTCGAGCTCCTGAGGAGTTGGCTCCACTATGGTCTCGACTTCCCCTTTGGGCTTGTATGGTTTGACCTCGAGGGATTTAACTGTGAGGAATATGACGATGAAGATAATCAGCGAGATAGCCAGGGCTATCTGAAAATCCTTGGGATAATCCTGCTCGGGCTCATAGACTTTTCTTTCTTTCTTTTTCATAAAAATCACCTTCCCCTAAAAGGTTTCGGTAAAATATTAAGCACAATGTCCAGAATATGTCAAGCGCTTCTAAGTGCCTTTCTCGTATTCGGTAGCGAAGACTACGCGGAAGGCATGGGCCTCACGAAGAGCGTCGAGGACATCGTTCACAACGCCGTACTTGGCGTTTTTGTCGGCTTTGATCTGAGCTATCAGGGACGGGTTTTCCGCAAGTTTCATCTTGAAAAGCAGAGCCACCTGCTGGGGTGAGACCAGCTTATCATCGACGGAGATCTTTCCGTCTTTGTCTATATATATGTTGGCGACATCTCTGCTTTTGAGAATTCTCTCGGTTCTTTTTGCCTGGGGAAGCGTGACCTTCAGCCCGAGTTCCTTTCGGAAGACCGTCGTTAACATGAAGAAGATAATGAGCAGGAAAGCTATGTCAGAGGTGGAGGCAGTGGGGATTACAACCTTCATTTCCTTTTTCTGGCGTATCTTCATCGTCAGCTACCTCCCGGCTTTATGACGCCCAGAGCTACTCGCTTGGCTTCTTCTATCCCCTTTATGGTGTCGAAAGTCTTTATCATCAGTTCGTAAGGGGCATTCGCATGGGTTTTTATGAGTATGACGAGCTTGGGGTTTTCGGCGAGTCTCTTTTTCACGATGTCAGGAAGTTCTGCAAGTGTAGTGGGCTGGTCGCCCGCAAAAATCTGTCCCTGGTCGTTTATGGAGATCTTGAGGATGTTCCTGGATTTTACCTTGACCTCCTGGCCCTTCTCGGGCAAGACCAGCTTCAGGCCTTTGTCGCGGGCGAAGATCGTCGTCGTCATGAAGAATATTATGAGCAGGAAGGCTATGTCCGCCATCGAGGCCGTCGGTATCTCCACCTCGGTGGCAAGGCTTCTCTTTTTCTTGAGTATAGGCAATTTATGTCACCTCCTGGTTTTTATTCGACTTCGTGAAGGACGCCCTTTTCCAGGAGGTATTCCACGAGACTATTGGCTGCCTCTTCAGCCTTTCTATTATACCCGTTGATTGTGGAGGAGAAGGCGGAGTAAAAGACAGAAACTGGCGCTGCGATCAGGAGACCGGTGGCCGTTGTTATGAGAGCCTCCGATATGCCCTTAGCCACGAGGGTGGGCTCCACCTCACCGGCGAGAGCGATCGCCTGGAAGGCTTTGATCATTCCCGTAACCGTTCCGAGGAATCCCAGGATCGGTGCAACAGTCACGGCTGCTGAGAGGTAAACCATTCCTCTGTCGAGAAAAGCGAATTCCTGTGAGGCCTTGCGCGCCATGGCCTCTTCCACAACGGCACGGCCCCTTTCTACCTTCTCGAGCCCAGCGTAAAGGACCTTTGCAATGGGGCTCTTGTGTTTGGCGAGGTAGTCGAGGGCGTCGTCGATTCCACCTTCTTCTATCTTGCTCTTGACGATTTCCACCAGCTTTATGGGGTTAGTTCTCGCCTTGATATAGAGGCTGTAGATTCTCTCTATGATTATGGCGACCGCGAAGATTGCCACGATGAGGAGCAACCACATCATCGATCCGCCTCGATGGAAATAACTTACCAATCCGCCCATTTCTACAAACCTCCTTTCAGTTTTGTTTTCGATCTTTGAATTTTGGAACTCATTTTAAATTCAACGAACTTCTTTGTCAACTGAAAAAGGACAGGCTATCCTGCGAGCAACAGAGCCGTTAACCCGAGAACGGCTGTGTAGATGCCGAAGTAAGCCAATTTGCCCCTGAGCACCACGTTCTTCAGGAGGTAAAGGGCAAAGAGCCCGAAAGCGAAGGAGAGAATAAAGGGGAGGAGGTAACCCGAATTGGGAGTCCAGCCTTCCTTCAGTATATCGAGGAAAGAAGCCCCCAGTATGGCCGGTATCGAGAGGTAGAAAGAAAATCGGAAAGCCCTTTCCCGCCTCAAGCCGAGGAGAAGGGCCATGGTGATCGTGCTGCCGGAGCGGGATATCCCGGGCAGAATGGCCAGTGCCTGTGCGCACCCTATGAGAAGGGCATCCAGTAGGGTCACTTTATCCCGTCTCTCTCTGGCGAGGAGACTTGTGGAGAGTATCAGTCCATTCAGTATCAGAAATACGGAAGGTGCCTTTATGTCTTCAAACAAAACTTCGATGCGGTCGGCTCCCAGAACCCCTACGATGCCCGCCGGGATCGAACCGACGACGAGGGAGAGGAGGAGGTTTTCCCTGAGGGGCTGGTTTTTGAAGTCAAAAATTTCCAGGAGTTTCCTGTTGAAGTAGACGAATATGGCCAGCAGGGTTGCCAGATGCAGGGTTATCTCGAGAGAGATACCGGGTATGTGGATTCCGAGGAATTGCTGAGCGAGCACCAGGTGCCCTGAGCTTGAGACGGGGAGAAATTCCGTCAACCCCTGGATTATCCCCAGAATAAAGAGCTTCATCTTTTTATCTCCTCCCTCAGTGTTTTGAGGCACAGCTCGATCTCATGATGTAGTGCGTGAAGCTCCTCTTTTATCTCCATGAGGAGGGCTTCTGCAGCGTGGGGCATCAGGTCCTGGAGATTGGAGTCCCTCAATTTCTTGCGGGCTCCGTTTAAGGTGTACCCTTCTTTCTTTATAAGTGTTTTGATTATAAAGGCTATCTTGAGGTCTTCGGGCGTATAAAACCTCTTACCGCTTTTTCTTCTGGGGCGCAGGGCCTTCAGCTCATTTTCCCAGTAACGCAGTATATGGGGCCTTACTCCGAGCAGTTCTGCAGCCTCGGTTATGGTGTAGTAGAGTTTCATCTTTCGGATAAAATAAAGGTCAGAACTGTCTCAAGTCAACTTAACAGCTAAGAAAGGCGAGGATATAATCAGGTCTATAATACCATGGAGTGGTCGTTAAGAAACTCAGGGTTATCCCTGACGAGAAGGTTTTCTTATGGAAATATTGAGGAACGACGAGATATTTGAGAAATTCGGGCAGGTCTACATCACGACGGTTTATCCGGGAGTGGTCAAGGGCTGGCATTATCATAAGCTTCAGAGGGATAACATGACCGTCATTAAAGGGATGGCTAAGATCGTGCTTTGCGGTAACCGCCCTGAGTCGCCCACCTACGGTGAGACCAACGAGTTCTTCGTGGGCGAGCAGAACCGCGTGCTCACCAGCATACCCCCGGGTGCTGCACAGCATCAAGGGAATTGGAACCGAGATTATTGAACGTGCTTACCGATTTTTATCTTGTCAGTGTAAACGTGAAGGGAATCACTACCAGTACTTTTACCGGTTTGTCCCTCTGATATCCCGGCTTGAAGAGGAATTTTCTTGCCGCTTCCATGGCAGGAGCCTCAAACACGGGGTTGGTACTCCTCAGGACCCTGGTCTCGGCGACGTGGCCAGTCTCGTCGATGAGGGCCTGTATGAACACCTGCCCCTCGATCCCGGCCTTTTTAGCCATTTCAGGATAGACCGGTTCGTACTTCTTCAATATCTGAGGTTTCACCTCTACTGCGTAGAACTTATACACCTCCTCGCTTGATGCAGGAGGCGGGACCACGAGTTCATCAAATTCCGTCGTAGAAGCTATCTCGATATCCTCTCCCTCTTCATCAGCTCCACCGCTTTCTTTTACTTCTAAAGGAAGCTGGGGTTTCGGAGGAGGAGGAGGAGAGAAGTCATTCAGAAATAATTACTTCTGCAAAGCATGTTTAATTTTGATCTTTGATTTAACAAACATATTCAAAGCCTTTCGGTGGTATTTGCCCTTCGGTAAGGAATATCCTGAGAAAACTCTCCTGTATCGGATCATCCTTTCTTCAGTGCCTTTGAAAAGAGATAGACATAGTATTATTTTTCATCTTTGATTTGGATCTCGTTATGAGAGCTTGTCGTATTAAAGGATTGGATATGACCGGTAAATAATGATGAGGTCGATATGATTGAGGAAATCACAGGTTGACAGCTTAGAAAGGCGAGGATATAATCGGGTCTATGATACAGGGAGTAGCCGTTAAGAAACTGAGGGTTATCCCCGATGAGCGGGGCTTCCTCATGGAGATATTGAGGGACGACGACGAGATATTTGAGAAATTCGGGCAGGTCTACATCACGACGGTTTATCCGGGGGTTGTCAAGGGCTGGCATTATCACAAGCTTCAGAGGGATAACATGACTGTCATCAAAGGGATGGCGAAGATCGTGCTTTACGATAACCGCCCTGAATCGCCCACCTATGGTGAAACCAACGAATTCTTTGTGGGCGAGCAGAACCGCGTGCTCATCAGCATACCCCCCATGGTTCTGCACGGCATCAAGGGAATTGGAACCGAGATGGCCATAGTCTTGAATGTGCCGACAGAGCACTATAATTACGAGTCGCCCGACGAATACAGGATCGATCCCTATAAGGGCGGCATTCCTTACGATTGGAGTTTGAAAGAGGGGTGAAGGGTTCCGGCCTTTTAATGCTTATCGACGGCAATTCTCTTGCCTACAGGGCTTATTTTGCTTTTATCAGAAATCCCCTCAGAAATTCCCGAGGAGAGAACACGAGCGCGGCCTTCGCTTTCACCAACTCCATATTGAAACTTCTCAGGGAGTATGACCCTGAGTACGTAGGGCTCGCCTTCGATTCCAAGGCACCCACTTTCAGACACCAGCAATACGAGGAGTACAAGGCTCAGAGGCCCCCGATGCCGGGAGAGCTATCCTCCCAGCTCAGGTGGATAAGGGAAATAGGAAAGGGACTGGGCTTCGAGATCCTGGAGGTACCGGGTTACGAGGCCGACGATATAATGGCGACTCTTGCGAGGGAAGCGGAAAGCAGAGGCTATGAGGTCTTGCTTGTGACCAGCGATAAGGACCTCCTGCAGCTCGTCACCGATAGAGTGAAGGTGCTGGACACCCGGCCGAGGCAGGAGGTTCTATACGATCGCAACGCGGTCATTTCCAGGTTCGGCGTGCCGCCCGAGAGGATACCCGATTACCTCGCCCTTGTAGGGGATCAGATAGATAATATCCCGGGGGTTCCCGGAATCGGCGACAAGAGCGCCAGGGAGCTCCTCAGCCGGTTCGGCTCTTTAGAGGATATATACCAGCATATCGATGAGATAGGGAAACCGAAGCTTCGAGAACTCCTCCTGAAATACAGGGATCAGGTTTTCTTTGCGAGGGAACTGGCCAGACTGCGTTTCGATGCTCCTCTCCACATAGAGATCCAGCTTCTCAAGAGGAAAAAGCCCGATAGAAAGCTCCTCTTTGAGGTTTTCAGGGAACTGGAATTCGCTTCCCTTATGGCTGAGATGGCCGATTACCCCCCGCCGATAAGGGAGCGAGAGGGCGTTCCGGCCCCTGCTGAGCTCGGCGAATTCCCGCTTTTCACGGTCTCCGATGAATACATCATCGTCATGTCCTCCAGGGATGAGGCCTGGAGGATTCCCCTCAGGAAGGGCCACGGGCTTCTCATTGCCGCTGAACAGAAAGGTTGTTTCGACTCGAAAACTGCGCTCAGGTCTTTTCTGGATAAAGGGCTTTCCGGCTTCGAGGTGGACTACGACACCAAGCTGGCGAGTTACCTCCTCGATCCAGGCAAGCCACGACACGACCTCGAGTTTGTGGCCATGGAGAAACTGGGTTACAAGATTCACGAAGAGCACGATCTGCGAAAGCTCGAGGAAGTTCAGGTGGCGTTTCTTCTCAGGGACGACCTGATCAGAGAACTTAAAGAGAAAGAGCTTTACAGCCTTTACAGGGATATAGAGCTTCCCCTCGCTGGTGTCCTCGCCGGGATGGAGCACAGGGGAATTCTCGTTGACAGGAGCTACCTCGAGCAGATGGGGAGGGAGCTTGACCGCAAGCTTCTGGCCCTGATTCAGGAGATCTATGATCTCGCCGGAGAGAGCTTTAACATAAACTCTCCGAGACAGCTCGCCAAGGTTCTCTTTGAGAAGCTCAAGCTTCCGCCTGTGAAGAAGACCAAAACGGGATATTCCACCGATTTCGAGGTGCTTCAGAAGCTCTCGGAGATCCACGAGCTCCCACGGAAGATCTTAGAATACAGGGAGCTTTTTAAGCTCAAGAGCACCTATGTGAGCTCCCTCGTTGGGCTCATCGATGAAGGAGATGGGAGGATCCATCCCACTTTCAATCAGACGGGCACTTCCACCGGGAGGCTCTCCTGTTCCAATCCGAACCTCCAGAACATACCCATCCGCTCGGAGATAGGCAGGGAATTGAGGAGAGCCTTTATCGCCTCTCCCGGCTATAAGTTGCTGTCCGCCGATTACTCCCAGATAGAGCTGAGGATCCTCGCTCACATGACGGGAGACGAGAATCTCATAGATGCCTATATGAGGGATGCAGACATCCACCGCAAGACGGCTTCCTATATATTTAATAAGAAGGAGGAGGACGTCACAGGTCTTGACAGGAGAAAGGCGAAGGTTGTGAATTTCGGAATTACCTACGGGATGAGTCCCTATGGCCTGGCGAAGGAACTCAATATCAGCAACGAAGAGGCTGCTCAGATAATCTATACCTACTTTGCCACCTATCCACGGGTGGCCGAGTGGATTCAGGAAACCCTTAAATTCGCGAGGGAAAAAGGATATGTGACCACTCTCCTCGGCAGAAGGAGGTATGTGCCTGAGATCAACAGCGGAAACAGGACGGTCAGGGAGTTCGCCGAGAGAATCGCAATAAACGCGCCGATACAGGGAAGCGCTGCTGACCTGATCAAAAAAGCCATGGTAGATATATGGCGCGAATTTCGTGGAAAAGAGGTACACATGTTACTTCAGATCCATGACGAACTCCTCTTTGAGATAAAAGAGGAGCTCGTCTCTGAGGCCGGGGAGATCATAAAGGAGAAGATGGAAGGGGCCCTCGAACTAAAAGTGCCCCTTAAAGTGGACATGGGGGTGGGGGATAACTGGCTCGAAGCTCACCCCTGATCGGCGTCGAAGGCCGGCCGGAAAAGTGTATAGATAAGGAGCTCTCTGTTAGTGTTTTTCCTGGAGAGCTGTTCCACCCTGAAACTGGTTTCGAGGAGAGAGGAGACCTCTCCGGCGGAAACTCTGGTCGCCGTCTTTTCTATCTGGGAAACGAGGTCCTGATTCGTCAGC
>Ga0190304_1000479_pt1 | contig 18830 bp, 25 predicted proteins | sample 48700712_MG_FD_161670 | JGI IMG/M metagenome (GOLD analysis project Ga0190304, IMG submission 161670) | Hydrothermal vent sediment bacterial communities from Southern Trench, Guaymas Basin, Mexico - 4870-07-1--2_MG | ecosystem: Environmental > Aquatic > Marine > Hydrothermal vents > Sediment ...
TCTCCGGAGGCTGATAGATGAACACGATCGCAATTTCTCTCATAGGTATGGGCGCCATCGGGCTCGTCATGGCCCTATTTCTCCTGATAGCCTATAAAAAACTCAGGGTTCAAGAGGACCCCAGAATCGACCAGATAGAGGAGATATTGCCCGGCGCCAACTGCGGTGCCTGTGGATACCCCGGCTGCCGTCAGTATGCCGAGGCCATAATCAAGGAGAACGCCCCGATCAACCTCTGCACTGTGGGGGGGGCCGAGGTCACGGCAGCCATTGGCAAACTGCTCGGTATTGAGGCAGAAGCGATAACACCTCCTGTGGCAGTCGTCATGTGTCAGGGAGACAAATCTGTGGCACCCCGCAGGGCGAATTATCATGGCGCCTCGAGCTGCAGGATAGAGCACTTCACCACCAACGGCGACAAGCTCTGTACTTATGGATGTCTCGGACTCGGGGATTGCGTTGAGGCATGTCAGTTTGACGCCATGTATATGGGTGATAACGGGTTGCCCGTTATCATCGAGGAAAAATGCACCGGCTGCGGCCTCTGCGCGGAAGCCTGCCCCAGGGATATAATCGAAATGGTCCCGAGGGACCAAAAGCTCTTCGTGCTGTGCAAGAACAAGGACAGAGGCGCCCTCGCCAGGAAGTATTGTAAGGTGGCTTGCATCGCATGTGGGATCTGTGTCAAAAACGCTCCTCAGGGCACCATGGAGATGAGGGACAACCTGGCGGTCATCCTGGATTACAAGCCCCTCAACGATCCGGAAGTCGGTAACCTGCTCCAGGAGAAATGCCCCACCAACGCCATAGTTTACAGGGAATGAGCTCCAGACGAGGAATCATAAGGGATAAAAAGGGAAAAAACTATCTGATAAGTTTCGAGGGGGAGAACGGGTGTGAAACCTGCTCCATGAGGGGGATCTGCAGAATCGGCGGTGTGAAAGAGACGTGGCTTGAGGGAGAAGAGGACCTGAAACCCGGCGACAGAGTGGAAGTAGCCGTGGGAGAATCGAGACTCATCTTTCTGAGTTTTCTCGTCTTTATAGTTCCGATCCTGCTTTTCTTCGGCGGCTATTTCCTGTTTACGGGATACTCGCAGCTCCTCAGAATCGCCGCCGGCCTTGTCCTCTTCTCCCTCTATTTTCTCTTTCTCAACCTCCTCGAGAGAAAGAAATTGAGAAGCTACTCGAATCCGAAGATCAGAAAACTTCCTCCAGGTATTTCCTGAAGCCGGGGCTCATATTGACGCCCTCCGCTTCTATGAAGAGCGCTTCGTAACTTTTCAGCTCCTGAAGGAGCTCAAGCCCTTTCGCGCTGCCCATCACAAAAAGGGCCGTTGAAAGGGCATCGACGGTTGTGGCATCGGGACCGATCACGGTGACGCTGAGCTCACCCTCGACAGGCTGGCCGGTATGAGGATCGATTATGTGAGAGTATCTCTTTCCCCTGAAATAGAAAAACCTCTCGTAGTCGCCCGACGTACAGACAGCCCCCTTCCTCAGCCTCAGAACGCCGAAAAGTCCCTCTCCCCGGGGGCTCCTTATCCCGATTTTCGCCCCCTCGGGCATCCTGACCCTGAGATCACCACCTGCCTCGACTATGTAGCCCGTCACGCCCATTGAATCCAGTTTCTCGCAGGCGAGGTCAACGGCAAACCCCTTCGCAATGGCAGCCAGGGTGATCTGCTGCCCACGCCCTATTCTCACTGAGTCCCCGCTGACCTCTATTTTCCTGAAATCCACGTAGTCCCGTGCAATCCGAAGGCTATCCTCGGGAGGCATCCTGAAATCAGGAGCCCTGTCAAAATGGAAGAGATGGACAAGACGCCCCACCGTCGGATCAAAGGCGCCCTCGGTCAGCTCAGCTATCTCGAGCGCCCTCCTGATACACCGGGCTGTATAGGGAGAAACTCTTACCCATCTGCCGCTATTACCGTTTATCCTGTTCACGTCGGAAAGAGGAGAGATGGGGTTCATGAGGGAATCCACCAGGTGGATGGCGAGGAAAGCCGAATCGGCGGCATCGGGAGAGTCGGCAGGGACTGTTATGTTGACCACCGTGCCCATCGCTAAGTAAGTTCTCTTTGTGTACTTTTCCTTCGAACAGGATAGGGCCAGAATCAGAAACAGGAGGCTAATCCTCGCTCTCATCTATAATCTCCTCGATCCTGCGTTTTTCTCCGCCCTCTTCCGCCATCCTGAGGGCCTCCCGGAACTTCTCCTCTATTCCCCTGGTGAAAGCCTCTATTTCCGCCACAGATCGCCTGGAGTCCGTGAGGGAATACCTCCTGAGTATCCTGAGGAGGGACTCGTAAGGCTGATCGGAGGTATATCGGCTCAGCGTATACCTCGCCACAAAGGCGCCGCACTTCGCACACCTCACGTAAACCCTGGGAGGTTCACCGCTCTCGACGTAGAATATGTTCTGGAGCTCTGAGCTCCCACATCGTGGACATCGCTCAAACTTCGCCGTTTTCATCGCCGATCACCTCTCAGGCCCGGCTCAGAAGCCGAGCAGTTTCCAGTAAAAATAGCCGATGGTAGAAATGGCTATCACAAAAATAAAGGTTATAACTGCGCCTGATTTTGCCATGTCTTTGACCCTTATCATGCCGGAGCCATAAGCTATGGCGTTGGGGGGTGTGGAAATGGGCAATAACATCGAGGCCGAAGCCGAAAGGGCTATCCCCAGGCTCAGAACAAGAGGGTTCTTCCCTAAGGCGATGACGAGGGGCACTAAAAGTGCTGCCGTCGAGGTGTTGGACATAAAGTTCGTCAGAAGGGCGGCGAGAAAAGCGAAGATAAAAAGCAGGAGGTAAAAACCCAGCTTCTCAAAGCCCAGGGAAGCCAGCAGCCACCGGTCGAGCCCACTCCTGTGGACCCCCACTCCGAGGCTAAGCCCTCCTCCGATAACGAAGAGCACATCCCATCCGAGGCTGTTGAAATCCTCTCGCTTGAGGAGTCCCGTTCCGAAAAGCGCGAGAATCGGAAATGTCGAAACCACAGAGGAAGGGATACCGTGAAGCCCCGTGGTCAGCCAGAGAAGCACCGTGAGAACGAGAACTCCTGACACAAAATATTCTCTCTTTTCCGGAGGGGGCATTTTCTCAAGGGAGAGCTTCAGCTTGCTCGCGCGAGGCCTGAAGAACATGGTCAGAACCCAATATATGACAAGTAGTATGAAGACCTCAAGGGGAACGGTCAGAACCATCCACTTCAGAAATGACAGATTTACACCGACTTCTTTCAGAGCGCTCAAAGCTATGGCGTTGGGAGGCGTGCCTATGGGAGTCCCGATACCGCCCACGTTGGCAGAGAAAGGGATACCCAGGATCAGAGCCTTTGAAAAGGGATCTTCGGGCTCCATCTGCCTGACGAGAGGATAGGCCACAGCGATCATCAGCGCGGTCGTGGCCGTGTTTGACATCCACATGGAGAGAAAGGCAGTAACGGCCATCATCCCGAACAGGACCCTGCCAGGACTGTCCCCCACTTTGTCGAGAAGGTAATAAGCCATCCTCTCGTCGAGGTGATAGCGGGCGAGACCTCTCGCCAGTACGAATCCACCGAGGAAAAGGAGGATTGTCGAAGAGAAAAAGGGGGCCAGAAAAACCCTGTAACTGCCATCTATATGTGGGGCAAGAAGGACGGATTGCAGGGCGAGTATCAGGAAAGAGGTGACGAAAAGGGGTATGGCCTCGGTGATCCAGAACACGGCAGCGAGGATGAAGATTCCGAGGCAGGTCCTCTGAGCCTGGTTCATATCGGCCGGGGCGAACTTAATGGAAAGCCAGAGAGCTAAAAAAGCGAGAAAAGCCCACAAGACCCTGAGAAGGGACGTCCTCTTGAGCTTCACGGTCTTACTCCTTCTCTTTCAGCATTTTCCTGGCTTTTTCCCTGATCTCCTCGTCCTCGATCTCTTCTATAAAGGCTCTGTTCTCTCTGAGCAACTTCAGGGCACGCCCCTCATCGCCGGCCATCTCGTAGAGCTCGGCGAGAGCAACGGCCGCTTTACCGAGCTCTTCTCTGAGGCCCTGCTTCCGCGCGAAATCGAGGGCAACGGCGAGATACTCTATAGCCCTGCCTATATCGCCAGAGTTTCTGTAAAGCTCTGCCGTCGTTATATAGGCCGCGAATATGTCATTTCCACTTCCGGTTTTCTTGGCGTACTCCAGGCTTTTCAACGCATAAAATATCGCCCTTTCCTCCTCCCCCACATTTCTCGCCGTGAAGGCCATTTTTTGCGTCAGCTCTAACATGAGCTCGGGGTCGAGCTTCAATCCCGATGAGAGCTCATAGGCCTCCATATACAGCACCAAAGCGGTCTCAGGATCCTCCCTGGAAATCACGTCTCCGACGGACTTACATATGTCGAAAACCAGATCTCCCCTGCCCATCTGAAGCAGCTCTTCCTTAACGCGAACTCTTATTTCCTCTCCCTCAGGATCTTTTCTCAAAGTCTTGAGAGTTCCCAGGAGGTACCTGAACCGTTCCTGAAGGGCGTCTTTCTTTTTCCCTTTGAGCTTATCGATCCACTTTTCAATGAGATCCACGGCCTTATCGACGTACCCTCCCCAGACATAAAGTATGGCGGCATGGTAGAGAATGTCAGCCTTAATCTCCCGGGGGATCCTGTTATCAAGCCTCGAGACAAGAAGATCACAGTATTCAGAAACTTCTCCGCGCTTAACTCCGTACTTCACCTCACAACCTCCGTCGAGAAATTTTTAACGGTACCCTCATAAAACCCCTTTCAATTCGAGTACATAGAGCATTATGTCGAAGGGAGTGACGACTCCCACCAGCTTCTCCCCCTCGACAACGGGCAAAAAGGAAAGTTCGTGAACGTTTATCAGCCTGAAAGCCTCCTTTATCTCACAATCGGGACTGACCCTGATGGGATTGAATTCCATCAGGTCCTCGGCACTTATCAGAAAGGCCATTTCCGGCGTCAGGGGCGTATCGAAGATGTCGCATTCGATGTCCTCGCGATAAAGCCGCATCATCTTGGCGAAAAAAGCCTGTTCCGTGTAGAAAAAGGCCTTGTAAAGATCCTTCAGACTCACAATACCCAGAAGTTTATCCTCATCGACTACCGGCAGGGCACGGCAACCGCTATCTCTGAACCGGAGAATAAGTTCCTTCAGAGGCGTATAGGGAGAAACCCGGGGGAAATTTCTTCGCATGATTTTCTCCACTGTCTCATTTCCCATTTTTTAATGATATACTTCATTGCTGTGCCGTTCAATAATGTGTTATAATAAAAAAATGAACATCTTCGCCGCCCTGGGACTTCTCCTCCTCATCGGATACCTCGGAGGCAGGCTCGCCAACAGGATCAACCTGCCCAGAGTCTCCGGCTATCTGTTCCTGGGCGTTCTGCTTTCGCCATCCCTCCTGAACCTGATCACCAACGAACACATAAGGGCTTTCAGCCTCATTCCTGACTTTATCCTCTTCATAATAGCCTTCACAATCGGAGGGGGCCTGAAGATGCGAGAACTCAAAGGCCTGCAGAAGAGCATCTTCTACATCACTGCCTTTGAAGCCTCTTTTGCATTTATAATGGTGACAGCGGGGCTTTACCCCGTTCTCCGCTACATTCTTAAGATCGACGACCCCTTCATAACGGCTCTCTTCTTCGGCGCCATAGCCTCCGCGACGGCCCCGGCCGCGACCATCGCCGTGATCAGGGAATACAGGGCAAAAGGCCCTCTCACCCAGACGCTTCTCGGAGTGGTGGCCCTCGACGACGCCGCGGCGCTCATAAATTATTCCATTGCTCTGAGTCTCGCCTACATGATAAAAACCGAGTCCTCAGCTGTATTCAGGATGCTGGCGGAACCGATTAAAGACATCTTCCTCGCCCTCGCCCTGGGACTGCTGGCCGGGTTTCTCCTCTCGAGAGGTCTGTCGGCCGTTAAGACCCGCTACGGCTACCTCACAGTGATAGTGGGGACCATAACACTGCTGGGCGGCATAGCCAACCATCTGGGGACCTCACCTCTTCTCGCCAACATGGCCCTCGGCTTCTACATGACCAACGACCTCAGGGTACCCAGGACAGCATTCAACGTCATCGACGAGATCGAGCCGACGCTATTCGTCGTGTTCTTCACGCTGGCAGGAGCCCACCTCGAGCTGAGAAATCTCCTGCACGGGACCCTGATAATCTTCCTCTACATCATTCTGAGGCTCCTCGGAAAGGCCATAGGGGTCATGACCGGCGGAGCGGCTTCGAACGCCCCCAAAACCGTCAGAAAATATCTCGCCCTGGGACTCGCGCCACAGGCCGGCGTCGCCATAGGACTGGCGCTCCTGCTCAACCAGGAGGCTCACTTCTCGGGCCAGGGAAGGTTTATAATAGATGTCATCATCGGGTCAACCGTGATTTACGAGTTAACGGGGCCGCTTCTTGCCAAGCTGGCCCTCACCAAAGCCGGCGAGGTGAAAGAAAATGCATAAAACGAGAATTAAAGAGGTGGCAGAATTTCTGATCCCTCCCGCCGTCGTCGAGGAAGGGGAACCCATCGTCCTCGTCATGGACTGCTTTCTCAAAAAGCCCGAGAGAAGGGTGATTTTCGTCGTGGATACGGCAGAAAAGTTCATCGGAACCATAAAGCTCTCGGATTTCGTCCTCCATCTCTGGCCCTATGCTGCCGATACGGAGGAGGTTCTCACTCCGGAAATACTGAACATCATCAAAGCAACCACGGCCGGAGAACTGGCGTCCTACAGCAATTTCTATCTGAAGCTCGATTCGACCCTCGAGGAGGCCATCACGCTCATGCGCGGAAACTACCTCGACGCCCTCCCCGTCCTCGACGAGGAGGGAAAGATAATCGGCGAGGTCAACTATTACAACGTCCTGAAGGCCTATATCAGGAAAAAGATGGCCGAAGAGACTCTATGAGGTCTGACCCGAGGCCAGTTCGGACCACTTCCTGGCCAGCTGGTCCCTTCGGGGCTTGTACACCGTCTCGAAGAAGTATCTCTGGGAGAGAAGCACTCCCCTGTCGCAGGACTTAACTATTTCCAGTGCCTCCTTCCAGGCCTCCTCGAACTTTCCCCCGAACCTCCTCTCGATGTTTTTCTCGAAATCTTCCTCGGTCTGAACCTCATTGCCTATGACGAAATAACGTTTCCCGTCGATAATGACCGAATAGGCCATCTCGTCGCCCAGCTGAAATATCTCGAAACTCTCCTTTATCTTCTCGACCTTCTCTCTTGGAAGCGGTTTTTTCACCCTTATCTCCGAGGGATAGGGTTTCTTTCTGGCTCCGGTAAACCCCTTCTTTGCAGCAGCATAGAAGATAGCCCTGTTGAGCCCGAAGCTCTTCGCCGATTCCAGAGGCAACCCCAGCACGTAGGCCCGGGCGGCCTGAAGGGTCGCCATTACCTGAAACCTTCCTACTTTCATCTCATCATCCCTCCCCCTTCTGAGGGCCATAAAGGGTTCCCTTTATCTTTCTCCAGTAAAGCGTGGCTATCGGCCCATCCAGCCCGAGCTCGTAGGGAGAACCGGTTTCTTTGATGACTATTCCCTCGTGACCCCTCTCAAGGGCTGAGGCGAGGGCCTCTTTTATGTCTCTGAGCCGCTCGCCCCTCACCATGAAAAAGGGATCGGCGAATCCGAGTCCCTCCAGGATCTTTTTTCTCTCGAAGAGAGACCGGTCTCCCACGAATTCACCGCCATAGAAAATCACGTCGAAGACGTATACGAGGGGCTTTGCCCTCGGCCTTCTCGAAAAGAGCGAAACAACAAAATCGCGCCCCCTGTCGGAACAGAGTTCGGCATCCAGCAGTATGCCTTCGGGGAAGAGCTCCCCTGCCCTTTCGCTCAAAAAAGCAAGCCTCTCTGTCCAGTTGGGCCTCTTCTCGAGGCGCCGTCCCCAGAGCTCCACCCTGCCATCGCGATAGCGAATTACCTGGAGCCTCCAGCCATCGTACTTGGGCTCATAAATCCACTCTCCCTGCAGCTCTTCGCCCCAGTAGGGAATGGGCTGCATGAGCCATACTGGTCCTTTGAGCTCCGGCATGATTTTAATTTAATCGCCCCTCAGGAGCATTGCAAGCCTCAGAGCCCCGATTGTATAATGAAATCCATGCAGATCTCCGTGCGCACCCGATCCTCGAAAGAGACTGAGCGAGTGGGAGAAACGCTGGCCGCCTGCCTTTCCACCCCGATCAAGATCGCCCTCATCGGAGACCTGGGGACCGGGAAGACCACCTTCACCAGGGGGCTTGCGAGGGGATTCGGAATCGAAAAGATACGGAGCCCCAGTTTCACCCTCATCAACATCTATCGGGGCGAGAAAAACCTCTATCACGTTGACCTCTACCGTCTGAGCAGTGCAGAGGACATTTACTCCCTGGGACTTCAGGATGCCCTGCTGGATCCAGAGGGTGTGGTGGTCGTGGAATGGGCTGAAAAGGGCCGGGATATAATCGGAGACGACGAAGTCATCTATGTGTACTTTGAGCACCTGGGGAGCAAAAGGAGATCGCTTTCCCTGAGGGCCACTGGAGAAAGGGGCAAAAAGGCACTCGAGTGCCTGGAGGAAAAACTCAGCCTTACTTCCTCTTCATGACCTTTCTGAGGGGCGAAGGCACCCTGAAGTAGAATAGATACTGATCTGGAGCGTCCATCAGGGCGTTTTCCCTTTCGAGTCCTTTTCTCGGCACGTCATCCCTGAGCCTCTGAAAGCCCTCGTGGGGATAAACCATCGGCTCTATGAGCCGCAGGTCCAGCTCGTCGAGGATCTCAACAAACTCCAGCATCCTTCGGAAGTGGACCTCCATTTTTTTCTCCTCCTCCGGAGAAAGCCTGAGCCTGGCGAGCCTGGCTATGTGCCTTACGTCGAGGTCAACCATTTTCATCGAAGCCCACCTCCTCATCCCTCAGAACCACGTTGGGGCCGATCTCAACCCCGTCTTTCACCCTCGTCTTTCCGAGAAGGGAAACGAAGGGATAGATCACGCAATCTTTGCCGAGCTCGACGTCGTACTCGATGTAAACCTGGTCGGGGTTCAGAAAAGTAACGCCCCTCTCCATCCACTTGTTTACGATCCTCTTTTCCATGACCTCCTGAGCCATGGAAAGCTGACGCCTGTCGTTGACGCCCAGGACCTCGGTCCAATCCTGGATCTTATAGGCGTAAACTCCTCCCACCCTCCTCTGAAGAATGGCTATGACGTCCGTCAGGTAATATTCCCCCTGTTTGTTGTCGGGCCTGACCTCCGGCAGCCAGCGAAAGAGCACCTCGGTATCGAAGATGTAAATGCCCGAGTTTACCTCTTTGATGTCCTTCTCCTCGGGAAAGGCATCGGCTTCCTCCACGATCATCAGGATCCGGTCGCCGCTGGACCTGATGATCCTGCCGTAACCCGTGGGATCGGGCAGCTCCGTCGTGAGAACGGTGGCCGAGGCTCCCTTTTCCCTGTGAAACCTGGCCAATTTTTTAGCAGTCTCGACCCTGAGGAGGGGGGCATCGCCGGGCATGACCAGAAGGTCTGCCTTGACGCCCTCGAAAAAGGGAGCAAGGCGCATCACGGCGTCGCCGGTTCCGCGAGGTTCCGGCTGCTCCACGAAGGTGATATCCTCCTCATCAAAGGATGACCTGATGTCACCGGCATGGGGACCGCCGATTATAACGAATATCTTGTGAGGCTCGATCCCCCTTGCCACGGTGAGGGGATAGAAGAGGATCGGTTTGCCGGCTATCTTATGGAGAACCTTGCTCTTCCTTGAGTTCATCCTCTTCGATTTGCCGGCAGCGAGGATGGCGGCGTTCAGTGTCTTCTCTCCGCTCACTTTCCCTTCCCTTTCAATCTCTCCCTGATCGCCATCTTGATCTCGTCGGGAGACATGAGCTCGCCGTCATAACGATTTATGGGAAACACCGGGGCAGATTTGAAATACCTCTCCACCTCATAAATGAGCTGGCCCTGATTCATCTCCGCCACGAATACAGTTCCCACTTTTCCTTCGTAAGAGCCCAGAGCCCTCGGGAAGGGCCAGAGGATTTTGGGCCTGAATACGCCGGCCTTGAGGCCTTCATCTCTCAGGTCTTCGACAGTCTCTTTGGCCGCCCTGGCAACGCTTCCCACGGCGACGATCAGTATCTCGGCGTCGTCAACCAGGTATTCCTCGTAATCGGTGAGGAGCTCCAGGTTGTCCTCGATCTTTTTCTTGAACCTGTCCATGTTGATACGGATAAGCTCGGGATCGTTGGTGGGAAAGCCATCTTTTCTATGGGCAAGTCCAGTGAGGTGGTACCTGTAGCCCTTCCCGAAAGGAGGGATATAGGCATTATAGATGTTCCAGTCGTCGAAGGGGAAGAAAGCCTCCGGGGGTAAATCAATCGGCTTTGGCTCATATATCTCCACGTGCTCCGGAATCCGCACTTTCTCCCTCAGATGGGAAAGGACCTCGTCCATCAAAAGGCTCACGGGCATCCTCAGGTATTCAGCGAGATTTATGGCCTTTATGGTGAAATCGTACACCTCCTGTATGGAGCTGGGAGTGAGGGTGACAGCGGGATGGTCTCCGTGAGTCCCCCACCGGGCCTGCATCAGGTCTCCCTGTGATGTCTTGGTGGGAAGGCCGGTGGATGGTCCTCCTCTCATGGCGTTAACTATGAGCACGGGTACCTCCGCCATTGCCGCATAGCCTATGTGCTCCTGCATCAGGGAATAACCAGGACCTGATGTCGCTGTCATCGCCTTTTTCCCCGCTATCCGGGCTCCTATGGAAGCAGCAAGTCCGCCTATCTCGTCCTCCATCTGGATGAAAATGCCACCGACCTTGGGGAGCTCGCGCGACATCACCTCCGCGATCTCGGAAGAGGGGGTAATGGGATATCCTCCGTAAAACCTGATACCTCCCTTTATACCTGCCAGGGCACAGGCCTCATTGCCCTGCAAAAGCTCAACCTTTTCCTTGTTCATCTCTGATAACTTCCTTCCGGTTCTATGCCCAGGTTGTCCCGAAGAGCTATTATAGCGTCATCAACCCGGTTCTCCCTGATAACAATGGAAAGAGATTCCAGGGAGGTGCTTATCATCTCTATGTTGACCCCGGTCTGGGCAAGGATGTCAAAAATCCTCGCCGCCACGCCGGGCCTTTTGGACAGTTCCTTGCCACCGTAGAAGACGAGAAGGGCGACCTTCTTGTCCACGCTTATATCCCTTCCGTCCACCATCTCCAGGATCTCTTCCTGCTTCTCCAGAATCTTCGGCAGCTGGCTCTCGAGAACGAGAAAAGCGAGGTCGGACCTCCCCTTACTGGAAGGTCCCTGAACGATGAGTTCCGCGTTAACTCCTTCGTTGGCCAGGATCTCGAAGAGCTGAGCTGCCACTCCGGGTTTGTCCTTAATGCTCTTCAGTATAATCTTCACAACGCTTCTGTTGACCCATACTTCTTCAAGGGGGAGAGCCATATCAGATCACCTCCCGGAGGGCCTCCAGGTATCCGTCGATCTCCCTCTTTTTCCTCTTTTCGGTGAGGGCAATCAGAAGGAGATTGTCATCAAAGCCGAGCCTGCCCAGGGGGATGCCGGCATGAAACCCCCTGGAGGCCATCTTTTCGACAACTCCCTCCGCATCGACGGGCAGTTTCACCACAAACTCCCTGAAAAAAGGACCGCTGAATCTCAATTCAAATCCGGCTTTCACCAGCTCCTCAGCCATATAATGGGCCTTAAACATGCTCTGAAGGGCCACTTCCTCGAGACCCGATGTGCCCATGAGCGACATGTAAACGAGAGACGTCAGGGCGCAGAGGTTCTGATTCGTACAGATATTCGAAGTTGCCCTTTCCCTCCTGATGTGCTGCTCGCGGGTCTGCAACGCCATGACGAAGCCGCGCCTGCCATCAACGTCGACTGTGGCTCCGGACATCCTGCCGGGCATCTGCCTCACATAATCCCTTCTGGTGGTGAAAATCCCCAGGTAAGGACCACCGAATGAGAGAGGCAACCCCAGAGGCTGGCCCTCTCCAACCGCGATGTCGGCCCCGTACTCTCCGGGAGGAGAAAGGAGGCTGAGGGAAACCGGATCAAAACTAACAATGAGGAGGAATCCCCTCTCCTCCTTCAGGCGCTGAATTTCATCGGTTCTCTCTATAACGCCGAAGAAATTGGGATTCTGGATGATAAGGGCAGCCACATCGTCGTCGAGCTTGTTCCGCAGATCATCGAGATCCAGCTGCCCCGTGCCGTCGTCGTAGGCTACCTCCTGGAGGGGTATCGACTGACCGTGCAGATAGGTTTTCAGTACGTCTCTATAGAAAGGATTCAGGCTCGCCGGATAGAGAATCCGGTGCTTCCCGTCTCTGATCCTCAGCGCCATCAAAGCCGCCTCTGCCAGGGCTGAGCCGCCGTCGTACATGGAGGCGTTCGCTATATCCATGCCGGTGAGCTCACATATGGCGCTCTGGTATTCGTACATCCCCTGAAGGGTTCCCTGACTGACCTCGGGCTGATAGGGGGTGTAAGCAGTGTAGAATTCCGGTCTCGAGACGATGTGAAAGATGGCCTTCGGGATGTAATGGTCATAAGCTCCGCCGCCGGCAAAGATTACGAGCTCTTCATTTCCATCGGCGATGTCTCGAAGGAGCTCTTCAACCTCCATCTCGGAAAGGGCCGGGGGAAGTTTCAACTGGCCTTTAAAACGCGCCTCTTCCGGTATCTCCCTGAGGAGTTCCTCGAAACTGGAGACTCCTATCCTCTTGAGCATCTGCTTCTTGTCTTCGTCGGTGAGGGGGAGGAAGGGATGCATCTCAGGCTACCTCTTCGAGCAACTCAATATAATCCTCGGCCGAGAGGAGGTTCTTCACCTCATCGGGGTTGGATATCCTGATCTTCGCGATCCATCCTTCTCCGTAGGGATCGTTGTTCACAATGGAGGGGTTCTGGGAAAGCTTTTCGTTCACCTCAATGACTTTTCCTGAAAGAGGGCTATAGAGGTCAGCCACCGTCTTTACGGCCTCGATGGTCCCGATGGGGGCCATCTGCTCAACCTCGGAATCGACCTTGGGCAGCTCGATATACACTATGTCCCCGAGTTCACTCTGAGCATAATCTGTAATTCCAATTGTGGCAACATCACCTTCTATTTTCGCCCACTCATGCTCCTTTGTGTACTTTAAATCCTCAGGCACTTTATATTCAGACATTTCTCTCCTCCCTTTGATTCAAATAGATTTAATTATAGTTTCGCTTCGCCGGCTTTGTCAACTTAACGGCACGACTTGACTCAAAAAGATCGGAAAGTTTAAACTCATCGCAAAAAGGAAGGACCCATGAGAATAGCTTTTTACCAGATGCACCCCCTGCTGGGGGAAGTGGAAAAGAACCTTGAGCTCATCGCAAGCGGCCTGAGTGACGCAAAGGCCGATCTGATTGTTCTTCCGGAGCTGGCGACCACCGGATATATGCTGGGATCGAGGGAAAAAGCCTTTGAGCTCGCCGAGCCCGTTCCCGGCGGAAATACCTTCGAATTGATGAGAGAACTTGCATCCAGGCTGAATGCCGCCATAGTAACGGGCATGGCGGAGAGAGACGGAGAGAAGGTATACAACTCGGCCCTGGCAGTGCTTCCCGATGGCTCCCACCATGTATACAGGAAAACACACCTTTTCTTCGAGGAAAAGGAGCTCTTCGATCCCGGCGACACGGGCTTCTTCGTTTTCGATTTTCGGGGAGTGAAGATCGGCATGATGATCTGCTTCGACTGGATCTTTCCCGAGTCGGCCCGGGAACTTGCACTCCAGGGCGCCCAGATAATTGCTCATCCGGCGAACCTCGTCCTTCCCTACTGTCAGAGAGCTATGATAACGAGATGCCTCGAAAACCGCCTCTTCGCTGTGACGGCAAACCGATATGGACGCGAGACTGACGGTAAAGATACCCTGGAATTCACAGGGCAAAGCCAGATAACGGGACCCAGGGGCGATATCCTGCTTCGCGCCGAGACGGAGGGCGACATGTTGGGCGTCGTCGAAATAGATCCCGAGGAAGCTCTTAACAAGTGGATCACCCCTAAAAACCATGTGCTGGAGGACAGGAGAGTTGAACTTTATAGGAACCTTTGTCCTGGGACTGACCATAACGACGGCTGATACCCTCCCCCATGAGCCCGACCCCTGGTGGGGCAGGGATAAGGCACTCCATTTTGCCGTTTCCTACACAGCATATAATGTTTTCTCATCGGTTCAGGGCGAGGGCGGCGGGGAACCCGCCGCCCTCGCCCTCTCCATGGGAGTGCTGAAGGAGTTATACGACTGGAAGATAAAAGGCAGCTCTTTCAGCTACAGGGACCTCCTCTATGATGCAGGAGGGATATTGCTGGCCCTCGTCCTGAGCAGATAAAGAGAATCCTGAACAGATTGACGTTTCCGGGTTTATTTTTCGAAGTCCGGGCTCAGGTTGAAAACCGTCGCCTTGAATCTTGACCTTCCATCGATCCCGCTTTATTCTGATATTCAAATATGTGCATATAAGAAATCAAGGAGGTACTCATGGACAAAGTAACTATATCCAGGCCTGAGTGGAAAATATGGCACGGCATTCCCAGGGAAAAGATACCCTGGTATCCGACGATCGACGAAGGACGCTGTATCAACTGCAAACTCTGTTTTGTGAGCTGCGGGAGGAATGTCTTCGACCTCGATGAAGAGGGACGAGTCAGGGTAAACCTGCCCTATAACTGCATGGTGGGTTGCTCGACCTGCGCCACGATCTGTCCCACAGGAGCCATATCTTTCCCCGATAGGGAAATGATCCAGAAAATAGAGAGAGAATACCATATCATCTCATATCTCCCTCCAAAAGCCCGCGCTAAAAAGACCAGACTTCAGTACGAAGAGGCCAGGAAAAAAGCCAACGAGATTATTGAGAAAATAACCACTGCTCTGAGAATTGAAGTTACGGGCCACTTTCTCGAGAAAGAAGTGCTGAAGAAAATCCTCACGGCCATCAAGGACAAACCCTGCGACCTGGTTAACATAGCTATAGAAATCCCGACATTAAAAGGCTGCTGGTCCGAGAAGGCCCCTTCATATGCTCGGTTTGTGGTAGTCTCCACAGAATTCAAAGACGTCGGAGAATGCGTCGAAACGATCAAAAAAGTTTTAGACGAGACCTCATGTGTCGTGATCTCCGAGAGAAAAGGAGCATAGAAGGTTTCATCGAGCTTTACATTCGGATCAACCTTATGACGGGATGAAACAGGCCATTTAATTTTGCAAAAAATATGAATTCTTGACAGCGATAGAAGAGCGGTCTATCATAATAAAATGCATACTGCTATTCAGATATTGCTGGCCGTTCTGCTTGTCGTTCTTCTGGGGTTCGTCGTATATCTTATATTAGTTATGAAGGACCTCAGGAGGACACTGAGGGAATCGGAGGAAATCCTCGGAGAACTGAAGGAAGAGCTGCCCCCTCTATTGGAAAACATTCAGGTATCCGCCTCTAAAACCCGATGGATTCTCGATAGGGTCGAGAAAAACCTGGCATCGGCAACCGGCACAGTGGGAATGTTGACAAAAGCCCTCAGGCCGACGAGGACGGGGTTCGGGCAAAACGTCCTCTACTCGACCCTGCTCGGTCTGGGATTAGGCCTCATTGAAGGCCTTCTGAAAAGAAAAAAAAAGGGAGGTGAACCAAATGGCAGAGGAAAGGAGCAGTAGCACTGGATGGGCAATTGCGGGCTTCGCGGTTGGAAGCCTCTTCGGCATTGCCCTTGCTCTCCTCCTGGCCCCCGAGACGGGGAGCGAAATGCGAGAAAAAATGAAGGATACTACCCACAAGGTGAAAGAACTCGCACTGGAAAAGGCCAAGGAGCTCCTCGAGGAGGCCAAGCGAAAAATAAGCGAGGGAGAACAGGTCAAAGAGTCCCCCGAGGAGGAAGCGGGGGTATAAACCTATCGAAGACCAGGAGGTTTAAAAATGTCCATAAAGGTGGGAATAAATGGATTTGGCAGGATCGGCCGGCAGATATTCAAAATAGGTTTCGGCGACCCGGAGCTGGAATTTATCGCCGTCAACGATATCACCGACGCCAGAACTCTGGCGCACCTTCTGAAATACGATTCTGTCTTCAGGGAATATGAAAAGGACGTCAGGGCCACGGATTCCGAAATAATCGTGGACGGCAAATCCTTGAAGGTCTTTTCCGAGAAAGACCCCTCGAAGATCCCCTGGGACGAACTGGGAATCGATCTGGTGATCGAGGCCTCCGGAGTCTTTCGCTCGAGGGACAAGGCAGCGCTTCACCTCAGGGGCAGCGTCAAAAAGGTGGTTATCACTGCTCCCGGGAAGGGAGAGCCGCCCGATCTGACGGTGGTCATGGGAGTAAACGAGAAAAACTACGACCCTGCGAAACATCACGTTATCTCCAATGCATCCTGTACAACGAACTGCTTTGCTCCCCTGGTAAAGGTGCTTCACGAGAACTTCAGGATAAAGAAGGGTGTGATGACGACGGTGCATTCCTATACCAACGACCAGAGAATTCTGGATCAGCCCCACAGGGACCTTCGCAGGGCGAGGGCCGCTGCCCTTTCCATTATTCCCACCACAACGGGGGCTGCGAAAGCCATAGAGCTCATTTTCCCCGAGCTCAAGGGCAAACTGAGCGCCATCTCCCTGAGGGTACCGACTCCCGACGCTTCCATAGTGGACTTCGCCTGCGAGGTGGAGAAGACCACGAGTGTCGAGGAGGTGAACGAGACCTTCAGGAAAGCCGCCTCCGGTGAACTCAAGGGCTACCTTCATTATTCCGAGGAACCCCTGGTCTCGACCGATTACATCGGCTCGCCCTACTCGGCGATCTTCGATTCCCTCCTGACCCAGGTGGTGGACGGCACGCTCGTCAAGGTCTTCGCCTGGTACGACAACGAATGGGGCTATTCGGCCAGGGTAGTCGACCTCGTCAAATACATCGCATCCAGGTTTTAGCCCATGAAAAAATTAAGCATCAAAGACCTGCCCGAAGGAGAGTTCGCTGGCAAAAAGGTTTTCCTCAGGGTTGACTTCAACGTCCCGATAAAGGACGGCGAGATCCAGGATGACACGAGAATAAGGGCAGCGCTCCCGACCATAAACTATCTTCTGGAAAGAGGGGCAAGGCTTATCCTCGCATCTCACCTGGGAAGGCCCAAGGGCAAAAAACTGCCTGAGTTTTCGCTGGAACCCGTGGCCGCCAGGCTGAGCTCGCTTCTGGGAAAAACCGTCGATTTCTCACCCGAGACAACTGGGGAGATAGCGAAGGCGAAAGCTGATAAGCTCAAACCCGGAGAGCTTCTCCTTCTCGAAAATCTGAGGTTCAACCCCGGTGAGGAGGCCAACGATCCTCAGTTCGCCAGGGAGCTCTCGGAGCTCGCTGACCTCTATGTGAACGACGCCTTCGGTACGGCACACAGGGCCCACGCGTCGGTCTATGGAATCAAGGACTTCTTCCACCTCAGGCTTGCAGGCTTCCTGATGGAGAAAGAGCTGGACGTCCTTACGAGGCTCTCGGAGAATCCACCGAGGCCTTTCCTCGTCATCCTGGGTGGTGCCAAGGTTAAAGACAAAATCGGCATAATCGAGAACATGCTGGATAAAGCTGACAGGTTCCTGATCGGCGGCGGGATGGCCTATACCTTCCTCAAGGCACAGGGCGTCTCAATCGGGGGGTCCCTTCTCGACGAGAAGTCGATAGATTTCGCAAGGAAAGTCCTCGAGGAAAACCCGGATAAGTTCGTACTTCCCGTCGACCACGTCGTGACGAAGGAGATAAGCGAACAATCGCAGCACATGACGAAGGACGGCGACATCGAGAAGGGATGGATCGGAGCCGACATCGGGCCCAGAACCCGTGAGATCTTCGCCGGAGAAATAAGTGGAAAATCCGCCATATTCTGGAACGGTCCAATGGGCGTTTTCGAGATCGACGCTTTCTCTCTCGGGACCAGAGCCGTTGCCCTCGCTGTAAAGGAGGAAACTTCAAAAGGAGCTTTCAGCGTGATAGGCGGTGGCGATACCGTCTCAGCTATCCACAGGGCCGGGCTCAAGGACGGCGATTTCAGCCACGTATCCACGGGCGGCGGAGCTACCCTCGAATTCCTCGCCGGGAAAAAACTCCCCGGGGTCGAAGCCCTGAGCGACAAAACCTGATCCGAAGGGGTTATCATTCGAAGGCTGACGCGAGGATCCTGAGGACCAGCTCGTCATAGGAAATTCCTGCAGCTTCCGCCTCTGCCGGGAGGTCGGATAGTTCTGTCATTCCCGGTATGGTGTTTATCTCGAGAATGTAAGGCACGCCGTCCTGTGAGACGACTGCGTCCACCCTCGAGAAGCCCCGGCATCCTACAGCCCTGTGGGTTAAAAGGGAAAGCTGCTCAAGCTCCTCAAGCGAACTTCTCGGCAGTTCGGCCGGAATTATGAATTCGGTGTATCCCTTCCTGTACTTTGCGTCGTAATCGTAGAACTCTCCCTTTTTGACCCTGAGCTCAAGGGAAGGAAGGGCGAAACTGTTCTCCCTCGTTCCGAGTATTCCCACCGTGACGCTCTTCCCCTCTATGAATTTCTCGAGATAAAAATCGCCGAAATCTTCCCTCTCGCGCGCCATAAGGCCGAAAAAGTCATCTCCCTCCCTTATGATGCGCACGCCTATGCTGGAGCCCTCTTCTCTGGGCTTTATTATCATCGGGAAACCGAGCTTCCTGAGAGCCTCTCTTCCCATCTCCTCAAGGTTGCTCTCGAGGGGGACGAACACGAAATCGGGAGTCCTTATCCCGAGACTGAGGAGAATGCGCTTCGTGGTTATCTTGTCCATCCCGAC
>Ga0190304_1000483_pt1 | contig 18797 bp, 20 predicted proteins | sample 48700712_MG_FD_161670 | JGI IMG/M metagenome (GOLD analysis project Ga0190304, IMG submission 161670) | Hydrothermal vent sediment bacterial communities from Southern Trench, Guaymas Basin, Mexico - 4870-07-1--2_MG | ecosystem: Environmental > Aquatic > Marine > Hydrothermal vents > Sediment ...
GCGAAGGGATAATTGTTTTTGATGGGACACTGGGGCTTGGAGGGAAGAGTATACTCCCGGAGAAGCCTGTGCGGGTGGAGGTAGAGGAAGGCTTTGTTAGAAGGATAAAGGGAGGGAAGGATGCAGAAAAACTTGAAAATGCAATTAGGGATGCAGAAAAGAGGGCACTGGAGATGGGCAAAGAAGAGTTTGCAAGAAACTCGTGGAATTTAGGTGAACTCGGCATTGGGCTCAATCCCAAGGCGATTATGAGTGGAAAGCTCCTTGAAGATGAGAAGCTGAGAAATACCGTTCACATAGCGATAGGAGCAAACTACGATAATGATGCCCCCGCTCTGAATCACTTCGACTGCCTCATCATGAACCCCACCGTGGAGGTGGATGGAGAGAGGATAATGGAAAAGGGACGATTTTTAATCTTTTAACCTTCTAACCTTCAATCTTTTATCTTATTTCCTTCTAAATGCCCAGACCAATAGAGGAGGAGTTATCAACGTTGTTATAATCGTCATTGAAACGCCTATTGCAAAGAATATATCATTGAAAATCCCTTCTCCCTTTGCGATTGTGAGCATAATGAGAGCGACCTCCATTCTGGGTATCATTCCAATGCCCACTCTAAGTGCTTCTTCCGGCTTAAACTTTGAGAGGAGAGCCCCAGCTCCACAGCCCACTATCTTTCCAAAGACTGCTATGGTGGCATATACTCCTATGAGAGCCAGTGTGGAAAAGCCATACTTGTAGAAAACATCTATGTTTGTGTGTATTCCAATGCCGACCAGGAAGACGGGAACGGGAAGGGCATATGCTATGGTAGTCATTTTATCGCTTATTCTCTTGGCTTCGTCGGTCTGCCCTATAAGGAGCCCCGCGAGGTAAGCGCCCGTTATTCCCGCCACTCTAAACTCCTCCGCTATAAAAGCCAAGCTCATAACAATCGCCAGTGCAAATGCCGTGGTTGTCTCCGGGAGATCAATTTTTGAGGAGACCCTTATGATCCACTTCACCACGGGCACACCAACTATGATGACGAGCACAAAGAAGGTGGTAACTTCCACAAGCAGCTTTAAGATCTCCTCCAGGTTTATGCTCCCCGTCCTGCTCAGCGCGACAAGAACCGTTAAAACTATTATACCCAGGACATCATCCACAACTGCAGCGGCTAATATGCTCGCTCCTTCTTTAGTCCGAAGCTTCTTCATCTCCATCAAAACGCTTGCTGTTAGGCTAACGCTCGTCGCTGTTAGAACGCCTCCCAGAAAGAGGGAGGTCATCGGGCTGTGGGTAAAGGGGAGCGTTGCAAAGTAGCCGAGGACGAACGGAACGAGAACACCCCCAATGGCTATAAGAAAAGCCGGAACACCAACCCGTTTAAACTCATCTATATCCGTTTCAAGACCTGCGAGAAAGAGAAGCATCACAACACCGAGCTCACTCAGGAACTGGAGGCTCTCTCCTATATCAATCAGATGAAGGAAGGATGTTCCTATTATTATTCCGCCAATGATTTCACCCATTGCAGACGGCTGCTTTATTCTCGTGAAGAGATATCCAAATGCTTTTGAAATGAAAAGGATTATAGCCAGGGAAATAAAGGGGTCGGTTAGGGGGAGCTCCATGAAATCGCCTCCACGAACTGCTGGGTTCCATATCCAATAGCCTCCTTCCCTATATAACAATTTTGATGAACCGGCCCCTACCCAAGGGTAGGGGTTTCTCGTTGGAACCCTCACAATTAAAATTACTGCATACCTTCCCTGAAGGGCGAGGCTTTTGAGAGAGAATGTACTGGCAGGATAATTGTGATATGCTGACATCTATTTTACGGACTTTATCATGGGTTTCCTCTTATTCTAACAGTATCGGTGGCATCAAGTAATCTTTTATACCCGAAGGGAGAGGATAATTGGGGTGATGATATGGAGATTGGTGTCGTTGGGAAGCCAAATGTAGGAAAGTCCACGTTCTTTGCAGCCGCAACCCTCGCCGAGGCTCAGATAGCAAATTATCCCTTCACAACTATTGATGCTAATGTTGGGGTGAGCTATGCAATAGCAGAGCACCCGTGCAGGGAAATTGGATGCACGCCGAATCCCCAAAATTATGAATACAGAAATGGAATGGCTTTAATCCCCATTAAGATGATAGATGTCGCCGGACTGGTTCCGGGGGCTCATGAAGGGCGCGGACTCGGAAACAAGTTCCTCGACGATTTAAGGATGGCATCGGCTTTGATTCATATTATCGATGCAACAGGGCGAACCGATGAAGAGGGAAGACCCACTGATCACTACGATCCAGTAAATGACATGGAATTCCTCGAAAAGGAGATAGACTACTGGATCTATGGAATACTCCACAAAAACTGGGACAAATTCTCGAAGAGGGTGAAACTCCAGCACTTAAAGCTTGCCCAGGCCATAGCCGATCAGCTAACGGGTATTGGCGTGAGTGAACCGGATGCCTTTGAAGCGATTCACAGGCTCGGATTGAGCGACGACCCCACAAAGTGGAGCAAAGAAGATATAATGAGTTTTGTAAGCGAGCTCAGGAAGATAAACAAACCTCTCATCATAGCTGCAAATAAAGCCGATGCCGCAAGTGACGAGCAGATAACCCGCCTTGTGGAAGAGGGAAAGAAGAGGGGGTATATCGTTATACCAACCTCAGCCGCTGCCGAGCTGACGCTTAGAAAAGCTTGCAAAGCTGGCTTTATAGATTATACCCCCGGAGATTCCGACTTTAAAATTGTGAAGAACCTAAATGAGAAGCAGAGGAGAGGGCTTGAGCTTATAAAAGAGAAGGTTTTGGATAGATTCGGCTCCACGGGAGTCCAGGAGGTTATAAACCGTGCAACATTTGATCTCTTGAAGCTCATACCCGTGTATCCTGTGGAAGACGAGCATAAACTCACGGATCAGTTCGGAAACGTTCTCCCCCATGTTTACCTCATGAGGAAGGGTTCAACACCCAGAGATCTGGCATTTAAGGTGCACACTGATCTCGGGAAAACGTTCCTCTATGCTGTGAACGCGAGGACAGGAAGAAGGGTTGGAGAGGATCACGAACTTGAGTTTAATGATATAATCAAGATTGTCGCGACTGCGAGGTAGTTTCCTCCAGGAGCTCCTGATAAAGTCTTGGCTCCACATCCTCCTCGTTCAACCCGAGGAGTCCTGCAATCTCCCATATCCTCTTTTTTGCATACTCAACATCCTCGCTCATAACCTCAATGTCAAGGAAGTCACCAAGCCCTTCCACGCGATTGAGCTCGAATGTTACATCATCGAGCTTATACACGAGTCTGTGCTTTTTAACCCACACATCCTCCCTAAAACCCAAACGCTTTAAAATCTCCTTCATCTTTTCAAAATCGCTAACCTCAACTTCAATCTCATCAAACTCCTCGTTTCTCTCGTCTTGGATGTATTTATATCCGAGAATGCTCTGCCCCAGATTGGCAATCCTTCTTATGCGGAGGAGATGTTTTGGAGGTAGGGAGAAATAGAGGTCTTCCTGAACCTCCTCACCAACAAATCCGGCCCCTAATGCTTCGATTTTTTCCATTATCTCTTCAAGTTCAACCCTAAACTTTATCTCAATCTCCATCTAAATCTCCGCTAAAAATCCTATCAAATCCTTTCCTTTCTTGAATTCCCTAACCGGGAGAATTAGAACTTCCTTGAGGGTTGGTATTGTCTTTATATTATCCTCTATAAAACTCTCCAGCTTTTCCTGGGTCTCCTCACCAACAAGGGCAACTATGTAATCTTCCTTACTTTTAACAACCGCGAGGACATTTGGGAGCATTGAGAGGGTTTTTGTTATGTATTCAAGATAGCGCTCCAAGAAGTCCTCAATTACCGGCTTTTCCACCCTTAAAACCAGAAAAGCCGTATACTTGGGTTTAACCTCATCACCAAGGATTATGGTATATTTTTCAATTACACCCCTCTCCTGAAGTTTTTTTATCCTAAAGTGGATCGTAGATTCCGGCTTGCCCAGTTTGGAGCTTATCTCAGAAATAGTAAGCCTTGCATCTTCCTTAAGGAGCTTGATTATCTCCCTATCAAGGTCGTCGAGTTTCAGCATGAGCCCCACCCCATCTTTTGAACAAATTATGATCAATTCTCAAACTATCTAAAATTTTACCTATTATAAATTTTACCATATCGTCTAAATTTTTAGGTTTGTGGTAAAATCCTGGAGATGCTGGCATAATTATCCCGCCTGCTTGGGTAACCTTCAACATGTTTTCGATATGAACCAAGCTGAGGGGCGTCTCCCTTATCACCAATATCAATTTTTTGCGCTCTTTTAATGCAACATCAGCAGCTCTAACTATCAAATTATCAGAGAAGCCGTTGGCTATCGCTGCCAGTGTCTTCATAGAGCACGGTGCAATAACCATGGCATCGAAAAGGTAAGAACCTGAAGCAACAGGAGCAAACAGGTCATCTTCCCCATAATCATACTCAAGTTCATGCCCTAACTCATACCTGGCAACTTCTATCCCTGTTTTCGATGCCAGGACTATAACATCATGTCCAAGCCCCCTAAGTATCCTGATGAGTTCCACTCCATATATGCTTCCGCTGGCACCCGTTATAGCAACTACTATTCTCACCTAAATCACCAATAATTTGGATTTTAAACAATCACTTTAAAATTTGTATGCTATCCCTTAAAAGCTTATCTTAAAAAGAGACCATACTGTAGGATAAACTGTGGGCGTTAGGTTTAAGTTTCTGGTAGTACTTCAGAAAAAGGAGGGAGAAGTATGAAAGCTGAAACCATTATTTAGCGGGTGGTTTCAGCCTTCGCCGGTAAAAAAGAAAATCAGAGCACTGGAATTATACCTGTGATACCTCAGCTACTGCCAGTCAGTCACATAACAGTCTGCAGTATCAAAGAGAAAAGGTTTTATCCAAAGCTGCAAAAATTATAGCGGTGGTAAATGATGGAGTTTGACATGGGCAGCATGCTTGGAGATATCGGTGTGGGCGGAATTGTTGGATTTATAAGCGGCTATGCCCTGAAGAAGTTTATAAAAATAGTGCTCGCTTTAATCGGAGCTTACGTTATAAGCCTCTTCTGGCTACAGCAAAAGGGGGTTATATCAATAAACAGAGATGCGCTTTTCAATCTTACCCAGAGCGCTGCAGGGCAGGCACTTGGATTGGGAGATAAAGTTTTAGGGATCCTACCCGGAGGAGGGGCTTTTGTAGCGGCATTCTACCTCGGATTTACAAGAGGATAAAGGTTAAATTCCCTTGAATCCTTCTCCATTATATGAGCTATGAAAAAAGGGTAATCCTGAAGCACTCAGCAGCCAGCATTGTGGCACTTGCATTGTTTGGAATCAGCAGGTTTATATACAGCCTCTTTATATCGAGAAAATTTGGGATAGAGGCTCTGGGAAGTGCAAACTCTCTTATAAGTCAGGCGTTTTTAATCGCAATTCCCCTGAGTTTCTTTGCTGTAGGTCTGGGGAAGTATTCGGCAGAATTTTTGGGACGCGGACAAATTGAGAGGATACGATCAATGTCCACAATAGGCTTCGCTTCAATACTTATTGGCGTTGTTCTCCTCCCTCTCAATTTTTATCTGGCGCTGATTTCAATTTTTAGAGCATTCCAGCTCACATTCAGAAGCTTCTTCTACGGGATTCACAGGGGAGAGGTCTATGCCTATATAACACTCGCAGCTTTTTGCGTGTTCCTGCTCTCTTTCCTCATTTCAAATATATATCTTCCCTATATTGCACTTTTGGGCGCTGTGACACTCCTGGGGGTGCTCTACAACCTAAAAAACTCCCTCTTTTCAAAGCCCACCTCAGAGGACTTTAAACTCCTACTCGCCTATTCATCAATGGCTTTCTTGGGAACCCTCGCGGGCGTCTTTTTAATCCAGGGCCCTTATTTCATGAGCGAAAAGCTGGGGAGTGCTACCATAGCAGGCAAGGTGTCCGCTTCACTTTCGGCCGCCTTCCTTTTAACGTACCTCCCGCAGGTTCTCCAATCCGCAATAATGCCCCTCTACTCCTATAAATACGGCAAAAATGAAATGGATTATGTAAAAAAGCTTGCTGAGGGGACAACTGAGATTTTGAGCTATATAATAGCTCTTATAACCTTCGGGGGGCTGATTATCGGGAGAGAGATTCTCTCATACATGTTCGGCTTTTCCTTGGGCAGAGAGTTTTACCTTGCCTTAATAGCTATAGAAGTCTACATAGCGTATAATCCTTCAATAGTGGCACTATCATCGACCCGCTACATAAAGGACAGCACTTTAATTTCCATATTTGGTGCTATTGCCACTCTCATCGCATGGTTTTTCTTAATACCTGCAATGAAGGAGACAGGAGCCATGCTGGGGCTTCTAATCGGTTATGCTCTAATATTTTCAGGAGTGGCATATTTTTCAAAAAAACGGCTTGAAATATCCTTAAAGTCATACAAACCTCTCCTGTTTGCCCTGCCACTCCAGGTAAGCTTCTTAATATCCAAAATTGCCGTGATGTTTGCCCTGATAGTATATCTCTATCTAATGAAGGAAGAAGCCAGGAAGGGGTTGCACCTTCTGGGAAAGATTAAGGGTGGTCAATAGTGACCACTATTCCTTTATATCATAACAAGCCAATTCTAAATCAGGGAACATCATGGCAGATGAGAGAGACATAGAGAAGCTTGCAAGGGAAGTCGAAAGTTTGAGGAATGCTATGAAGGAGCTTATGAGAAGCTTTGAGCTGGCATCCCAGCTGGCACAGAATTACATCAAGCTTATAAACATGTACGCGCAGTATGGGGGTCTCGGTATAGACGTCATGATACCCCAGATAAAGCATGACCCGATCGCGAGGGAAATTGTAAAGATACTCTTCGATAAAAAAAGCGCCAACATAAGTCAGATAACGAGGGAATTGAAAGCCAGAAGGGGAAAGGCCTCCCGGAATACGGTGAGAGAGAAGTTAAATCGGCTGGTGGAGCTGGGAGCTGTTGTGGAAATCGAGAACGAACATAGCAAGGAGTACATTCTGAACAAGGATGTGATCTCAAAGTGGTTAGAATTGATCGGTATCCCCATCAACCTTGAGCAGATATAATATTTATCGAGGTGGTTGATATGGAGTTTGATGAAGAAAAATTTGAAAGGGAAATGAAGAAAAAAGTTTTAGAAGCTATGGAAAGCGGGCAAGGAGCTCAAAAATTAATAGAGGAAACCCTGAGGGAGCTCACAAAGCAGCTGAAGGAAGCAAAGAGTGAGGAGGATGTAGAACTCATTGAAAGAAAGATGGAGGTTCTGGAGGATATGATAAAGGACATGAGCAAAAAGGGCCATGGGGATAAAGAAGACGTGGAAGAGCTTAAAGAGGTCTTGGAAACTGTTTCCCAGCACCTCCCGACCATAATGGATTCAATATTCAGCCCTCTAAAAACCCTCCTAAATGATGTCTACGACCCAGAAAAGTCAGAGAAGCTCGGTAAAAACGTGGCGAACTTCTATAAGGAGCTTATAAGTGCAGGTATGGAACCAGACAAAGCCTTTGAGCTTACAAAAGAATACATGAACAGTGTAAATATCATAAAAACCCTTGCTTCTGAATTTATGCAGAAAAAAATGGGAGAAATTAAGGAGCTTGAAGGGCTTAAAAACCTTGGCAAAAAGAAGAAAAAGATAATTGAGGAAGAATTTGAGGAGGAGCTTTGATGATACTTTCCCTTTTCAGGCTCTCTCTCATACTTCCAAAGCTGCTCTGGGAGCTGGCCGGTATGAAGAGAGCCATGAAGAAGGGGAAAAGAGCGTTTAAACGAGCTTTAATAAAAAGTGGCATGCCCCCGGAACTTGCAGAGGAGCTTACAAAGGATTACGCCCTTTTGGATGAAATGCTCACCTTAAATGGCATTCTGAAATATGCAGGGATACCCAAAAAAGATGCCCCCTATTTTAGAAGCCCGGGAACAAGCCCGCTGACCGAAAGATTTAAGTCCAACTTTTCTTAACTTTAAGTTAGAATTAGGGGGTGAGCCTATGAATGAGATGGGGAAGATTCTGGATGTTCTGGGTAATGAGACGAGGCGCAGGATACTCTTCATGCTCACCAGAAGACCTTACTTTGTTAGTGAGCTTTCTCAAGAACTTGGAGTGGGACAAAAAGCCGTTCTAGAGCATCTCAGGATTTTGGAAGAAGCAGGGCTCATAGAAGGAAGGGTGGAGAGAATACCCCGGGGCAGGCCCAGGAAGTATTATGAGATCAGACGCGGCTTTAGATTGGAGGTACTCCTAACACCCCACACCTTTGGAACCGAGATCTACGAACCAAAAAGGATTGCAAAGAGGGAAACGTACGAACATGCAAAGGAGCTCATAAAATCCCAAGAGCCAATAGAGATGAAGATGAGGGAAATTTCGGAATTTCTAATGGAAGTGGAGAATAGGATACAGGAGCATTTGAGAATGAAAGCCGAGCTAGAAGAGGTCAGGCTTTTAATTGAGAGTTATCTTAACAATTTAATGAGACGGCTGGCCAGGGAAAACGAGGAAGAATTCGAAAGAGTGTGGCGTGAAATTGAGAGGAGCTTTCCAGAGGAGATTCTCAGGGAATTAAAAAGGATTAGAAAGGAGGTTTACAGAGTTTAAAGGATCTTTCCTTCTTCCTTCATCCTTACAAGCTTCGTGATATATCCAGCAACCCTGTTTCTTATGGTCTTGCTCGTTATGTTTGTAAGCTCCTCGACCTTCTTCTTGTTGTGTTCGAAATCTTTGGTAAATTCATTGGGGTACCTATCAAAGAGCTCCCTTGCGGTTCTCTTAATGAAACCTTGCCTAATGTTTCCCATCTAAACACCTCCTAGCTTTTTCAAGTGGTTATCATTATCCATAAGGCAATCAAACATCAGCGTTTTAAAGCTTTTCCCTAAACAGGCGATGCTGCTGGAATAATGTTGGCATGCTTGGTAAGGTGTGGTCTCAATTTTCCCCACATGCATTATCAGGATATCCACTAACCCTAACAATGCTAACAGACAAAAACCAAACACCCCCCGAATGCACCGGAGTTCACCTGGGAAAAGGTTTATAAATTCTACACCCCTTTAATCGCTTAGATATTAATCTAAGTGATATCCATGAACGGTGAGTTGAGAAGGAGGATTTGGGCACTTGCATGGCCCGCAATACTCGCAAACATAAGCTCAACACTTGTCAACCTAGTGGACATGATAATGGTTGGTCAGCTCGGCTCCCTCGCCATAGCAAGCGTTGGTCTAGGAGGACAGTTCTCGTGGTTCATGATGCCCGTTATGTTTGCCGTTTCAACTGGAACCCTCGCTTTGGTAGCACGTTTTGTGGGAGCCAAAGATTTTGAAATGGCTGAGAGAGTGCTCGAACAGGGTATCTACCTCGCATTCCTCACAAGCATTCCGGTACTTTTTTTGGGGTTGGTGTGGGGAGATGACGCTCTCAGAATTATGGGAGCAACTCAGGACGTGATAAACCTCGGCTACTCTTATATTCGAATATTCTTTTTGTTTTATCCGATAAACTTCATGGGCTTTGCGGCATATAGTGCTTTGAGGGGTGCGGGAGACACAAAAACTCCGATGATGCTTGGGATTTTAACCAATGCAACCAATGTAATCCTGAATTATCTCCTCATATTCGGGAAGTTCGGTTTTCCGAGGATGGAGGTCAGAGGAGCCGCTCTCGCTTCCGGAATCTCCATAACCATTGCATTTATGGTCGGTTTGGTGCTCTTCCTCAGAGGACACTTAGTTTTAAAACTAAAGCTGAATCTGCTGTTTGATGTTGACATCATAAAGCGTATTCTAAAAATAGGAATCCCGGCAACCATAGAGAGGGCACTCTTCAGTTTCTACAATTTCATATACATAAGCATAGTGACGCGCTTTGGAACCATAGCCCTAGCAGCCCATCAGGTGGGCTTGAGGGTGGAGAGTATGGCATATATGCCCGCTTTTGGATTTAATGTCGCCACATCAGCCCTTGTGGGACAGAGCCTCGGTGCCAAGAAGCCGGAGGAAGCTGAAAAAGTCGTCTATGAATCCCTTAAGATGGTCTCCCTTTTCATGGGGATTATGGCGGTGGTGCTTATAGCCTTTCCAAAGTACCTCGTGATGCCATTCATAACAAGGAGCGATCCCAATTACGCGGAAGTGCTTCACCTGGCCGCGATATACCTCTTAATAGTGGGTATAAGTGAAGTACCTTTGGGATGGATATTTGTTCTCGGCGGTGCTCTAAGGGGTGCGGGAGACACAAAAAGCCCCATGTACGTAACTGCCGTAAGTAAACTTCTCTTTAGGATACTTCCTGCATATATCTTTGGATTTGGAATTAGCCTTTGGATTATTCATATCAAAGGGATGGGCGTTATAGCTGCATGGCTCGCAATGAGCCTTGAGACTTTCACAAGCGCCGCGATGTTCTGGTGGCTGTTTAAGAGGGGAAAATGGAAGAGTATTAAAGTTTAGAATCAATGGAGAGGGAGTACCTTTTCCAGTGAGTATTCCGTAGAAATTGCCGGTTTCTTTGCATGATTTAGAGCAGGAAAAGGATATTTTCCACCAGCATAATTTCACGTTCATAAAGCATTTTTAGGGCATAAAAGGAATTTTAGAAGCGAAATAGTTAAATACTGAAATGTGCGTAGAGAATTTAGGAAATTCTAAAAAGAGGTGGCTTTTTATGGTTGAAGGATACTTTGGTCTGGTGCTGCATACACACATCCCATATGTAAGAAAGCACGGAAAATGGCCTTTCGGTGAGGAATGGCTATTTGAAGCGATATCTGAAACTTATCTGCCCCTTTTGATGGCTTTCGAAGAGCTCAGGGAGGAAGGGATAAACTTTGGAGTTACAATAGGCCTGACACCCATACTGATGGAGCAGCTAAATGATGAATACATAAAAAGGGAGTTTGAGGCTTACATGGAAAGAAAACTCGAAGCCATGAAGGAGGATTTGACAAAATATGAGGGCGATCTTGGAAGCGCCGTCAGATACATGTATAATTACTTCAGCAAGGTCTATTCTCACTGGAAGAAGATAAAGGGCGACATATTGGGGGAACTCAAGAGGCTCCAGGATGAAGGATATATCGAGGTCATAGGGTCTGCCGCAACCCACGGCTATCTGCCCCTTCTGGATAGGGATGAAGCAATTGAGAGTCAGATAGCAAATGGTATTCTAACATATGAGAAATACTTCGGAAGAAAGCCTAGAGGAATATGGCTCCCCGAGTGTGCCTACAGACCCGAGGGCTTCTGGCAAAGCCCGAGCAGTGGAGAGGTGGTTTGGAGAGAGGGACTCGAGAAGATTCTTCAGAGGTATGAGGTGGAATTCTTCTTCGTGGAGAGCCATTTGATAGATGAAGGGCCTGCAAGTTTTGGGTATGGACAGGTAATTCCCGCAAAGAAGCCAAAATCAACTCTTAGACCCTACTTCATCAAAGGGACGAACATAGCGGTTTTCGGGAGAAATAGAGAGACGGGTCATCAAGTCTGGAGTGCAGATATGGGGTATCCAGGGGATTTCTGGTACAGGGAGTTCCACAAAAAAGCCCCCAAGAGTGGAGGACAGTACTGGAGGATAACATCAAAGGACATAGACATTGGTGCCAAAGAGCCCTATGTGCCTGAGAGAGCTATGGAGAGGGTCGAAGAACATTCAAAGCATTTTGTCAATCTGGTTAAGAAACTTTTGAGAGATTACGAGAAAGAACATGGAGAAAAGGGCATTGTGGTTGCTCCCTACGATACGGAACTCTACGGGCACTGGTGGTTCGAGGGCATTGAATGGATAAAGAAGGTGCTCAGACTGATGGAAGAGGAGGGAATCCGGAGTACAACAATCTCCGATTTTCTCAAGAATTACAGGGGACACAGATATGAGATTGAACTTCCGGAAGGTTCATGGGGAATGTATGGAACCCACTACACGTGGTGGAACTCCGAGGTGGAATGGATGTGGGAGCACATTCACCTGGCGGAGAGGAGAATGGTGGCACTCGCTTCAAACTATCTGGGAGAGGATGAATTTGGGGATAGGGTTCTTGAACAGCTTGGGAGAGAGCTTCTGCTCCTGGAGAGCAGTGACTGGCCTTTCCTAATAACTACAGGGCAGGCAAGATTTTATGGTAGAAAACGGCTCCTTGAGCATGCAAACTACTTCCACCGTCTCGCAAATTCCCTCGTAGAATACTTTAAAAAAGGAGAATTCAGGGAGAAGGAAGTTTTGGAAGCGGTTGAAGAAATTGATAATCCCTTCAACCCGATAAGGGTTGATGTCTATGTCAGCGAGGCACCACCAGAAGTGCCCGAATACGTAAAGCCTCCGGAAATTCCCGTGGAAATAGGGGTTAAAGGGAACCACAAAACTCAGGTGGAAACATATCCCTTCATGGAAGGGTGGGAGGATAGCAGAGCAAGCAGACAGCTGGAACTCCAAGAGGAGAGTTTCGAGGAAAAACTCCTGAAGGTTAAAGGAATAGGACCGAAAAGTGTTGAAAAGTTAAAAAAAGCCGGAATAAGAAGCGTGGAAGACCTCAAAAATGCAGACTTAAAAGCTCTTGCCAAAAAAACCAGGATACCCCTGAAGAGGCTTAAAGCAGCTCTCAGAAAGCTTTGATTTTCCCCTTTTTTTACCAGAGAAAAGAGCCTGCAAAAGGTTTATTTTGTTCCGGAGCGTATATATTGTATGGTGGTTCCATGAAAAAAATTGAGGCAATTCTAAGGGAAGAGGATTTTGAAAAGATTAAAAAAGCTTTGAAGGAGGCTGGTTTTGTACCTCTAACCGCTTTTCCTGTTAAAGGCAGGGGCGTGCAGGGTGGGGTGCCTCCCTATGATATGCTTCCCAAAATAAAACTCGAAATCGTTGCGAAGGATGAGGATGTCCCCACTATAATCGATATAATAGCCGAAAAAGCTAGGAGCGGAGCCCCCGGCGATGGAAAGATATTCATTCTACCTGTAGAAGAAGCAATAAGAATAAGGACAGGAGAAAGCGGGGATAAAGCGCTCTACTGATAACAACCCTTAGAAACATTTACCAAAATGCTTATTAGCATCCCCTTTAATCTTTTAGAGGTGGTGAGAATGGAAATCAGTCAAGAGATTTATGATTTTCTTTGGAACTATTTTATAAGACCGATGTATACGAGAGAGGGTTACAATGCCTATAATACTCTACTCTACGGGTTTCTGCTGGGTTTGGGGATAATTCTGACCTACAATTATATAATCAAGAGGTTCAAAATAAGAGTGGATGAACGCTTGATTTATGCAGCCACTCCAATGATACTCTTCGGCTCAACAACGAGGGCACTTGTGGATGGAAAAGTTTTGGAACCAAATCCGCTGATCTTAACACCGGGGATCTTCTTCACAGCTTCTTTCCTCCTACTCCCCGCTTTTATAGCCGATGCCCGGCTAAAGACCTACCCAAAAATCTCTGCTTCATGGGGTTTATTACTCTCCTCCTATCCTCTCTACCTCTTTATAAGCCACGCGGTGAGGCCCTATGCCTACGCCCTCACACTCCTTTACACCGCAATCTTTTCAATTCCAATCGTACTCTATTACAGATTCAAGCCCTTTGACAGAGTGTTTTACATAGCTGCCCTCTCCCACATGTATGACCTGGCTTCCACAATAGTGGCAATCCACTATTACAACCATTATGAGGTTCACTGGATTGAAGGAATGCTTAATGAGCACTTCGGACCGTTCATACTATACCCGTGGAAGCTTTTAATTCTTGCAGCTGTTTATTATGGAGTAAAATATCTTGTCCCAGACGAGAACGAGAGGCGCTACTGGTATTTTGCCACATTTGTTTTGGGTTTAGGTCCGGGGATTAGGGACCCAACACAGCTCACACTTGGGGCTTAAAATCCAAACCGCCTTTCATTTTTATGCTCAATTTCAAAACTTAAGGATTTTTATACCGCAAATTACATAAATGTGTAATAGATTAAATATTTTGTTCTCTGTAAATAGCAGGGAAGCTGATAGTTATGAATGGGGTTGTTATTACAGGGAGGGGTGGTGCAGGAAAGACCACCCTCACATCTAACCTGGGGGTATATTTCGCAAAACAGAAGTACAAAACCATAGTAATAGATGGCGATCTCTATCTGCCCAAGTTAGGGCTCCATTTCGGACTTGACAGGCCTCCATACAACCTCCACAGGATTCTAATGGAGGAGGATCTGGATCCCGAAATGGCTGTTTATGAAGATAAATTAAGCAATTTGTTTATCCTTCCGGGAAGCACGAGGCTTTACGATGTTTTAAATGTGCCTCCGGAGAGGTTAAAAGATGCCGTTGGAGAGGTCATGAAGAGATTTGCTCTCTCCATTATAGATTCCCCTACAGGGATCCCCTTCGATACAATGCCCCTATTCTCAATTTCCCGCTATCAGATAATTGTGGTTGAAGTGGAAAGGTCTCCCATAAAGTCCTTCGAAGTTCTGGTAAAAAATGAGATACTGAAGCTCAAAGCACTGGGGGATATATACGGTCTCAAAGTTGGGGTGATCCTTAATAAGGTTAGAGAGTCAAGAGAAGAGCTTGAGAAGGTTGTAGAGTTCTTGGAAGATAACGTCAGGGTAAATATTCTCGGGATAATCCCCTTCGATGAAAACGTTCCCAATTCAATAAACGTGGGGAGACCAATACTGGAGTATAATCCCCGTTCACCAGCATCCAAGGCATTTGCAAAGTGTGGGGAGACACTGGAAAGGTGGATATTCGGGAAGAGTATAGGGACGAAGATAATTGATGAAGCAATAGAAGAGATTATGGAGAGGAGAGAGCTGTGAGTGTGATCCTGATAACGGGCCTCGGTGGTTCGGGAAAGACCATCATCACGTTAAACCTGGCAACCTATTTAGCCAAGAGGGAGTATAATGTGCTCGTGGTTGATGGAGATCTATTCCTTCCCAACATAGCAGAGTATCTGGAGCTGGGGAATCTCAAATATACCATTCACTCACTTCTCAGCGATCCCTCACTCGATGTGGGGAGCGCCATATACAAGCACCAAAAGACAGATTTGAGCATAATGCCCGGAGATAAAAGACTTAGCTCCCTTACCAATGTTTATCTCCCATTACTCGTTAAAATAATTGAAGAGGCTTCAAAGGGCTATGCTGTAACCTTTGTGGATACTCCAAGCAACATTCCCCTGGAAGAGCTGGAACTCTTCAACCTCGCCACCCATCAAATAGTGATCCTAGATGTGGAAAGGATACCAAGAAACACTTTGTTCATGTTTTTGGAAAATGAAATCGAGAAGTATCTAGCCCTTGACATTAATAACACTATGGCACACGGCATAATACTAAATAAAGCGGACATTCTGAACCAGAAAAATCTGGCTAAATATATTGAGGATACGTTTGAAATCCCTGTGCTGGGTGTTATACCCTATGATAACGTTTTCCTTGAGTCAACATTCATGAGGAACCCTGTATTGCTGGAGTTTCCTCACAGCGACGCTGGAATAGCTTTAAAGGATTGTGGAAAAATTGTGGAGAAATGGCTATTTGAACTCACTCCCTGATAGTTTTTCCCTCTTCAAGCTCCTTCTTCAAAACTTTAGCTTCCTCTTCTGCTTTTCTGGCTCTGAACACCTTTGCAATACGTTCAACCGCATCGAGCTTCCTTATTATCCCGTCAAGCCATGTAAAGACATCTCCGGGATATAAAATTAGAGAGTAGTTCTCCCTGAAATATCTCGCTATTTGAGAAGGATGCCGTCCTCTCCTGCGGAGTTCTATTATCTCGATACCAAAACGCTTCATCGCATAATCCAGGCATTCTCCTTCTTCGCACATAAAGAAGTCCTGATAGATTGCAAATAGTTTCTCTTGGACATTTGGGCTCACCTCCGGCAAAATCTTATCCAGATCACTTAAAATGGCGCTGAAGCTTGGTGAAAATATGTTGCTCGATATCTTGCCCCTGACAGCCCTGTTGAGTTCGTTTTGCAGAAGCCCTGTCAAATACGCATTTTTAAAGGGCAAAAGCTTTATGGCAATCTCACGGGCACTCTTTTTGAAGAGATTCTCTTTTATGAAAGCCGCTTCCTTTGGCAGGAGAAAGCTCATGCTGACTGCCCTTCCATAGGGTGTAATGGTCACCAGACGTCCCTTTAGCGAAACAAAGCCAAATTCTTCAAGCTTTTCCAGAACAGGCTCTGCGCTTTGGTTTGCTCCCAAACATTTTGATTGCACCTCTTCGATATCCTCCATGTTTGAAAAGACTGCAGAATGGGCTAAAACTTGCTCCTGCTCGAATTCATCATTCCACTCAACATTTACAGGCTCTATAGGCTCATTTAAAAGTTTAAAGGCGATTTCATCCTCACTCCCTTCCATCTGAGCCGAATATTTTTTAGCTGGCTCTACTATTAAGTAGACCTTGCCTTTCTCGTGGTAGAGGGGTCTTCCAGCCCTCCCAAGCATTTGGTGAAATTCTCTAACAGTAAGCCATTTGTTTCCCATTGCAAGGCTTTCAAAGATGACCTGCGAAGCGGGAAAGTCCACACCCGCACCAAGAGCTGCTGTTGTAACAACGACATCAAGTTTTTGCTTCTGAAATTCCATCTCTACAAGCTTTCTCTGAGAGTATGGGAGCCCGCTGTGGTAAGGTTTGGCTTTTAAACCCTTGCTACTAAGATATGCCGAGAGCTCATGACACCTCTTTCTTGAAAATGTGAAGACAATGCTCTGCCCCTTGAATCCTTGAAGGGACTTTCTTACTGCTTCAGCCCTCACTAGCTGGGCAATATAATTCCATTTCTCTCCCTCACTCTTTGCAAGAATTATGTGCCTCTCAAGAGCAACAGGCCTCTCATCGTATATGACCACCTTTAAACCAAGCTCTTCGCCAAGCTTTCTGGCATTTCCTATGGTGGCACTCAATCCAAGAAACTGGGCATTGGGATAGAGCTTCCTCAGGCGAGCTATCAATCCATCCAAACGTGCCCCTCGCTCCTCATCATCCAGCGTGTGAACTTCATCTATGATTATGGTTCCCACGTCCCCAATGCGTCTGCCCGCCCTGAGGAGAAAATCTACACCCTCATAGGTTCCCACAATTATATCCGCATTTATCCCGGTATCCACAATTACAAGTTCATCCTTTGTCCTAATACGGCTCATTCCCACCCTAATCGCAACTTTTAAGCCCAGTCTTGAGTATCTCCTTTTGAAGTCTTCGTACTTTTGATTTGCAAGCGCCACGAGAGGGACCAAGAAAAGCATTTTTTGTCCTTTCATGGCTCTCGGGATTCCAGCAAGCTCTCCTATCAGAGTTTTGCCGCTCGCCGTAGCCGACACTATTAAAAGATTCTCCCCATCCAAAAGCCCGTTTTGAATTGCCAAACTCTGAACTGGGAGAAGTTCACTAACTCCCTCACTCTTTAAAACCTCTTTCATTTCTCCGGGGATTTCAATATCATCCAGCGTGAGCCTCTTAACTCTAATATGCTTGGGTTTAAGCTCATCCCATCTCGTTATTTCAGGGTGCTGGACAGGATTAAAGCGAGGATCAAATGTCATCAAAACTTTATCCAGATCTTTAAATCTCCTGAGAAGCCTCTTAGCTTGATCAAACATTGCAATGCTCTTAAATCTAAACTTAAGTTCATATTTTAATTCCTCCTCTGCACAGCGCTCGCATATATATTCGTTATGGTGCTTTATGCGGTTCCCCTCGGTTAAAACGGTTATCCTTCCATTCATCAGGCAGAAACGGCATAATTCAGCCTTTTCTATCCTCTTCTTTTGAAGGCGTCTTCTGAAGTATTCCTCATATTCTTCACAGCCAATCAAAATTATCCGCGAAGTTCTTAGAAGCTTTTCAATTTCCTTTGGGTTCCGGTACTCGCTTCCCTCCAGAACCTTAAAGAGTCTTCCTTCCCTCATGATAAGTCTGTAGATCCTATCAGCCTTTAAATTCTCCATCTGAGAAACTTTTTCGGGTTCATTCTCAATGAAAAAAGCTTCAAGTTCACTCTTTTTTCTTCCTCTGCGAATGATGAACATCATTGTTAATCCCCTAGTTAACTTTTCAAGAGGGTTTATAAAGCTAACAACCTTTAGGGCTTTGTTGAACGTTTGTACACGGACAACACTTGGTTTGGAACTAAACATCATTCCTCAAGAATTCTGGCTCTCCTGATCTTCTTGGAACCTATACGGAGGGATTTAAAAAAGTTAACATGCTCCTCGGGTAAGAATGAATCCAGATTCGTATCCCTGAGCTTTTTCCTCTTTACCCTAGCTCCATCCTCTCTGCTCCTAGGCGCCCCGTTATTTAAGAACTCATCGAGGGTTTTGTCCATGATTCCACCAATATTCTGTGGAGGATAAAGGTATATAGACTTTTTGATTCAATCGAACGGAGAAGGGATTTCGTTTGTGAGGGGTTTAGACTTTTTGATGCTCTAATCCGCACGTTAATACATTATTGATGGAGCCACTTCCGTTGTCCTTATAACATCCAATCGAACCCCAGCAATCCCCTGAAAGCATGCTAAACTATAAAAGAGCAAAAGCAAACATTGGAAGGCGTTGGAAAGCATAAAGTTAGACAGTTTTGCAGAAACCCTTTTAACGGATGATTCATCTTTACTTATTAGGATAATAAGAGGGGATGCTGGATGTGCGGAATAATAGGGTACATAGGGGAAAGGAAAGCAAGTGAAGTCCTAATCGAGGGGTTGCGGAGGCTTGAATACAGGGGCTACGATTCCGTAGGTGTCGC
>Ga0190304_1000484_pt1 | contig 18790 bp, 15 predicted proteins | sample 48700712_MG_FD_161670 | JGI IMG/M metagenome (GOLD analysis project Ga0190304, IMG submission 161670) | Hydrothermal vent sediment bacterial communities from Southern Trench, Guaymas Basin, Mexico - 4870-07-1--2_MG | ecosystem: Environmental > Aquatic > Marine > Hydrothermal vents > Sediment ...
TATTGGTAACTGCCAAAGTTGAGCAAATACCAAGTATCTGAATAAAAATCGGGTTACTGTACCAGATGTTATTTTTTAATATCTGAACCGGTGAGTCATCATTCATTAGTTCGTACCTCCCAGTTCTTTTTTAAGCAAATCAATCTGATTATTAACTATTATCTGAATAGCATCACTTGTCCTGGAAGCACCTGTAATACCATCAACCTGACCATTGTCAGGATCCGTATCTCCCCCACCTGCTCCATGTTTTACAATAATTCCATTTTCCGCATATTCACCTTTAAACTGATCTTTAAACCAGGGCTCATCAATACGCCCCCCAAGTCCAGGTGTCTCAACATGAGAAACAATCTCCAATCCCACAATGCGCTTTAAATCAGCAGTCATTCCAATAACACCGCTTATTGTTCCCCAAAGACCATTACCCTGAAAAGGGCTTACAACTTCAGAATGACCATTAACTTCAGTTGTTTGAAAAGCTGCTTTGGGTTTAAATTTTGGAAAATAAGATTTAAATGTTTGTTCTACATCCACGCCTTCTTCTACTTTTACACCTGCTGCTGTAAGATAGGCTTTGGCTTCTGTTAAACGCTGGTTTTCTTCAACCTTTCCTTTTGTTGCTCCATAAGCCAGAGACAGTAAAAAAACAAAGAGAAAAGCAGCTAATATGCTTACAATTACAGTATAAATAAGGCCATCTTTTTTCATTATTTCACCGCCTTTTTCTTAAGCTTACCAGCTAACTCATCAAGCAGGGGAGCAAACATATTACCCATAAGAATTGCAAAACTTGATCCTTCAGGGAAAAGCGAAAAATCTCTGATAAGTACCAGTGAAACACCAACAACTATCCCATAAAAAACCTGCCCAAGAGGCTTTTTTGCCGAAGAAATTGGATCTGTTACCATAAAGACAACTATAAAAAGAATACTGCCGGAAAGTAAACTCTCAAGAGGAGGAGCAGTTATTACACCTGAATAAAATAATACAGACTGAAGAACAAGAAAGGATAAAACCGTTGACAGAATAGATTTCCAGCTTGCTGTTTTAGTATAAATTAAATATACAGCTGCAAGAACAATCAGAATAATTGCACTTTCTCCGATTGCTCCCATTCTTAAACCTGAAAGAAGATCCATAAGGGGAGGAATATTCCCAGCCCTCATCATCTCAAGAGGAGTTGCACTGGTAACAGCATCTGCTCCAAGTGTTCCAAAATTACCAGGAAGCATCCAACCGCCTGTCATTACTGTGGGAAATGTTATATAGATAAACAAACGCCCTGTTATTGCAGGGTTAAACACATTTCTGCCAAACCCTCCATAAATACTCTTTCCAAAAAGTATCGCAAATATAATGCCAATTGCAGCTATCCACAATGGAACCATAGGCGGCATTGACAAAGTATATAAGGCACAACTTACCAGCACTGCCTCTGATACTTTCTGTTTTCTTTGTTTCATAAAGAGATATTCAGTAAGAATACCAGCAGCAAAAACCACAGCTGCTATGGCAAGTACCCGCCACCCATATAAATATATAGAAAAGAGAAAGATCGGGATGAGGGAATAAATTACCCTTCTCATCATGACCTGTTTCTGAAACACAAACCCCTCCTGTACTTTTCCAGTAAATTTACACTTTACTAATCCTATTCATTAAAATTAATTTATACATTAAACAAAATATTAATTTTTTCTCTATAATAAAAACTTTAGTAATTATATACTATTATAATCCAAAGTGCAAATAATAATTATTATTATAAAGATTTTTTGAGGATTCAATGATTACTACTGGAATAATAAAAGAAATAAATGGAGAAAACATTGTTGTAGAGATGTTTAATGCCGACTCACATTCACAAAGCACTTCCTGTTCCAGCGGTAATTGTGCCGGATGCAGTGCCGCAGGCAAAGGGAAACTAATTAATGCTGCCAACACAAAAAAGCTTCCTATAAAAACGGGTACACTTATTGAAATGGAGGTTTCATCCCTAAAAGCTTTGTTAGCCGGATTCCGTGTTCTTATTCTACCATTACTACTTTTTATAGCTGTCTTTATGTTAGCCGGAAATGTTTTTCATACCAGTGAAGGGCTGCAGGTAGCAAGCGGTTTTACAGGTCTTGGTGCAGGATTTTTATTAAATATCTTTTTTTCAAGAAAAAATAGAATAAAAGAAATGCCTGTAATTGTTAGAATACTGTAATAAATAAAAATTACTAAAATTTTTAGTAGACCTTTGCCCATATTTCGTTAAGAATGAATGTATCTATGAAACTTTATAATTCTTTCAAATTAAAGGGGAATCTTAGATTAACAGGCCTGTCCCTATCAATACTGAGCCATCTGATATCTGTAATATTATTTTCCTTATATTATCAAAATCTGGAAGTCGGATACCATTTCCTGGGGCAGTTTTATGTCCTGGTTCTGTTTTCTCTTATTTTTAGTCTGATGCTCTTCTTTATTCATGAAACCCGTACTCAATTAATAATCATTTTTTTACGTTATCTTCTTCTATTCCTTATAGGATATCCCCTGGGTAACTATATTGGCATAGAATTAATTTTATACTCTTCTCTTATACTTGAAATCTCATTCTACCTATCATTCCCAGGTAATATTGTAGTACAGTTTATAATATTTTTTCTTTTTATATTGTCTCAGGGAGATGTATCTGCCTGGCAGAAAAATATTGAAAGAGTTTCTCTTCATGATTTATTGGCTACAACAGTATACAGTCTTATTATTATAATTATCTCTTTAATGCTTAAAAAAAGTTCCAATAACAGTTCAGAAAAATCAAAAAAAATTGCACATCTGGATTCTGCAATCACTCAACTTACTAATGCTAATATTGGATTTCAAAGCTATGTGAAAACCCTGGAAATGCAAACACTGGTTGAGGAACGTAAACGTGTATCCAGAGAAATTCATGATACTGTAGGGTATGTTCTTACAAATATTATAATGATGATGGAAGCTGCCGCTCTTCTTCCAAATGAAAAAAAGACCAAACGAAATGAAATACTCTTAACGGCAAGGAACCAGGCTCAAAAAGGTCTTGCAGAAACCCGGGCAGCTCTACGGCTTCTTCGAAATGAAAAAATCGTGAAAACCTATGGTACTAATATGATTAAAGAACTGGTCTCAGTATTCCAAAAGGCCACCGGCATTGAGATACAGGTCGAGTACGGTAATTTGGCCGGTTTTACAAATGACAGAATAGATGCTATTATTTTCAGGACAATCCAGGAAGGAATGACAAACGCATTCCGTCATGGGATGGCAACAGTTATTAGAATTAACTTCTGGATTACCGGAAAAACATTAAGAGTATCAATACATGATAATGGTATAGGATCAAAGGAGATTGTTGATGGTATTGGAGTTGCTGGAATGAGGGAACGTATTTCTGACATTGGAGGTACTATTGATATCAGGAATGTGGAAGACGGATTTAAAATTGATGTAGAAATACCTCTGGAGTAAAAAATTGGATAAAATCAAGGTTCTTTTGGTAGATGATCAGATACTATTTATCGAAAGTCTTAAAGCCGTCATTGAAACACTGACAGAGGATATTCGAATAATAAATATTGCACATAACGGGCTGGAAGCCATAAAAATGGTAAAGAAAGAAACACCGGACATTATACTGCTTGATGTTCGGATGCCGGGAATGGATGGTGTCGAAACTGTAAAGATACTTCACCGGAAATGGCCGCAGATAAAAATTATGATGCTTACAACATTTGATGATGATTATTATGTTCACGAAGCCCTTGAATACGGAGCAGCGGGATACATGCTTAAAGATGTACCCCCGGCAGATCTTATCAATTCCATTCGGGCAATGAACCACGGAACAATTCAGATGTCTCCCCGGATAATGGTTAAATTAATGGATCTTTCAGGAGGTGAGAGTTCTCACTATGATCCCTATAGAGCTTACAGAGAAATAGAAAAACTAAGCCGGCGGGAACAGGAAGTTCTGCTTCTGATCTCCCGGAATATGAATAATTCAGAAATTGCAGAAAAGTTATTTATCGCTGAGCAGACAGTCAAAAACCATATAAGCAGTATCTATTCAAAACTTGGTATTCATGACAGAGCTGCTGCAATAAAGATGGCCAAAACCGCTAACCTGGAAGAGCGGTTTAACTAACAGAGAAGGGAGAAAAGGAAACCGGAAAAAGGGAGCCGGGAGGCCGGAAGATTTCGGATCTCTGCCCCTGGTTTTCAAATTCAAAGCGCAAAGCCTTGCGCCACTACATCCTTCTTCCTCCTGTCTCCCGTCTCCGTTCTCCCTTTCGTAGTACCAGTACTATAAAAACAGTACTGACATAGTACTAAAATAATGTTGCTTACTATCAGATCTAGTTCTAGTATAAAAAGTACAAACAAAAAAAAGGAGTCTTTTATGAAAAAAGCAATTCTAATCATCCTGGCTTCTCTATTGATTTTACTCCCTCTGAATGTATTTGCAGGCGGAGCAAAAGAAGTACAGAAAGCTGGTCCCGTATCATTCGATTTCTGGACTACAGAAACACAGTCAGACAGAATGGCAACAATTCAGGTTTTAATTGATACCTATACAACACTTTATCCTGATGTAACAATCAATCTGGTTGCAGTAGATGAAAATGACCTTGTAACTCAGGTGCAGACTTCGTCTGCAGCCGGTACTCTTCCTGCAATGTTCGAAGCACCTGCTGAAACTGCAGTTGCCTTCGGTGTGGAAGGAATTGTTGATACAGCAGCTGCAACAGAAATTGTTAACGGAATAGGAAAAGGCAAATTCTATCAGGGTGCACTGAATGTCCTGGAAACCAGTGCCAAAGACGGCTATTATGCTCTACCATATCACGGATGGATACAGGGTATCTGGTACAGAGCAGACTGGTTTGAAGAAGCAGGTCTTAAACCACCAACAACCTGGGAAGATACACTTAAAGCTGCAAAGTATTTCTATCAGCCGGACAAAAATCAGTATGGTATTCTGGTCGGCACAATGAATGGAGAAGGTTACGATGAACAGTGTTTTACTCCGATTGCCATGTCCAACAATGCAGCACTTTTTGATAAAGACGGCAAACTTGTATTCAATTCACCTGAAATGAAAGAAGCTGTGGAATATTATGCTGAACTTGCTAAATATACACCTCCCGGACCACAGACATGGAGATCAAGGGACTACTATCTTCAGGGAAAGCTAGCGATGTTCTACTACTCTACCTATATTATGGATGACCTTGCTCTTGCTGAAGTAGCTGCAGGATCTTTGACATCCGACAATTTTGCCGACCTCAAGGGGACAGGATTTGATCCCGAACTTGTAGATAAAACGAAACTTGCACCTATTATGACAAACAAATCATCTGCAGGATATGGAACAGTTGTTGCGCTTGGTCTTTTCAACCAGGATGACAGTGCAAAGACAGCTGCAGCACAGAACTTCATTAAGTATCTCTATACACAGAATGCCTATATAACCTTCCTCCATATGGCACCGGGCGGCATGAACCCTATGCTTAAGGAAATTTCTACAAACCCAAGGTTTCAGAACGATCCCAAGGGGATTTTTAAACACTACGGAGCTAAAAAAATGGGTGAAATCATCCAGGGTCTGGACAGCATAGAAACATTCAGTATTGTAGATGGAAACAGAATGGAAGCTGCCAGTCAAATTACCGCACAAAAAATCATTCCGGAAATGATATACAAGATTACACAGGAAGGAATGGATATAGATAAAGCAATGGCAGAAGCAGAAAGTAAAATGGAAAAACTTGTAAAGTAAATTATGTAATACTGTAAATTACGTAATAATATGCTGTCCGGGATATCCGGACAGCACTTTTTTCTTACCTGGTCGTATAATCAAGCTTTACCGGGAAAAAGTTCTGAAAGGGGTCTGACATGGGTTTAGCAAACATACTGAATCAAAAAAATTTAAACAGACAGCAGAGAGAGAGTATCCTTGGCTGGGCACTTATACTTCCTGCTGCAGCTATAATCCTCTCATTAATTTTGTATCCTATACTGTACAATATCTATTTAAGTTTTTTTGATGTAAACCTCGAAGGGGGAAACACCTATATAGGTCTGGACAACTACAACAATGTACTATTTGATCCAACCTTCTGGAATAGTGTCCTTACTACTGTTATATATGTTTTTTTTACCACTATAGGAACAACAGTTTTCGGTTTAATAGTAGCACTGGCTCTGAACAAGGAGTTTCCCTTCAGATGGCTTGTGAGAAGTCTTGTACTCCTGCCCTACGTAGCACCGGTTATTTCTGTTGTTTTTGCATGGAAGTTTATTTTTGATCCTGTAAATGGAATATTTATGGATATAGCCTATGATAAACTGGGGTTGTTTTCAGAAAGATTCAATATGATTGGAACACCGGAATATGCCGTATGGGTGGCAATCCTCTTTAGTATCTGGAAGGGATTCCCCTTTGCCTATCTGATGATACTTTCACGCCTTCAGGCAATAGACGCAACACTTTATGAAGCTGCGGAGATTGATGGTGCCAATAGATGGGCGAAATTTAAGGCTATCACATTCCCGGAAGTATATTATGTCATTGGATCAATTGTTTTGTTAAGGATAATCTGGAATTTCAATAAGTTCGATGAAATATATCTTTTAACCAAAAACGTAAAAGTATTGGCCGTATACACATACTTCAAGGCATTTACGGGAGCCATGGAGATGGGACAGGGTTCCGCTCTGGCATTAGTCCAGTTCCTCCTGTTGATTGGTTTTATTCTATTCTATGTGAAGAAGGTACTAAAATGGTAAAAAACAAAAGCTTTCTAAACAGGGCGGGGTTTTTCCTGCTAATAATCTTTATACTTTTATTCTCAGTCTTTCCGTTTATACAGATGCTCTCTACTTCCCTTAAATACCAGTGGGACTGGGGCAATCCGTCACTTATACCCACACAGATAAATCTGGAAGCCTACAAGGAACTTCTTAATATTGGACAATTGGAAAAAGACCTGCCGGAGTCGGTACAGAATCTTATTGATGAAACACCGAATATAACAAAGGCTCAAAAGAAGGCTATAATTGCTAAGTTCAAGGATACAAGCGGTGTATTTCCCTTTTTCCGATATTTTCGCAATTCCTTTTTACTGGCTACGACTGCCGCACTGCTGTCTGTAACTATCGCAATCTTTGGAGCCTATTCCCTGAGCCGACTGCAGTACAAAGGGAGATCAACAATTCAGAGAGGAGTACTTTTTGTATACATGTTCGGGGGAATTTTGATTCTTATTCCCCTTTACAAAATGTTTGTAAATATGGGCTTCCTGAGTACTAAAGCAGGTACTTTTACCTCCCTTCTTATCATCTATCTCGTACAAACCCTGCCTGTTTCCCTTTACATGCTGGGAAACTACTTTAGAACCATCTCTTTTTCCATAGAAGAAGCAGCTATGATGGAAGGAGCAGGAAGATTCGAAACTATCTGGAAGATAATTGTTCCATTGTCTATGTCTGCGATTGTAACAGTATTGGTTTACAGCTTTATGATTGCCTGGAACGAATATCTGTATGCTTCCGTGTTCCTGCGGGGATTCGAAGGACTCCAAACCCTGCCCATAGGACTTCAGACTCTTTTTGTATCCAAGAATGCTATATGGGACAGAATAATGGCAGCATCCATGATGACAGCAGTACCTGTAATAGTATTATTTATGTCTATTCAGAAAAATCTTGCAGGAGGAATGTCTGCAGGCGGTGTTAAGGAATAGAATGCGAATTGTCGCAATACACTTAAAAATTGGATGATCGGGGTTATGAAATGGCGGCAGAGTTTAAGATAGCGTTTGTAAGTGGAAAACTGGGAGATGTTGACGGAGTATCTCTTGAAGTAGATAAATGGATTGAGGTGCTCCTGAAAGAGGGGCACGAGATCTATTCTATTGCAGGAAAGTATACTAATCCTGTTCAAAATATAAAAAACAACAATCAATTTTTACTGGAAAATCTTCGTTTTGATTCTACTCTGCAAAATCATTATGAGAAAATGGTTTTTCCTTATCTTACCAGACAACCTACACATTTAACATCAGGAGCTCAGGATCAAATATTGGAAGATATGATGGTCAAGGGAAGTGAGCTGGGAGAGGACATATTTCAAATAGTACAGGATAATGATATTGATGTTATAATTGCACAAAACACCAATGCCATGCCTATGACTCTCCTGGGAGGGATAGCTGTTTATAATCTTCTTACAAAATACAAAGTTGCAACAATTTTTCATCATCACGATTTCTGGTGGGAAAGAAGCAGATTCAGTCAAAGCAGAATTGAAAGCCTTTTGAACAAAATAATGCCCCCATCAGACCTTGGCTCTGAGCATGTAGTAATATCCTCCTACTCTGCTCATATTCTAAGCTCTATAAAACGGGTAATTCCAACTGTTATTCCCAACTGTGAAAATTTTGAAGAAACCGCTGTTATGGACAGTTATAACAGCCACTTCAGGGAGGATCTGGGTTTTAATGAAAAGGATATTCTTTTTATACAACCGACAAGAATTGTTCCAAGAAAGAGAATTGAAGATTCTGTTCGTTTAGTTGGAATGTATGCGCGTAATCACCCTGAAATAAAGGAAAGGATTAAGTTTGTTATTTCTCTCTACCAGGGAGATGAACTTGATGATTCATATATTGGAACTATTAAGGATCTTGCAAAAAGTGAAAATGTTGATATGCATCTAATTTCAGAAAGGGTTTCTTCCATCAGAATGATAAATAAGAAGGGAGAGAGACTCTATACAAGCAGAGATGTGCTTCTGAATGCAAATATTGCCTTATATCTTCCTAAATGGGAGGGATTTGGGAATGCTTATCTGGAAGCAGTTTCCTGTCTAATTCCTGTAGTAATCTCAACCTACCTTGTTTATAAAACAGATATTAAATGTGCAGGTTTTGAAAATATTGAAATAAGAGATGATTACACTGAAGAAGGCCTCCTGAATATACCGGAATCTGTTCTGCATAAAATAGATCTTATCCTTAATAATAAAGAAAAAAGGTCTTCCATGATAAAGAAAAATTTTGATATTGGAAAAAAAGAATTTGGGTTTGATATGCTATCAGCAAAATTGAACAGTTTACTGGATTCCTATTCAGATGAGATTCGTGCATCACGAAGAAGACTACAGAAATCTAAAAAAAATTATGCTGTGTAGGGATGGTCTAAAACCCTTATTTCAGAGATCACATCTGTTGGTTTTCTTTTTCGCTCAGTTTCAGGAGGTTAAAGGACTGCTACCGGGACTCCATGTTTTGTAATTGTTCCCTTTTATTACACGCTCCAGTAACCTGGAGAGGTGTATCTTTGCTTCATAAGCACCTACTGTTTCCATAATATATCTTCATACTTAGTAACTATTCAGCACAATCCTGAAAACCTTGCACAAAACTCTGAACTCCCACAGAATAAAATGCTATAATTTTGGCAACTATTCAGCTTATTCATTTGAACCTGAGTAGTCTTTCTGTAAAACCGGAACTCCGTTTTGGCCTTGTTCTTTATAAGGAGGACGGGAAGGAGATACTCCGGAAGGTATATTTTCCTAACCTATGGTGAAGGGGGGAAGTCCGCAGGGGGATCTCCAGGAAGTGTACGCCCACCATACGGGTGCAAACTTTCAGACAGATAATCTTGCAAAGTAATTCAATATATGGAAGTATTGTAGTGTAATTAAAACGGAAATTTGAAGGATAGTTTTTTATGTTAGGGATAGGAAGGGCGCCGAAGGCGGTGTTTTTGTAGGAGCGAATCTTGTATTCGCCCATATAAAAATACGGAACCCCTGGATAGCCCGGCCCTGGATCTGTTTGCATGTAATTAGAATGAAATATTGTAGAGACGCCCAAATTGGGCATCTGTACGAAAAGATTCATTTTGTGAATAATAGATTTATAAATGCAAACAGATCCAGGGTAACACCCAGAAAGAAATATATAACGGAGAAAGTAAATGGCTCATTGTATTGCAGAAGACGGAGAGCAGATTCTTGATAAAGAAATAAAGGTTCTTGATAAGGGATTTGTACGGCTGGTTGATTATCTGGGAGATGATTCAAGAATTGTTCAGTCGGCAAGGGTTTCCTATGGTAAAGGAACAAAGAGCTATAGAGAGGATAAGGGGCTGATAGATTATCTTCTGCGGAATGATCATACATCCCCCTTTGAACAGGTCAGTTTTACATTTCATATAAAGATGCCAATTGTTGTTGCCCGTCAGTGGATTAGACACAGGACTGCAAAGGTAAATGAAATTTCCGGCCGGTACTCTGTTATGGCAAGTGAGTTTTATGTTCCTGCAGCAGAAGATATTGCATTGCAGAGTGATGACAATAAACAGGGTCGGCAAAATGAACCTGTTTCTGCAGAACTTGCAAAAGAGATCCAGGATATTATATCGACGGAGCAGGAAAGAGTGTATGAAACTTACACAAAACTCCTGGATATGGGTCTTGCCAGGGAGATTGCCAGAATAAATCTGCCTTTAAGCCTTTATACTGAATGGTACTGGACAATGGACTTACATAACTTATTTCATTTTTTGCGTTTAAGAATGGATGCTCATGCTCAGAAGGAAATTAGGGTCTATGCAAATGCCATATTTGAAATTATAAAAAAGATAACTCCCATGGCTGCAGAGGCTTTTGAAAAGCATTTGCTGACTGGTATATCTTTGTCCGGTTCTGAGCTTGAAGCTGTCAGAGTTATGACTGGTGGGGGGGAGTGTCCACTTAAAGGCAGGGCAAGGGAGATTTTTTTTACAAAGCTGGGTGTGGAAGATAATAAATAAGGATTGATCCCCGCGGGATATTTAACGGGGATCTTTTTTAATAGCTAAAACACTAATTCTATAAAGTTAATCAGGCATATATCATGTATTATCCTCTATGCACTTTCTGTATATTCAAACTGGCTGTTGTAGAGTTCTGCATAGAATCCATTTTGTGCAAGAAGTTCTTCGTGGGTTCCCTGCTCTACAATGTCACCCTGGTTCATGACAAGAATTAAATCGGCATCACGGATTGTTGACAGCCGATGGGCAATAACAAAGCTGGTTCTTCCTTTCATTAAAGTATCCATTGCTTTTTGAATATGAACTTCTGTTAAAGTATCAACAGAACTGGTTGCCTCATCTAAAATAAGCATTTTGGGATCTGCAAGAATTGCCCTTGCTATAGTTAAAAGCTGCATTTCTCCCTGGGAGATATTATTGGCTTCCTCATTTATAATCATATCATATCCTCCGGGAAGAGCCATAATAAAATGATGAGCATAGGCTGTTTTAGCAGCTGAAATTACTTCTTCATCTGTAGCTTCTGATCTTCCATATCGAATATTATCCATGATAGTTCCATTAAAAAGCCATGTATCCTGGAGTACCATGGCAAACATTTTCCTTAAAGATTTTCGTGTATATTCTCCTATGTCATGGCCGTCAATCAGGATAGAGCCTGAATTTAACTCATAAAAGCGCATGAGCAGTTTTACTATTGTTGTTTTACCAGCTCCTGTAGGGCCTACAATGGCAATCTTATTTCCTTTTTCAACTTTAGCCGAGAAATTGTTTATTATTATTTTGTCCTTTGAGTATCCAAAATGAACATTTTTAAATTCAATATTTCCTAAAATATTTATGGGAAAATCTTCCCTGCCCTTTTCGTTTAAATGTTCTTCTTCTTCCAGAAACTCAAAAACCCTCTCTGCTGCCGCCGCTGTCTGCTGCAAAACATTCGATATATTTGCAAGCTGGGTTAATGGCTGGTTAAAGTTTCTGACATACTGGATAAATGCCTGAATATCACCAATAGTAATGGCCTTTTTTACAACTAGCCATCCTCCTAAAATACTTATGGCAACATAGCTGATATTACCAAGTATAGTCATCGTTGGCATCATTATTCTGGAGAGAAAAAGCGATTTCCATCCTGCTCTGTACAATGTATCATTCAGGTTTTTAAATTTTTCCAGACTTTTTTCTTCTCCATTAAAGGATTTCATGACTATGTGCCCGCCATACATTTCCTCTACATGTCCGTTTATATGACCAATATATTCCTGCTGCTGTTTAAAGTATTTTTGGGATTGCTTTATTATAAGCCTGACAAGTATCATTGAAATGGGAATTACAGTTAGAGAGACCAGAGTCATCATCCAGTTTATGGAGAGCATCATTATAAGGACACCAATAACCTTAACCAGGGATGTTACAATTTGTGAAAGACTCTGATTTAACGTACGGTTTACCGTATCTACATCATTTGTAATTTTTGAAAGAACCTCTCCATGGCTTGTTCCGTCAAAATATCTAATAGGCATTCTATTAATTTTTTCTGCAATATCTTTTCTAAAGCGGTAGGTAATTTTTACCGCTACTCCGGCCATAATCCAACCCTGGATATAGCTTAGTACTGAGGAGATAAGGTAGAGCCCAAGTACAAATAAAAGTATTTGCCGAATAGCCGGAAAATCTATATTTCCTGTTCCACTGATTTTTGCCATTACTCCTTCAAAAAGTTTGGTAGTTGCTCTTCCCAGTATTTTAGGACCAACAATACTGAACAGTGTAGAACCTGCTGCAACAATTAGAATAAGTACAATTGCTACTTTATAAGTACCAAGGTATTTAAGAAGTTTGGACATTGTCCCCTTAAAATCGTTGGCTTTTTCTCCGCTTCCCATACCCATATGTCTGCCGGAACCCGGACCTCTTGATTTAAAAGAGCTGCCGGATGCTGATGCTTTCTCATTGTTTTTATTCATGCCAGTTCCTCCCTGGATAACTGGGAAGTTGCAATTTCCCTGTACACGGCAGAGTTTTCCATAAGTTCATTATGGGTTCCTTTACCTGCAATTTCCCCTTCATCAAGTACAATTATCTGATCTGCATTTTTTATTGTTGATACCCTTTGTGCAACTATTAAAAGAGTACTTTCTTTAGTGTGTATTTTTAAAGCTTTGCGTAATTGTGCATCAGTTTTAAAGTCAAGTGCGGAAAAACTGTCATCAAAAATATAAATAGGTGCTTTCTTTACCAGCGCTCTGGCAATTGATATGCGTTGTTTCTGTCCGCCTGAGACATTAGATCCACCCTGGGAAATTTCACTTTTGATTCCCTTTGATAGAGTTTCTATAATTTCTTTGGACTGGGAAATATCAATTGCAGACTGAATGTTTTCAGAATCTGCATTTTTATCTGCATAGAGAAGATTATCTTCTACTGTACCTCTAAAAAGAACAGATTTTTGAGGTATGTAGCCTATTTGAGCCCTTAGGTCATGCTGGGTAACATTTTTTACATTTTTCCCACTAACAATTATTTCCCCTTCTGTAGTATCGTAAAATCTGGGAATAAGGTTTACCAGGGTGCTTTTCCCTGAGCCGGTCGTCCCTATGAAGGCTGTAGTTTGTCCCTTTTGTGCTGTAAAACTTATGTTATGAAGGGCATCTTGTTTTGCTCCGGGATACCGAAATGACACCTTTGAAAATTTTATAGTTCCTTCGAAGGGATCCCTGAAGGTTTCAGGTGATTGAGGATCAATTATTTTTGGTTTGGTTCTGAGTACTTCTGCGATGCGCTCCACTGAAACGGCAGCTCTTGGAACCATAATAAACATCATGGAAAGCATTAAAAAGGCAAAAACAATCTGCATGGCATATTGCATAAAGGCCATCATATCCCCAATCTGCATTGTAGATGCAGCAACCTGTTTTGCACCGACCCAGATAATCAGAATTGAGACCCCGTTCATTATAAGAAGCATAACCGGCATCATGACAACCATAACCCGGTTTACAAAAAGCATAGTCTTTGTAAGATCTTTATTTACTTCGTCAAAGCGCTCTTCATCATGGGGCTGCATATTAAAAGCCCTTATAATCAGCATTCCTGAAAGGGATTCTCTACTTACAAGATTAAGTTTATCCATCAGGAGCTGCATCAGCTTAAATTTTGGAACGGCAATTTTAAAAACAGTAGCTATAACAATTGAAAGTACTGCTACTGCCAGAGCCAGGATCCACCACATGGAACTGCTTTTTTCAATTGCATGGATAATTCCCCCAATCCCGATTATTGGAGCATAAAATACCATGGAGACCAGCATAACTGTGATCATTTGAATTTGCATAATATCGTTTGTTGACCGGGTTATAAGGGATGCCGTGGAGAATGTATCAAACTCCTGAGCATTGAAGCTTTCAATTCTATCAAAAATACCATATCGAATATCTCTTGCAAAACCTGCTGCTATTTTTGCAGCCAAAAAACCAGTTATTATAGCTGCAGCTGCACCTATAAGGGTATAAAGTAGCATAAGTATACCAATATGTAACATATAGTGAGTTTGTATTGATCCTGTATTTATGCCTATAGCTGAATATTCCAATTTTACCTGTGTTGCTGCAGCCTTTATACTCATGTCAGATCCCATAGCAGTAAATTTGTTATCCAGTGTCGAAACTAGCTGATTCTTTACTGAATCGGGAAGATTTTTTATAAAGGTAAAAGGATCTGTTCCTTCGGGCAGTTTTGAAAAATCCATTATATTTCCATTATCTGTAGAAGATTCCTTCCCCTTTGCCTGTTCAGGGATCATTTGCGGATTTTCTACAGCAGCTGCAATAAGCCAGGGCTTTGTAAGGATTGAATTTAATTTCTCATGAGTATTCTGATCAATATCTTTTAGAATATATAAGTCTTCCTTTTTTATAGCAGGATAAAGTAGAAAATATTCACTTTCTTCAACAGATCCGTTCTTAACCAGTTTATAATTACTTAGAACAAGTTCGATATCTTTTTTGTTTATAAATATAAGAAGCTTATCCATTTTATCTTTTCTTATTGCCTGAGGAACGTTCGTGGTAATACCACCCTGCTGAATTCCAACATTTACAATATCCGACATATAATCTGGCAGGGCAAGATTTGTGTACGCCTGAATAAACAGCAAAACAATTGCTGTCAGTAACAGGAGTACATATGGTTTAAAATATTTTGCAAGAGTTTTCATTAACAGATTTTCTCCCTGTGTTGTTCTGTATTTTTATTTACCTCGTCTATCAGAGAGGCTTTGGATATTAGAATTTCAAAGGCTCTCCGTATAAGATTCTGTTCATTTTTTGTTAGGGTATTTACTATGGAGTTAAGCCATTCACGACGGTGCTTCATGCTTATATTTAAAAGTTCCAGGCCGGAATCTGTGATTTCTATCATTTTTACACGCCTGTCATTATGATCCTCTTTCCGGGATATAAACCCCTTAACCACAAGGTCTTGAAGCATTTGACTTGCGGCTGCATTGGATATACCCAGTTTATCTGCAATTTTGGACACCCGGATTGCTCCATTGTATCTAAGTTGAAAAAGAGTATTTATCTGGGATATAGAAAGGCCTTTCCCCTTTGCTACAGTAATTAGTGCTTTAAAATTTTTTTGGTTTAACATTTTCGCAAAATTGTTTAATTGTTCTACTATGTTTTGATTATTGTCCATATTTAATTGACCTTAATATTTAAGTTAACCTAAACATATACTTTTCTTAAATAAAAATCAACTATTAAAAAACTAAATGGACGTACCTTTCAAACCGCTTTATTGTCCATTAATTCATCAATCACTAAAATTATGTTGACTTTTTATAGATAGTTGTGTTTTTTTTAAATTTAAAATAAGGTCTATTGGAGGGACAGAAAATGATCTACACACCTAATGAACATCGTTATGATAATATGGTTTATAACAGATGCGGTAAAAGCGGACTCAAGCTACCAGCAGTATCTTTGGGACTATGGCATAATTTCGGAGGGGTAGATATATTTGAAAATGCCCGTCAAATGGTACTAAAATCCTTTGATCTGGGAATTACCCACTTTGATCTTGCAAATAACTATGGTCCTCCTTATGGATCTGCCGAAGAAAACTTTGGAAAGATCTTTAAACAAGATCTGGTTCCTTTCAGGGATGAACTCATAATTTCCTCAAAAGCAGGATACGACATGTGGCCTGGCCCATATGGGGATTGGGGATCCCGAAAATATCTACTCTCCAGTCTTGATCAGAGCCTAAAGCGAATGGGTTTGGATTATGTGGATATATTCTACAGTCACAGATTTGATCCTGAAACACCATTGGAAGAAACTATGGGAGCACTGGACTCCGCTGTAAAGCAGGGTAAAGCTCTGTATGCAGGTATATCATCATATTCTGCAAAAAAGACGGCAGAAGCTGTTAAGATATTAAGAGATATGGGGACTCCCCTGTTAATACATCAGCCCTCATATTCAATGCTGAACCGTTGGGTTGAAGATGGCCTTCTGGATACTCTTGAAAAAGAGGGAGTAGGATGTATAACCTTTTCACCATTAGCCCAGGGTATGTTAAGCGACAGATACCTTAAAGAAATTCCATCAGATTCAAGAGCAGGTAAAAGTGGTACAGCTCTAAGTAAGAATCTTCTTACAGAAGAAAATCTTTCAAATATAAAAAGCTTAAACTCTATTGCAGAAAGGAGAGGACAAACTCTTGCACAGATGGCACTTGCCTGGAATCTTCATAAACCCCAGGTTACTTCAGTGTTAATTGGTGCCAGCAGTGTGGAGCAGATTGAGCAGAACGTTGGTACTCTGGGGAATTTAAACTTTTCTGCTGATGAGCTAACAGAGATAGATAAATATGCATTGGAAGGTGATATAAATTTGTGGGCGAAATCAAGTAATGCCGGTTGATTGTTGTTACCCCCGCCATTTTATCAAAAATGAGCGGGGAATTTTATCTGATTTTATTATACTGGTATAATTAAATTAAGCTCTAATAGAAAAGAAATAAATTCCTTTGCATTACCTTCTTTTATTTTTACTGAAGTAAGTATATTTGCCAGTGTTTTGTTACCATTTAGTTTTTCTATAATCCTATAGTACTGTTTTTCTACAGAAAGAGTTTCTATTTGATAACCATTAAAAAAAATAAGTGCAAAGGATTCCTCCCTTTTATTATATTTAATTAAATGTTTTATATCGATAATTCCATTTGCAGCATAATAGTTTACATCATAATTAAATGTATCGAATTGAAGTAAAGAAGTTTTCCTGTATTTCTTTTGGTAGTCAATTTTTTGAACTTTTGTATTTACCTTTAAATCCGATTCTGCATACAATGCCTCTGAGTATAAATAATGGAATTTACAAAGATCCAATGCTGCAGGAAGGTAGTTTGTTTTATCCTGCTGTTCAAATATGTTCCCCAGAAATTGATATTGTAACTTGTATGGATTATCTACAGTATGATGATTTGTTAGAAAAGTACTGAACTCTATGAAAAAAATTGATGGAGAAATATCCAGAATATCGCTTACTGAAAGCAGCCACCCGGCAGCTCTGCCTTTATTGTAAAATATATCAACTGCCTGTGCAATTTTTTCAGATTTTTTTAAATCAGATTCACTATATTCCGGACTGGAAATTACAGAGTAAGGGGCCTTTTTTTCATAAGTCAGATTAAATCCTTCGGCTTGTTCAAACAAGGCTGTTCCCGGAAAAACTGACAATCTGAATATATCCAGATGATTGGGAATTTGGTAGAGGGCATAATTCAGGCTTTCCAAAAAACCACTCAAATTATCCCCGGGTAAGCCGTATATTAAATCCAGTCCAAAAACTGCTCCATATTTATTCAGCAAGCCAATTTTTTCAGAAAACTGTTTAGGGTTCAGACTTCTGTTTACATTTTTGAGTACATTAATCCGGGAACTTTGCAAACCGATTTGAAGAGAGCAATTAAGTTTTGAAAATCCTTTTGCCAATTCCTTATCCAGCAATTCTGCTCTAATTTCAAATGTAAAATGAATAAGAGGGGCGTGTTTTTTAATTAGTGCAATTATTTTAAGAGCGCGATTTTTATCGATATTAAATGTAGGATCCAGAACGAATATCTGCTCAACTTTATGTTCTTCAAAAAAAATAAGTTCCTGTTTTATTCTTTCTTCACTGTAATATCTGACACCTTTTACACCACGGGATTCTGAACAGAAAGAACAGTTGAAAGGACAGCCTCTAGATAACTCCCAAAGCAGCCCATCCCAGTTATCCGGATTTAGATTGGAACTTAGAAAAGGAGAAGGTATAAGTTCCAGATTATCCAAATAGGCCATTTTAAGAAGTTTATCAGGTTTGGAATTATCCATTCCAATTAAATATCTTAGTAAATGGACAAAGGGGAGTTCCCCTTCACCTCTAATTAAATAATCAAAGTTCTTATTATCCATAAGACTTGGTGCTGAAGCTGTAATATCAGCACCTCCAGCATAAATTATTATATTTTTATTTTTTTCTTTTACTATTTTTGCTGTTTTTTCAAAAAAATCCCTATTCCATATATACAGGGAAAAGCCAATACTGTCCGGATTACTCTCCAGTATGGTTTCTGCTGCTTTAAGTGGAGAATCATTTAAATAAAAATTTTTAAGAACAACTTCAACCTCTTTTTTATAAGGTTGATATGTTTTTAATATAGCTGCAGCCAGAGGTATTGCCTGAGGAGAATCTATTATATGGCAGGATGCTAAAACAGTTTTATGCCGGAACATATGGTATTCTAACATTTTTTAAAATAAGTGTTAGCCTGTTTGCTTTTTATTTGTTATTTGTTTCGTTTATTTGATTATCTCGCTATATATGTACTAATAGCCGGGAGTTGTACTTCCAATATGTCCTCGCAGTAGGAAGCGGAC
>Ga0190304_1000485_pt1 | contig 18770 bp, 17 predicted proteins | sample 48700712_MG_FD_161670 | JGI IMG/M metagenome (GOLD analysis project Ga0190304, IMG submission 161670) | Hydrothermal vent sediment bacterial communities from Southern Trench, Guaymas Basin, Mexico - 4870-07-1--2_MG | ecosystem: Environmental > Aquatic > Marine > Hydrothermal vents > Sediment ...
TTCATCAAATCAACCAGCCTGCAAGAATAACCGGATTCATTATCGTACCACCCGAGAACTTTTGCCTGTTTTCCGATAACTTTTGTTGATAAAGCATCAAAAATGCAGGATGCCGAATTTCCAACAACATCTACGCTAACAATTGGCTCTTCAGTATATTCAAGAATTCCACTCAATTTTTCTGCCTCTTCCTTGAATTTTCTGTTTATCTCCTCAGCAGTTGTTTCTTTTTTCAGATTGACAACTAAATCTGTTATTGAACCATCTGCTACTGGAGCTCTAATTGCAATGCCGTCCAACTTGCCTTTCACCTCTGGAATAACTTCTCCTATTGCCTTTGCCGCTCCGGTTGTTGTTGGAATTAGCGATAATGCGCAAGCCCTTGCCCTTCTTAAATCTTTATGGGGCAAATCAAGAATTTTCTGATCATTTGTATAGGCATGCACTGTTGTCATAAACCCCTGTTCAATTCCAAAATTATCATTTAACACTTTAACCATTGGAGCCAGACAGTTTGTTGTGCAACTTGCCATCGAAATTATTGAATCTTCCGGATTGTTTTTATCAAAGGTATCTTCATTTACTCCAAGAACAATCTGTTTAATATATTGATCTCCTTTTGGTGGAGCGGAAATTATGACTCTTTTTGCCCCTGCAACGATATGTTTCCCCGCATTTACTCTGTCTCTGAACAAACCTGTTGATTCCAGAACAACGTCAATTCCCAGATCTTTCCATGGTAAATTTTCTGGATTTCTTTCGGCAAGCACTCTGATTTCTTTTCCATCAACTATAATTCCTCTCTCCCCCACTTCAATTTTATTTTTCAAAATTCCGTGAACGGAATCATATTTCAGAAGATGCGCCAAAGTTTTTGCATCGGTCAAATCATTCACCGCAACGATTTCAAACTTTTCCCGAAATTCTTCATCCTTTAGAGAAGCTCTGAAAAAATTTCGGCCAATCCTTCCAAAACCATTTATTGCTACTTTCATTATAAAAACACCTTATATTTATCTGTTTTTTATCTTTAAATACAATTTCTCTTTTCAGGAAATTATGAATTTATTGATAATCTGAAATATTAATGTTTAAATTATTTTAATTTTAAATTATGGTAGAGGATCTAAAAACTTTGTATGGACTTATAGAAAAAATTGCAGAGAAAGGAAAAATAGTCAAAGGCGTAAATGAAGTTACAAAACAGATTGAAAAAGGAAATGCAAAACTGGTAGTGATCGCTCAGGATGTAGATCCAAAAGAAATATTGATGCATATTCCAATTTTGTGTAAAGAGAGGGAAATTCCTTTGGTTGAAGTTCCATCGAAAACAGAACTCGGAAAATCAGCAAAGTTGCCTGTAAGTTGTTCTTCTGTTGCAATTACCGATTTTGGAAATATAGGAGAGGAAGAAAAGGAAATAATTGCAAAATTTAAGAAAGAGTAGATAATTATTTATGATTTCTTATATAAAACTAATAAGGCCAAACATTTGTTTGTTATCTGTCTTTGGTCTGATTGTTGGTTTATTTCTTGCAAAACTTCCGGTTAATTTCTGGATTTTGCCGATTTTGGCGGTTTTTTTAATTTCCGCTTCCGGAAATGTTATTAATGATTTTTTTGATTTTGAAATAGATAAAATAAACAGACCTGACAGGCCATTACCATCCGGCAGAATATCGAGGAAAAGAACTTTCATTTTTTACTTCATTCTATCTTCAACAGGATTAATAATTTCTCTATTTATTTCTCTGAATTTCTTTATTTTTGCTCTGTTCAACTCCATTTTAATTTTTTTGTATTCATTTAAATTTAAAAAAACGGTACTCGGAAATCTGGTTGATAGCTGGCTTGCATGCTCGGTTTTTTTGGCCCCGGTTTTAATTCTCGGCGATTTTTCCGGATTATTAAATTCCAAGGCGACGATTTTGGCAATAATTGCTTTTTTTGGAAATTATGGCAGGGAGATTCTGAAAGATGTCGAAGATATGAGGGGAGATAAAATTGAGAAGGCAAGAACATTGCCAATTGTTGTTGGAAAAAAGAAGGCAACAATTTTTGGAAAAATTATGATATTTATTGGCTCAATTTTTTTATTTTTTCCCTTTAAAAAATTAATTTATCTGATTTTCGCGGGTATTTGTTTCTTGCTCTGTTTGTATATTTTAACGATCAGGGATGTAAAAATTGCCCAAAAATTAATCAAAATCGTTATGTTTCTGGTTGTTTTTTCTTTTTTGATTGCAATTATTTGAAATTATTGAAATTTCGAACATGATATTTTCAATGTTCCAGATTAAAGAACTTTCTTCTTTATAAGTTTATTTATTTTAAGTTAACTATATGGTTCATTTAATCCTCGCAGAAAAACCAACGGCAGCAAAAAAAATTGCAGAATCTATTCTGAATGAATTTAAAACAAAGAAAAAATATTCTGTCAATTATTATGAATCCGAAGATGGACTTGTTGTTGCACCAGCTGCAGGTCATTTGTTTACTTTAAAAGATAAAACGAGAAAAAAATATCCCAATTTTGATCTGGAATGGCAACCAAGTTTCAAAAAAAACAAATTTACAAAAAACTTCTATCAATTATTGTCTTATTTGGGAAAGTTTTCCGAAGAAGTAACAATTGCGACAGATTTGGATATTGAGGGAGAAGTTATTGGATACAATATCTGGCGTTTCCTTTGCAAAAAGGCAAAAGTATCGAGAATGGAATTTTCCACTTTGACCAGAGAAGAGCTTAAAAAAGCGTTTTTAAAAAGAAAAAAAGGCTACAATTACGGGCTTGCAGAATCTGGTTTAACAAGACATTATCTTGATTTTTTTTATGGAGTTAATATCACCAAAGCATTGACAAATTCTATAAAAATAGCTTCGGGCAGATACTATCTGCTTTCAGCGGGAAGAGTTCAGGGACCGACATTGGCAATTTTAGCGGAGAGAGAAAAAGAAATAGAAAGATTCGTTCCAGTTCCCTATTGGCAATTAAACTTTTTAACTTCAAAGTCGGAAGAACATAATTTTTCAGAACCTCTGACTTTCAATTACGAATTGGATAAAATCTGGAAAAAAGAAGAAGCGGAAAAAATATACAAGAAATGTAAAAACAAAAATGCACTTATCTCGGGAATAGAAAAAAATAAAAGAATTCTAAAACCACCAGTTCCATTCAATTTAACAGGTTTACAACTGGAAGCCTATAAAATCTTTGGGTTTACTCCGGCGAGAACCCAGGCAATAGCCCAGAGATTATATATTGGGGGTTTAATTTCTTATCCAAGGACGAGTTCGCAGAAATTACCAAAATCAATAAATTATAAAAAAATCATTGAGAAATTGGCAGAGAAATTTGAAATTGCCAGAGAATTGCTAAATAAAGAATTAAAACCAAATGAAGGTAAAAAGACAGATCCGGCACATCCGGCAATACATCCAACTGGAGAAAGATCAGAAAAACTAAAGGAAGACGAGGAGAAACTCTATTCTTTGATTGTTCACAGATTTTTTTCCGTTTTTGGCGAACCGGCAGAGAGATTGTCGGTAAAAATTTTTGCAAATATAGAAAATTACAAATTCCATTGCGTTGGTGTAAAGACAATAAAGAAAAATTGGCTTAAATATTATCCCTTTGCCAGACTTGGAGAGGTTGAGCTTCCAGACATAAAGAAAGGCGAAATTTTGATTGTAGATGAACTTAATTTGCTGGATAAAGAGACCCAGCCGCCAAAGAGATATACTCAGGCAAGTCTTGTGAGAGAACTTGAGAAAAGAAATTTGGGAACAAAAAGCACCAGAGCAATAATTATTCAAACTTTGTATGACAGAAATTATTGCGAGGGACAGCAGATAAAAATTACAAATTTGGGAAGAGGCGTGGTGGAAACTCTAAAAAAATATGCTCCAGAATTTTTGTCGGAAAAATTAACGGCAAAATTTGAGCACGAAATGGAACTCGTTGAGCAAAATAAAAAAAAGAGAGAAGAAGTTTTACTCGAGGCCAAGAATCTGCTTAAGAAAACATTTGAAGAACTCAAAAAGAAAGAGAAAGAAATTGGAAATTCTCTTTTAAAGTTGATTGAAGAAACGAGAGAAGAGCAGAATACTCTTGGAAAATGCAAATGCGGAGGAAATCTGAAGTTTATTCAGATGTACAATGGTTCAAGATTTGTGGGATGTTCCAATTATCCCAAATGCAAAAATGCTTATCCTCTCCCGAAGAATTGCAAAATTGAAAAAACGGAAAAGATATGCGAATTTTGCGGAACACCCATTTTAAAAATAATAAGAAAAGGCAGGAGGCCCTTCACTATGTGCCTTGACCCAAATTGCAAAAGAAAGGAGAAGTGGGCGAAAGAAAAAAATAATAATTAATATGGTTCATTCTTTAATTTCAGTAGAAAAGCGCAGATATTGGAAGAATAATGAATCAGAGGCGTGACAATTGCGAGAAATATTACCCAATAAATATTCAGAGTACTGATTATAGAAAGCATAACTAAAGAAAATATTAAAAAATCAAGCTGGTCCAGCAGAGGAGCGGAATCTCCTCTCTTGATTCCGAATCTACGCTTGATAAAAGATCCAATCATATCTCCAGTTACCGCTCCAGTTGTGAGCAAAAAAACACTTAGAAGATCGTGTTGAAATTGCAAAGGATACATATTCTGTATGAGCGGTTGCAAATAAATAAGCAATAATCCTACAAGTATTCCAAAAAAAATTCCTCCAAAAAAACCTTCTATTGTTTTTCCATCTCCAAATAATCTGAACCCGTCAATAAATTTTCTCCCAAAATCAATCGGATGCTTTCCCCTTAATAAAACAGGAAAAAAGTTGGCGCAATAGGCCGGAATAATTAACCAGAAACTATTAATTATAATATCTAACATAATTATATGAAAGTAAAAAAGGAAATATCCGTGGTTTGTTGCGTATGCGGAAGAACAAATAAAATACCCATCAGATATTTTTATGACGGTTATGAAGGTCCATTTCTTTGTAAATTCTGCAAAAATATCCTCGATATAGACATAGATAATGATTAATGGGCTCGGAGAGATTTCCAAATTTAGCCGAATTTTGGCCAATTTTTCCAATAAAGGCCTACTTAATTGAACTCTCGATCTTCGCGATTTTCAAAGTTTTTTTGGCTTCAGGCCTATTGAACTATTCCAACAGGAAGGCTTATGTGAACGCGACGTTTGCTATTTAAATCTTAGCCACTAGACCACGAGCCCATAATTTATATTAATTTTTGATAATTTTTAAATAATTTAAATAAAATTCTCTGCCCCTGCCGGGATTTGATTCTGGATTTATAAAAATTACCCAGGTCTCCGGCTCGAGAGGCCGGTATCCATAACCCTTTTCTCGCCACACCAATTCCGTTCGCTCGATTCAAAAGCGTTGACGGAAAAACTTCTGCTTCGCAGAAGCAACTTACCGGATTTACTAAAAATGTGCGCCGATGTAAAGTTTAGCCAGCTAGACTACAGGGGCATAAAATTAATAAAAATTAATCTAATTTTATATATTGCCGTTTTCTTTAAACTTTTTTCTTATTCAATAGTTATGGTCTTCCCATTTTTCACTTCAATATTTTCTGATTATGTCTATTATTTAATCCCCTTTATTTTCACATTTGCCCTGGTTTTTGGAGTTCTCACAATTTCAAATGTTTTCAAGAATCAAAAAAATGTTAATGCGATACTTGCTCTGGCAATAACCTTGTTTTCCATACTATATCCTCCATATATAAAAATTTTATATAACTGGCTTCCTTATCTCTGCATTATTTTCATTTTACTTTTTGTTGTTTTGATGTTAAGAAATCTGTTTGTTGAAAGTGAAAAAAAACTACAGCAGAGTTGGCCAATGCTAATTACAATTGCCATATTATTTCTAATTTTTATAACTATTTCACCTTCAATTACTTTGCCTTCCAGTTCACTTATTTCTTTTCAGGATATCTTACTTTTAATAGGAATTGCCTTTGTTGTGATTTTGTTGGTATCTGGAGCGGCGATGGGAAACAAAGGATTTGACAGCAAACACACAAAATAGCGGCATATACAGAAATTGGTTGATGCAACCTCAAAAACTTCTTATATTTCTAAATTGAGATATCTTTTTCTTAAATTCTGTTAAAACAGAGAAAATTCCTCAAATCAAACCAATCAGTCTCTGATTCCTTCTTCAGTTACCTTGAAAACTGTTTCTGCATCAGGCAAACAGGGAGAATCTATTAATTTTGCAATTCTCTTTTGGTCTTTGCTTTTTCTTAAATATAATCTGAAAGTTGCCGCATGTCCAAGAATATGACCTCCGATGGGAGTAGTGGGATCTCCAAACATTAAAGCGGGATTGGCCATTACCTGATTTGTTACATAAACCGCAAGATTATAAACTTCTGATAATTTCTGCAAATCATGTAAATGCCTGTTTAATTTGTGTTGTCTCGGCTGTAATTCTCCTCTTCCCGAATAATCACTCCTGAACATGGAGGTTAAGGAATCCACAACAAGAAGTTTAACATTTTTTTCTTTAATTATATCTTTTGCTTTCTCAACAAGCAGAATCTGGTGATCTGAATTATAAGCCCTTGCTACAAATATATTTTTCATGATTTTAGCGGGATCTAAACCCAATACTTTAGCCATTTGTTCAACTCTTTCCGGTCTAAATGTGTTTTCCGTGTCTATAAATATAGTTCTTCCTTCCAGTCCTCCTTTCTCTTTTGGTAATTGGACGTTGACGGATAACTGGAAAGCTAATTGACTCTTACTCGAGCCAAAGGCCCCGTGAGCTTCTGTAATTGCTCCGGTTTCTACTCCTCCGCCAAGAAGATTATCTAAATTTTTCGAACCAGTCGTAATCTTTCCTATTTTCTTTCTCTTTTCATAAACGGAATCTGCAGTTTCAAAACCCATCTGAACGGCATTTCTTGCACTTTCTATAATTTTCTCTGCCGTTCCTTCTCCAACATCAATTGCATCACAAATTTCTCCAATAGAAGCGGCGGCAATTGCCATCAAATCTTCGTAACCAGCTTCTTTTAGTTTTTCGGCGGTTTTCTCCCCAACACCGGGAAGATTTTTTAATTCTTTTTCCATAATCTAATAAAATTATAAATTATTTATACAATTCAAAATTTGCCATTAATTTTTAAAGCATCGCATCGAAGTTGATTCGTTATAATCCGAAATAATACACGCTCTTTGGAATCTTTTCTTAATTATGCACGGAAAGGCATATTTAATTTGTTTAATTGTAATAAAACATTAAATGCTAATAAATTTATGTTGTATATTATAAACTTCAAGACATATGAAAAAGGGACGGGAATAAATGCCATAAAACTGGCAAACATCATTTCTGATATAAGGGATAGATTAAAAGCAGATATCTGGGCAGCTCCTCAGTTTACTGATTTAAATGAGATTGCAAAAATAATTCCAACCCTGGCTCAACATATAGACCCCATCTCCTACGGTTCTCATACGGGGTCAATTTTACCCCAATCAATAAAAGAATCTGGAGCAATAGGGACGTTAATAAATCATTCCGAAAAAAAATTAAGTTCAAATAAAATAGAGAGTTGCATATGTCTCGCAAAACAATTAAATTTAAAGACGGTTTGTTGCGCTGCAAATATAAAAGAAGTTATCGAAATTTCAAAATTTAATCCGGATTATATTGCATTTGAAGATCCAGAACTGATTGGTACCGGAAAATCAATTTCACGTGAGAAACCGGAATTGATTACAAAATTTGTTGAAGTTTTAAAAGAATTAAACCCGGATATAATTCCTCTCTGTGGAGCAGGAATTTCAGATAAAGAAGATGTTAAAGCTGCTCTGGAATTGGGAACAAAAGGGGTTCTTGTTGCAAGCGCGGTTGTCAAGGCGGAGAATCAAAGAGAATCTTTATTGAATCTAATTTTATAAAATTAAAAAGTTAATTAATTTATAGCCCCGTAGTCTAGTGGCCAAGGATACCGGCCTTTGGAAATTAACAAAGGAAAGAGCATATTGCTATGATTAAAGCAAGCCGGTGACCGCGGTCAGTTCTTTTCTTAAAAAAGAAAAGATCTAACAACTCGGAAAAATAAAATATTTCATTACAGAGAATAGATAATAATAACCTATAACCGGGTAAGTGGAATTCGAATCCGCGCGGGGCTATTTTATAATTGTTTCTTTTTTCTCCCAAAAATCTGTTATCTTTAAGGTTTGATTTCGTTCTTACTCTTATTGTTATAATTAATTTTTATTGTTGACCTCTTTTTCTTCTGTCTCTTTTTTTGTTTCTTCACTTTTAACTTTCGTATCTTCTTCAGTTTTTTCTCCGGAGACATTTTCCGCATTTACCGATTTTTCTTCTTTCTTTTCGGATTTATCTTTTTTTGGTTTTTCTTTCAATTTTATCTTTTTTTCTTCCTCTTTTGAGACAAAGTAATTTGGCTGATTAATTATCCTGTCGCCAACTATAATTTTTTTGTGCGTTATCAATTGCCTCGCATGATTTATTGTATTTGCAATACCTTTTTTATAAACAATTGTTTGCAATCTTCTTGAACAAAAATCATCCAGTTTCAAGTTTAAAACATCTTCAAGATTGGATTTCTCGTTAATTAATCCGTACTTGACTAATTTGTTCAGCAATATTTTCTCCGCTTCTTTGTCTTTTGTAGCCAGAATCTTTCTGGCCCTTCTTATTATATTTTTGAAATCATATTCAAGCTTCCAGATTTCTTTTTTCCTTTTAAAACCATATTTCTTTTTTAATTCTTTCTCAAATTTTATCCTTTCCCTGTCAAACATTTTTCTGGGTCTCTTCCACTTCTTTCTCAACTTTTTTGGATGTCCCATTATTTACCACCTTTTTTGAGAGCTTCCTTTTTTCTCACCACTCCTACCGTAGCGCCTTTTCTGAAATGCGCTTTTGTTCTCTGACCCCTGACAGGAAGTCCAAACTGATGTCTTATTCCCCTATAACATCCTATCTTCTTCAAAAAAGAAATCTCATTTTTATTTTTTAAGACGAGATTTGATTCAACATAATGTTTGTCTTCTCCGGTTTCTAATTCTTTTCTGTGATTATAAAGCCAGACCGGAATATTGTATTTTTTTGGATTGTAAATGCAATCTTCCAATTTTTTAATTTCTTCTTCAGATAATTCGTTCAATTTTTTATTTTTCTCAAAACCAAGAGAAACTCTTAAAGCATGAGCGAAATTTTTTCCAATTCCCTTAATTTTATAGAGCGATCTCTCAATGGGCAAAGTCGCATCTAAATCTTTTCTTGCAATCCTTATTATCTTCTTTTTTTCCATAAATAAAAACAAAAATTTAAAGAAGATAATTTATTTCTCAATTATTTTTTAATAGATTAAAAATGTTTATTTATGAACAAAGTCCTAAAGGCAAGTTTTATCTTTACGGGCACAATTATAGGAGCAGGCGTATTGGGTTTGCCCTATGTAATTGAAAAATCCGGTTTTCTGATTGGATTAATAGATATTGTTTTAATAGGCACCATGATTTTATTAATTTCTTTAATGCTTGGAGAAGTAACTTTAAGAACAAAAAACCCGCATCAACTTCCCGGACTTGCGGAAAAATATATCGGAAAAGAGGCAAAAGATTTAATAGCTTTTCTTTCCATTATGTCAATATATGGCGCGTTAACTGCTTATATTCAGGGAGGCGGAGAGATAATTTTATATTTTTTTGATTTTTTTAATATTCCCTCGCTAATTGCGAAATTATTGTTTTTTATTCCTCTGGCGACAATTACTTGTTTTGGGATAAAAGGAGTGGAAGAGGGAGAAGACATATTCACACCTTTAATCATCATTTTTATTTTCATAATCTCTCTTGGTGCTCTAGTTCATTTTGATAAGGCAAATCTGACAAAAGTCGAATTATTTTATTTTTTTACTCCCATGGGCGCAATAGCATTTGCATTTTCAGGACTTTTTGCAATTCCGCAAATGAAAGAAATTTTGTGGTTTGAAAGAAAAAATCTGAAAAAAAGTATTCTGATAGGATTCTCCATTCCTTTTTTTCTTTACATATTATTTACCTTTTCGTGTCTGGGAGCTCTGGATGGAGAAATCTCCGAAGTTGCTACGATCAGTCTGGGAAAGCATTATGGAATTTTTTTCTCAATTTTTGGAAATCTGTTTGCTTTATTTGCGATGGCAACCTGTTTTATATCTCTTGGAAATGCACTTATAGAAATTTATAATCAGGATTATGGAATAAACAAAAAAATTTCTTTTATCTTTGCAATGTCTCCGCCTCTTATTGCTTTGGCCGGACTTTCAACTTTCACGGAAGTTTTATCACTGACGGGGACTCTTTTTATAATTCCTCTGTATATTCTAACAATTTATATTTTTTGCAAAGCCAAAAAATTTGGGGAAAGAAATCCGGAATATGAACTGAGACTTCCATACTGGCTGCCATATCTGATTGCTTTGTTTCTCCTGTTTGTTTCCATTTTATCTTTAAATTTAATTATATAAAAATTCAATAAGTATAATCTTTTTTTATATCTGCAAGTTTATTTATTTAATTTAATAAGTTGCTTTCAGAACTTATCATTGTTTGAAGTGAAAGATCTTTTTTAGAAAGAGGCCTTAAAAACTCCTCACAAAATCAACTTTTTCCACAGATAAATATTTTTTCATCAATTCCGCAATTTTCTTTTTTATTTTTTCTGGAAATTCTTTTTTCTCTTCAATCTCTATTTTATTTTCCATAATTTTTGGAATTAAATCTTTGCCACCAAAAAATTCTGTAATTACTTTTGCTTTTTCTTCTTTATCTTCAATTTTTCGGTTAATTTTTACTTTATATTCTAGCTCTCTCCCGGCGAGAGGATGATTAAAATCTATTCTAACTCTGCCGGAATTAACAGATTGAACCCGCGCTTTCACATCTCCAAAGTCAAGAACCATTCCGGGAAAAGGCGTAATTTTTTGTTTTTTTAATTCTATCTCGGAAACAACTTTTACAAGTTTTGCATCCCTGTTTCCAAAACCATCTTCTGGTTTAATTGTTTCAACTTTTTCCTCATTCACTTTCATTTTTTTCAGCAGTTTATCCAGCCCCTTAACTACAAAATTCTCTCCGACTATTATTTTTGCCGGGCCATATTTAACTTTTTCATTGTAAATTCCTTTTTCCTTTGCAAGTTTTTCATCTGTCAAATCGAATATCTCTCCGGTATCCTTGATTTTTCCGACATAATCTATTTCAACAAAATCTCCATCCAACATAAATTAGATAAAAATTATATAATTAGGTAATTATAAATAACAGTTCCCAATCAAAATTATTTTTATAGAAATATTTGATATCTTTACAAAGTATAATAGTATAATCGCTCTGCGATTTTATTTAGAAAATAGATAAGATTTTAAAATTAAATATTTATATGGGCTCGTGGTCTAGTTGGTTAGGACGTCGCGTTGACATCGCGGAGGTCAGGAGAGAGTTTTTTGATTGTCCCTGAATTCAAATCTCCTCGAGCCCATTTTATTTATTTCTTTGTCGGTTTTTTGGACGAAGATTGCTTTGATTAATTATTTAATGATTTTATAAACATTTCTGGAAAAAATTGATTAATTATAAGGAGCAGAATTTCCCGAGCATTTCAAGAGAATATATTGGTTTTATTATATTGTATTTTCACAGCAAAAGTTAAAAATTAAAAAAGTTTTATAAAAAAACTAAATTTTCTTCAATAATTTATCGCAATCTTTAATTATTGAATCGCAAGCATTTAAAATTGCTTCTTTTATATTTTTCCCCTCTACAAGCAATTGCATTTTCTCAAGAAAAGGATGTTTGCTTCCATATGCGGTTTTTTTTATTCCTTTCTCGTTCCAGAGCCTGTCAACTAATAAGTTGAGTAAAGTCGAGGTCTCTTCAGTCTCCAAAACGATCTTATCTTCTTTATTTTCCACAATTTTCATTATTATAATTTAAAAAATAATAATAAAATGGAAACAGTTGCGGAACTGGTAAAAAAGGCGGCAAATCTGGAGAAACTTGCAAAAAAGGAAAAACCGACAGACATAGTTGGGGATATACCATTAGAAAAAATAAAGGAAATCGTTAGAAATAAGGAAATTCCGGGGGATTCGGAAGAAGCAAAAATTAGACAGATAATCGGCTCTTGTGTTTCCTATAGAATTACCATTGATGGAAAAGATCCGAGAGAATTTAGGAATTATCCCAATTAAAATTTAATATTATTTTCTTTTAAGTAACCAAAATTATATCTCAATGCTTTCTCCAATTTTTGGAGCAGAAGCTTCTATGTCTAATTTCTTCGTGATCTCCGTTGCAAATTTTCTCGTGTTGTCACCATGAACGCAAATTACTTTTTTTGGAGAAATTTTTTTGATTAAATTAAATAACTCTTTTCTGCCAGCATGACCGCTAAAATCAAATTTCTGAACTTCAATATTAACTTTGAATTTGTTTTCTTCATTTTCAAAATATCTGGTCCTTAATATTTTCTCTCCGGGAGTTCCCGGGGCCTGATATCCTGTTATAAGCAGACAAGTATTTTTCATGTTTCTAACTTTTTTCAGATAATATACTATTGGACCTCCATTAAGCATTCCGGAAGTTGTAACAACAATTCCTCCATTTTTGATTATTTTGTCCCTTTGCTTCTTCGTTCTTACAAAATTTACTTTCTTTAAAACTTTTTTCAGAATGTCGGAATTTTTTATGTATTTTTTGTAATACAAGATAATATCTGATGCCTTCTGAGCCATTCCGTCCAAATAAATTTCTCTTTTAATTCCATTTGAATAAAGCATCAGCAACAATTCCTGCGCCCTCCCTACTGCAAAAGTTGGAAGCAATATGAGACCATTTTCATATTCTGTAATTTTCTCTATAAATCTCTTTTCTTCTGTTTTTCTGTCCGGATGTTCTCGCTCAGAGTAAGTTGATTCCGTTATTAAACAATCTATTTTTGGATAGTTTATCTCTTTATAATCCAACAGATAAGTTGATATTGTATTAATATCTCCGGTGTATAAGATTGATTTTGAACCAGAAATATATATGGATGCCGATCCCGGAATATGGCTCGCATCAAAAAGTTTAGCCACCAACTTGCCGATTTTAAACTTCTGATTATAAGAACAAGGTTTGAAATGCTTATTCATCTTGGCAATATCATATTTTTGATATTCCGAAAAACCCCTTGTCAGACCTGCAACTTTTATGTAATCTTCTAACAGAAGATTCATTAAATCCAAAGTTGCTGGAGTTGCGTATAAAGTTGGATTTTGAAATTTGTAAATCAGTGGAACCATTCCAGAATGGTCAAGATGAGCGTGGGAGACAAAGAAGCCGTCTATTTTTACTGCCGGCAATAGCGGAAGTTTTATATTTGGCTGCAATTCTACTCCATACTCTAAAAGAACATTTGTATTTTTATCTTTAACCAAAAAGGCTTCTCTTCCTATTTCCTCGCAACCACCCAAAAATTCTATTATCACTTTCTCTTCCCTTTCAATTTCTTTCTATTACTCTTATCTTCTCTTTTCTGTTTTGATTTTTTTACTAATTTGTTGGTTCTTTTTTTTTGTGTACTTTTCTTTATTTGCATTTTTGGTTTTTGTTTGACAGAAACTTCAATATAGAAAGAACAGATTACAAGAGTAAATAAAGGACTTATCAAAAAATAAACCAATAAACTTCCAATTATTGGAATAAAACTTACAAGAGAAAAAAGATATATTAAAATAATCAATAAAATTAAATCAAAATAATACTTTTTTCCAAGTTTGAAACTTTGTTCCAAAGATTCAATTACGCCCTTGCCAGAAATAACTGCCGGAGAAATTAAAATAAAGAAGGGAGTTATCAATATTAAAATTAGGAGAGCAATAGGAATTAAGGGATGAAAAATACTCGCAGGCAGACTGAGTAATAGAGATATTACAAAAAAAATTATTAAAACCAGCAGGATTGCCAAAAAATAAGAGACGCCCCTTTTTCTGATTGTAGTAAAAAAAGTTTTCATAGCTACTCTCTTTTTAATTCCATGAAAACAAACACCCCAAAAACCACTCTGGAGAAATATTACTGTAATTCCTCCCAATATTATAAATAACAGGAATAAACCAACATTTTGTAAATTTAGGAATTCGGAAAACTCCTGAGATTCAAAATCTGTGAATTCTCCGCTCATCCTGTAAGATTCCGCTATTGTGCTAATATTTTTAGGACCAAAAAGAGCGAAAATACTCAATCCAAAGAACAAACCATAGATAATTCCAATTAACAAAACACTCAAAATTATTGGAACAAAATTCCTTTTATAAACTTCAAAACTTTTTTTGAAATATCTAAAAATTTTCACCATAATTAAGGTATTTATCTATATATTTATTTATTCTGCAGGCAGTTGGCAAAAACACCGTGAAATTTTTGGAAAAAATTTGATTGATGAAAGCCAAAATTCTGGAAAATAAGCATTTAAATAAGTAATAAATACTTTATTGTTATTATTATGGCAGTAAATGTGAAGTCTTTTTCTGAAGTTGTTGGAAAAGATGTTTTTACACTGGATGGAAGATATTGCGGAAAAGTTAAGGATTTTAAGATAGATCTATCAAAATTCAGAGTCACTTCATTAGTAGTGGAAGCATTCAGGGGAACTTTTCTTTCTGAGATCTTGGGAGGAGAGAAAAAAGGAGTTATTGTGCCTTATTCTTCTGTGGAATCAATAGAAGACATTGTGCTGATAAGAAATATTTTCAGGGGAGTCAGCGGAGAGAAAACAGAATAAATTATATTATAGAGAATATATTTTCTTTTTTAGAAAAGAGCAATTTATAAATAAAAAATCAATATTGGAATTTACAGCCTTGGGCGAGACTTGATTTCGAAGTAACAACCTCTTGGGTTGTTTCACTTACTCGCGACCTGCTGCTTTCTTATCAGATTATTTCTCTTTTTTAATTCCCAAATACGAGGCAGCCGCTCTACCGGCTGAGCTACCAAGGCATAAATGTAATATTTTATTTTTTTAATTTTGCCAATTAAATCCGAAATATAATCTTTCTTTACCTTCGCAAAATATTATCTTATTAATTTGTGAGCGAAGATTTACGAATTATATTTAAAAAAGAAACTTATATATTTATAAAATGACCTTTGAAGATATAAAAAAAAGATTGGAAAAAATTTCAAAGTTGATGAATTTAAGTGAGAAAGAAATAGAGATCTTGCTGAAATTTAAGAGAATTATAAAAAAAGAACTGGAAGTAGATGGAAAAACGTATGAGGCGTGGAGAATTGTCCATAATGATTCTCTTGGTCCCGGAAAGGGAGGAATAAGATTTCATCCAAACGTTTCAGAAGATGAAATAAAATCTCTTGCTTTCTGGATGAGTCTGAAGACTTCTCTGGTCGAATTACCTTTTGGCGGTTCTAAAGGAGGAATTAGAGTTGATCCAAAAGAATTAACTGAAAAAGAAATTGAAAAATTAAGCAGAATATATATCAGAAATTTCCATGAAGTATTGGGCCAGGATAAAGATATTCCCGCTCCGGATGTTTATACCAACCAACAAATAATGGGCTTTATGCTCGATGAATTTGAGAAGATGGAGGGACGGCATGAACCTGGGATGATTACTGGAAAACCTTTTGAACTTGGCGGATGCGTGCTCAGAGATGATGCCACTTCAAGAGGAGGAGAAATAATTCTTAATCTTTTCCTTGAAAGAATGAATAAAAAACCGGAAGAAACGAGAGTCGTTATTCAAGGATTTGGTAATGCCGGAATGAATGTTGCAAAAATGTTGTATGAACAAGGATACAGCATAATTGGAGTTAGTGATAGCAAAGGAGGAATATTTGATGAAGAAGGAATAAATATTGAAAAAATGATAAAAATCAAAAAAGAGAAAGGTTCTGTTATTTATTATTCTAATGCAAAAATTTCAAATAAGGACCTGTTGGAACTCGAAACAGATGTTTTAATTCTTGCAGCTCTTGAAAATCAGATAACAGAAAAAAATGCCGATGATGTAAAGGCGAAATATATTCTTGAACTTGCCAATGGGCCCGTTACTTCTGAAGGCGAAGAAATATTACAAAAAAAGGGAATCATAGTGATTCCGGATATTTTGGCTAATGCAGGGGGAGTGATTGTCAGTTATTGCGAATGGGTTAATAACAGAGTTGGGCACATATTTTCAAAAAAATTTATGGAAGAAATTCTTAAAGAAAAAATATGTAGAGCATTTCATAAAACTTATGAATTATATGAAGAACAAAAAACAGAAACATTCACTATGAGAGATGCCGCTTACATTATTGCAATTAAAAGAATTCTTAAGGCGGAAAAGGCCAGAGGAAATATTTAGAAGGAATTGCAATAACTTTTCATGTAGAGGCATCTGTATCTAATGAATATAGTTATTATATTTATAATCTTTAAGTTTTGAGGGATTATATATTATGTTTAAAGGAATTACTCCTGTATTTGCCGTAATATTATTAACCGTAATTACGGTTGGAATTGTTTCAATAGCTTACTATGGACTTCGCTCAATAACAAGTACGAGCCAAGAAGAAATCGGTATTGGAATAAAACATCAGTTTGATGTAATGAGCGCAGACCTCAAAATTGATGTTTTCGGTAATTGCAAGATTTATCTGAGAAATAGAGGTACTAAAGATGTTCCTCTTGATATTATTAATTTTTACGCCGACAATAAACCAATAATCCACTCTCCAACGACGGGGATTATTAAGAGAAATGCTGTACAGGAAATAAACTTCTCAAATCTGTCTTCCGGAAAATATAAATTGATTGTAAAAATTTATGGAAAAACCATGGATTGGGGTTATTTAACCTGCAATTTTATTCCAGGACTCTGGCATTTTGATGAAGGTTCCGGGAATACTGTTTCAGATTCTTCCGGAAATGGAAATGATGGAGTTATTCCTACAATAATTATTGATGAATTTACAAATGGTGAAAATTGGACTGAAAATCAAATTACCGGAAGTGCATCTGGAGGAAATTACGTTGCCCAAATTACTTCAACTTCAGATCCTTTCTTTTATAAAAATATTAGCGGTTTTGACGAAAGTTATGATCATTTAATATTTAGATATAAGAATTACGCAAATGGCTCTGTGGCAATGGGAGTATATTATATCGATAATACGGATTGTTCCAGTTTCAGCGAGACTTGTGTACAGCACAATATTCCGATTATATCTGATTGGAACTGGCATACACTCGAGGCGAAAATTACAGATCCGGAATGGATTGATAATGACGGAACTATCAATAATATAAGATTTGATTTTGAGGGAGCATCTTCAACCGGTACTGCATATGTTGATTATATTAAATTCAGGAAAGGTCCTGATTGGACAGAAGGAAAGTACGGAAAAGCTCTGAAGTTTGACGGAGTGGATGATTATGTTGAAATTCCAGACAATCCTTCGCTTGATCTTACCGATGCAATTACAATTGCAGCTTGGATGAAACCCGGTGGGGAATCTATTGGCCCTGGTCTCGATTGGAATTACAAAAGGCCCATCACTCTGAGTCCAGCAACTCCGGAGGAAGATTATCAGATAAAGATCGAATTAAACCCTTCAAATTTTGATTACTCCAAAGCAAAATCAGACGGCGGAGATATAAGATTTTATCAGGCAGAGGGAACAAAATTGAATTACTGGATTGAAGAATGGAATACTTCGGGCACTTCCACTATTTGGGTTAAAGTGGCAACTTCTGGGACGGATACGATTTATATGTATTATGGCAATCAAGTTGCGAGTTCTGAAAGCAACGGAACGGCAACTTTTGAGTTTTTTGATGATTTTGAATCTTATAATGAAGGAAGCGTTCCAAGCAAATGGAATGTTACTGGAACAAATTTTAAAGTAAGCACTGAGACTGCAAGAACAGGAACAAAGAGTGGAAAAGTTGACTGGGATGAAGGTTTAAGATTGGCGCCTCACAATTCTCTCACCGATTTTGCAGCAAGATTTTCCGTTCGTCAAACATCTACCGATAAGGATATACGAATCTATGGATCTGGGAATTTCAACAGTTATCATATTGTATTTGAAACTGATGGCTATATCAAGTATTATGATGGTGCATTTCATAACATCCAAACATATAATGCAAATCAATGGTATGATATTGAAGTTAAAAATTTTAATTTTACTTCAAAAACTTACGACATTTGGATAGATGGTGCTTTGGCTGTTTCTGGGGCAAACTTCTGGAACGATTCGGCAACTTACTGTAATGCTCAAGGTTTTTATGAAGATCATGACTCTGGCAACAATTATTATATCGATGATGTTCGCGTCCGCAAATACTCCGACCCAGAACCTTCCGCCACAGTAGGAAACGAAACCGCGGCGGGAATTTCAAAGGCGGGAAGTTATGGAATTGGCGCAAACACGACAACAGCCTTTGCATCAATAAACAACCAGACGATCTCGGCATCAATATCATCCGGATGGAATTATATTGTCTTGACCTATGATAAAGATGCTGGCGGAACAGAGGAGATGAAACTCTATGTCAATGGAGTTAAAAAAGCAACAGCAGATTATTCGGTTACAATTTCGACAAATTCAAACAATCTTTTGATAGGAAATTTGTTCAACGGAACAATAGATGAAGTCAGAATTTACAACCGGTCTCTGACAGCAGAAGAAATCAGAATGCATTATTTG
>Ga0190304_1000486_pt1 | contig 18763 bp, 19 predicted proteins | sample 48700712_MG_FD_161670 | JGI IMG/M metagenome (GOLD analysis project Ga0190304, IMG submission 161670) | Hydrothermal vent sediment bacterial communities from Southern Trench, Guaymas Basin, Mexico - 4870-07-1--2_MG | ecosystem: Environmental > Aquatic > Marine > Hydrothermal vents > Sediment ...
GGGACCCCGCCTCTCTTATATTGGCTGGGGTGAACTGGCACTAACTGTCGGCGTTGGCTGGCTGACGGTATTCAGTGGTTATTACCTCCAGGCGGGTCATGTGAGCTGGCTTCCCACAATAGTAGCTCTACCATGGATGATAGATGTATTCAAGTTGAAATTGACACGGGAACTGCCGGATTTTGAATATGATGCCTCTATAGGGCGCAGGACTCTCGCAGTTCGACTGGGTAAGCGTAAAACTATCGCCCTTTATCTGCCGTTGACTATATGCTCATGGGTTTCGTTCTTACCTCTCTTATGGCTCGATATCCCCTATTACGGACTTCTGTTCCTTATACTGCCCGCATTATACACGGCAAAGAGTTTAAGAGTGGTGCTCCATAAAAGGGACCTGAAGGACGAGGAACTCAATGCGCTGACAAGAAACGCATTCACAGGTATGATTCTTATTCCCGTTGCCCTCACTGGCATATTCGGCATGAAGATACTATTAAATTTGCTGGCGTATTCATAATAACAATAAAAGAGTAATGGTGAACAAGATAGAGATAGAAGAGCCACGCATAGGTGTCTATATCTGTCATTGTGGTGTGAATATAGCAGCGACAGTGGAAGTAGCAGAGGTAGCAGATTTTGCTGCTGGATTGCCCGGGGTGGTCGTTGCAAGGCATTACCAGTACATGTGCTCCGATCCTGGTCAGGAATTGATAAAGAGTGATATAAAGGAGTTCGGATTGAATAGAGTGGTTGTTGCTTCTTGCTCGCCCCGGATGCACGAGCCTACATTCAGGAAGGCATGTGAAGATGCAGGTATGAACCCATATTGCTTCGAGATGGCGAATATAAGAGAGCAATGTGCCTGGGTACATGCCGATGTTAGAAGTGCTACAGATAAGGCGAAAGACCTGGTGGCATCGGCTGTGAGCAAAGTGGCATTGCTGGCTCCGTTAGAACGGAAGAAGGTCGGCGTTATACCCAGAACGCTGGTGATTGGTGGCGGTATATCGGGGATCTATGCCGCTCTTGAAGTTGCGGATAAGGGATTTGAGACCTATTTAGTGGAGCGAGAGCCTTCTATCGGTGGGCACATGGCTCAACTTGACAAGACTTTCCCCACCCTCGATTGCTCTTCCTGCATACTCACGCCTAAGATGGTAGAAGTCGCACGTCACAAGAATATTCACCTGCTCACTTATTCAGAGGTGGAGGAGGTAAACGGTTATATAGGTAATTACCGGGTGAAGATAAGGAATAAGCCCAGATATGTGGACGAGCATAAATGCACAGGTTGTGGTGAATGCGCATCTGCATGCAGGCTTCGTGGTCGAATTGCCGCTGAATTTGAGATGGGGTTAGCGAAGCGAAGTGCAATTTACATTCCCTTCCCTCAGGCTGTGCCTGCAGTATATACAGTAGATGCAGAAGAATGCTTATACATAACGAAGGGTAAATGTGGTAAATCGCCAGCATGTGTGGATGCATGCCCCGCTGACGCAATTGACTTCTCACAGAAGGAGCGGGAGATGGAGATAGAAGTGGGAACCATCATAGTTGCTACGGGCTACGAGTTGCTCGATGTCTCTCAACTGCCGGAATATGGGTATAAATATGAGGAAGTCCTGACTGGCTTGGAATTTGAACGGCTTTCGGTCGCTTCAGGTCCCACAGGCGGCAAGATAGTGATAAATGGTAAAGAACCGAAAGAAGTGGTCTTCATATCCTGTGTGGGCTCTCGCGAGCGAGAGCGAGAGAAAGAGTCTGAGCTTGAGCCACGGATTGGGACTCCATACTGCTCTCGTGTATGCTGCATGTACATAGCAAAGCAGGCGCACCTGGTAAGGGAAAAGATTCCCGATGCGCGGGTACGGGTGCTATACAACGACGTGAGAGCGTTTGGCAAGGGTTTTGAGGAGTTTTACAACCGTGTTAGGGAAGAGGGTGTGGAGTATATAAGGAAAGAACTTGAAGAGCCGGTGACAGTGTTGAAAGAGAAAGCGGGAGAAAGCGGTGTGGTGGTAAGAACAAGGAGTAGCGACGGTAGAACAATAGAGATAAAAGCGGATCTGGTGGTTCTTGCTACTGCCATCGTTCCAGCTAAGAGAACTGAAGAACTCGTAAGGATACTGAAGCTCACGAGGAGTGGAGATGGCTTCTTCATGGAGGCGCATCCAAAACTCCGACCCCTCGATACGTTCACAGACGGCATCTTCATCGCGGGCTGCTGTCAATCGCCAAAGGATATCCCTGATAGTGTTGCGCAGGCAGTTGGTGCAGCGATGAGGGCTTCGATACCGCTGATGCAGGGTGAGGTGGAGATAGAACCACTTGTGGCTGAGGTAGACGTGAGCCTGTGCACTGGCTGTGGGATATGTGAAGAGATATGCCCCTTTGGAGCCTTAAAGCTCGATAAGGACAGGGGCACGATGAGTGTGAACGAGGTTGTGTGTAAGGGATGCGGTTCTTGCAATGCGATATGCCCATCAGGTGCGATTTCTATAAAGCATTTCAGAGATAAGCAGATATATGCACAGATAGAAGCAATTAGCCGCTGATAGTAGTGATTATGCTTTTTACCTTCACTAAGCATATCCAAAAATTAGGGAACGAACTTTTATAAAGGAAAGTAATAATTTGAAATTTAAAAATAAAATGAATAACTTTATTCGTAAGAAAGACATAGAAAATTTAGAACAGAAGGTTCATGAGTTATTAATTGAACAACGAAGAACCAGAAGTGAAATTAGCAAGAGGATAAACGGCAGTACTTCGCAGATTACCGCGGTAATATTTTCAGAAAGTAGAAAAATTCGGCAAGAAATTGGATATCAAACCCTGATGCTAAAGATATTAGAGGACAATCTAAGCGAAATACAATTTGAAGAAGAAGCAGGGACAGGGACAGGGATTTCTTCCAGGATCAAAGTAAGTATTGGAGCGGAGATTTTCGGAACTGGAGCAAAGTGGATTTGGATATTGACGTTACTAAAAATATGAATCATTAAATAGAGGAAAATGGATGAAGAGCAGGTTGCCAGGAGTGCGCAACTGGCATTGCTTCTTGAGGTCTCCGCGTATCCAAAACCCGGTAACGTAGACCGGACACATGACTTCATAGATACGAGTTACGAGCAATTTCTCGCTTCTTCGGTCGCGGTTTACCCCGTGCTCAGGGAAGCGGCAATGCGAAAGGGGCGGGGAGTGGGTGAACTGATAAGAAAGGGAGTGGAGGAGAGCGTGAAGTGGCAGCATGGTGGGAACACGCACTTTGGTGCGCTACTCTTATTGATACCTTTAGCAATGGCTGCGGGAGCTTCTGATAGCTGCGCCACCCCTGTATTGAAGTATAGAGCAAGTGAGATCATGCAGAACACCGATGTGGAAGATGCAATAGAATTATACAGGGCATTCCCGGTGGCGAAAGTGAAAGTGAGGAGGGATGTAGCAGAGCTTGATGTGATGAACGAAGCGTCATTAGAAGAGATAAGAAATAAGCAGCTATCCCTCTTTGATATACTCACCATCTCTGCTCCTTATGATCTGATATCGCGGGAATTGGTTGGCGGATTTGAGAAAACCTTCAGGTATGCCGCGCTGATAGCTGATTTTATCCGCGATAAGCCCCTAAATGAGGCGATAACACATGCTTATCTTAATCTGCTGGCAGAAGAGGAGGATACCTTCGTCAAAATGAAGTTTGGAGCTGAGAAGAGTAGATACGTAAAGGAACGAGCGAAGGGTATTGTTGATAGGGGATACAGGCGCGAGGAGCTGGAGGAATTTGACCATGAGCTGATAATAGCAGGGATAAACCCCGGCTCTTCCGCTGATCTGATCGTAGCAGCATTATTCATCGCCATTCTGCAGGGGTTGAAGGTTTAGAATATTAAACTTTAATAATATAATAAGCCTCCGAAAATTCTTCTTTTGATAGCTTTTTATTTTTATCTTACTATATTAATTATAACAGTTAGACTGTAAATGTAGAAATTGCAAAAGAATGCAATGGTAAAAGAAGATAAGGAGAAAGAAGAAAGGAATTTAGAGGAGGGTTATAAGATGCATGATATAGATACAACGAAATATGTAGTTCACGCTAACATCACAGCTGACGGTTTTGTTGAGAAATCAGATGTGGTGGGTGCAATATTTGGACAGACAGAGGGGCTATTGGGCGAAGAGTTGGACCTAAGAGATCTGCAGAAGAGCAGTCGGATAGGGAGAATAGAGGTAAATATCCATTCTAAGGGTGGTAAATCATCTGGAGAAATCCTTATCCCTTCAGGTCTGGACAAGGTAGAAACCGCGATACTTGCCGCTTCACTCGAGACCATAGACCGTGTGGGACCCTGTGTAGCACATGTAGAAGTGACGAAAGTAGAGGATATCAGAGCGGCGAAGAGAAAGCGGATAACCGAGCGAGCGAAAGAGATAATGCGTGAGGTCATCGAGAAGAATATAGATAGTGACATGATGGTGAATGAAGTGAAGCAGGCAGTTCGGATGGAGGAGATAACAACTTATAAAGGCTTGCCTGCGGGACCGAACATAGAGGATTCTGATGCCATTATAATTGTTGAAGGTAGAGCGGATGTACTGAATTTGCTTAAATATGGTATCAAAAATGCAATAGCAGTGGAAGGGACGAATATACCACCTGTGATATCGAAGTTGAGCAAGAGGAAAGCGGTAACGGCTTTCTTCGATGGCGATAGAGGTGGTGAGCTCATTCTCAAGGAGCTATTACAGGTAGCAGATGTTGATTATGTCGCTATATCCCCGGAGGGTAGAAGTGTAGAGGATATGACATACAAGGAGATATCAAAAGCGTTACATAATAAAACACCGGTTGAGCAGTTGAATCACATCAGAGAGAAGAAAACGGGTCAGCCACAGGAGCAGCAGGAGCCGGCGAAGGTGATACAGCGAAAAAAGACCCGGGAGGGAGACAAGATGGTGGATTATTTCAAATCGCATCTGCAGGAGCTTGAAGGCACATTTAAGGCACGATTCCTGGATCAGGATAGGAATATACTGAAAGAAACGACGGTAAGGGACCTTGCAAAGGAGTTGAAGGATACAAGCGAGAATGCAAAGAGTGTTGTATTTGACGGTGTGATAACACAGAGGATAGTGGACCTTGCGAAGGAGAGGGACCTGGATTATGTAGTGGGAATAAAAATAGGGGATGTGGTAAAAATGCCCACATCACTTAAAGTTCTCACGCCAGATTCTATCTAATATACCCCAGTTCCTCTTCTCTTCGCTTTGGTATCTGTGCCTGCTCCATCTCCTTCAACCGCTCAACCACTCTTTCCATCTCTTCCGCGCGGTCTTCAAGAGCTTGCATGTCTATTTCAAGGTCTAATGCCTGACAGAGAATTTTTAGCACCGCCTGAGCGCTCTTTGGGTCCACAAGATAGCCGGATGTGAGTCCGAGCAAGCATACAGCCGGGAAACCTCTCATCTTACCAAGACCCAGGAGAAGTCCAGAAGCGCCAACAATGCTACCTCCTGGCTCCTCTTCTCTAAATTCCACACCGTATCTCTTCATCTCCTCTACCAGTTCAGGCTCATTCGCTGCTCCCAGTACCACCTGACGCTCCACCAGTTGACCTATTCCATATCCCCCCAGTGTATATATACGGGATACAGCATACTGCTGCGCGAGCTCAAGCAGCCGTTCGGCAATGAGATAATGTCCCTCGTTCGTAACACTTTGCTGGTCACCGGTGAGGATCAGCAGGTTATGCTTCCCTGATTTGCACGCATATATCTCATTCTTGCACAGACGAACGGTACCATCGTTATTTACGAGCACCTGTGGTGGGAAATGCCATGAATATATCTCAATGATGAGCTCGGCATGCAACTCATGGATTATATGCTCAGCCACCAATTTACCCACATTCCCTACACCCGGGAGCCCCTCTATTAATATCGGCTCCTTCATCTTCACCCTCTTCAGTTCATGCACTTCTATCTCTTCCATATCGCATCATCCTCCTATATTTACCATACGGATCCTTGGGGGAGAACCTGGGAGGCAATGGGTTCCTCGTCGGAACACCACATCTCGCACATACCTCTTTCAATGTGTATTCCCCACATATATCACATTTCCTTATCCTTGATTTCATTATTTAAATAAGAAACCTTCATAGAGTAAAACTTCTTTTATGATGTGAATTATTATCAACAGATATTAAACTTGATACGATATAACTCATCCCCTAACCACCCTATATAACGCAGTCCCTTCCTGCTCTCATTCTGTGCAAGCGCACTCAACCATTCTGGAGGTATCGCCTCTTCACCGTAATAAGCACCGCTTATCGCGCCTGTCATTGCTCCTATGGTGTCGGTATCCCCTCCCAAACTAACTGCATAGATAACAGAATCAGAGAAGGTATGGAAACGCAAAAATGAGTAAATAGCTGTGGGAACAGAATTAAATGCTGCTTCTCCATTGCCCAATTCCTCTATCAACAATTCTCTATCCGCATCCATGAGCTGTTCTATCTTTGATATCTTATCCCTGTATATCCCTTCCTTTATTCGCGCTCCAAGATAGGTTAACATACCCTCTCTCTGCCCACGAAGTGCAAGAGCGACGGAATAAGCCTGGATAGCTGCACCTTCTTTACCAAGCACATGGGAATGTGTTATATGGCTCGCTTTATATGCTATATCCCATAGCGTATCTACATCATCATGATAAAATAGCCCGATGGGCGCGATTCGCATCGCGGCTCCATTACCATACGAGCCTTTTCCATTGAATACCCTCTTTGATGCCTCTTCCCAACTCACTCCTGCTGCGAGTAGTTCAAAAACCGCCCTTGTTCCAGGTCCGTAATGTCTCCAGGCATGATAATTCTGTATGAACTTACGCGCCATATCAGCACCATCAAAGCCCCTCCTCTCTATCAATGATTCCGCAACCCCTATCATCATCTCTGTATCATCAGTATAGTGCCCCGATTTCAACTCCCAACCGTTCTCATAAGCCAAACTGACCTCTTCCATTGTACAGCCCTCTACCGGTGCGCCCAATGCGTCTCCCACAGCACTACCTATCAGCGCACCCCTGAATTTTGACCTCAATATCTCTTTCATTCTGAAAAATCCTCTCCATCAAAAATTCATTTGCCATGCAGATAGAAATTTCAACGCTCATTCATTCCCACCTGATTTATAATTGTTATAAGGGGAATTATATTTATTATAAGGGAAACATATATATGTTACGCGGGAATGGGTATAGTAAGAGCGATTGGATATAATGGGTTAGAGGGGGGAATGCCCGGGGTGAATAGGAGATGACAAATAGGATAAGGAACTGTCCTGAATGCGGGTCAAAGAACGTGGTGTCAGATTCAAGGCATGCAGAGCTTTATTGTGCCGATTGTGGCATGGTAATAGCGGAGAATCTTGTAGATATAGGACCAGAATGGCGCGCTTTCGATGCCGAGCAAGCTTCCAGGCGAACAAGAACGGGTCCTGGTATGAGCTACCGGATACATGATAAGGGGTTGAGCACGCCAACGCCAGTAATGCCTCCGGGGATAAGACGCGTGCGTTGGGTGAATATAGATAGTAACGAGAAGACTCTCACATTTGCACTCGTTGAGATTGATAGAATGGCTTGTGCACTTAAGCTACCAGCGAATATCAGAGAGGCTACTTCTGTTTTATACAGGAGAGCGGCAAAGGAGAAGTTGATAAAAGGGCGGAGTATAGAAGAGCTGGTATCTGCTATGCTGTATATCGTTTGCAGGCAATACAACGTTCCAAGAACATTGAAAGAGATAGCAGAAGTCTCGAGGAGTCCATTAAAGAAGATAAGAAGAGCTTATATCTTCCTGTTACGGAAATTGGAGATTAAGCTTGCACCTGCTGACCCCTCACTCTTTATACCAAGATTCTGTTCCGAGCTTGGATTGAGTCCTGCAATCAGAGAGAGAGCAATCGATATAATAAAGAAAGATAAGGGTGTAGAGATTGCGACGAAAGGTTGGGGACCTATAGGGACAGCGGCAGCAGCAATTTATATCGCCGCCATTCTCGGTGGTGAATATCGCACTGAGAAGGAGATAGCCCATGCTATGGGCACGACTGAAATTACTATAAGGAACAGATACAAGGAGCTGGGGAAGCGATTGGACTTGAAGATAGATGGTACTTCCTCGCGAGAAGGGAAGGGGGAAGTATGCGCGATGGAGTCCCTTTAACCAAATAAGTGAAGATTTTTTAAAAGAACGTTATATACTTTTTATTGTGCGGGCTAGCCTGGAGGGTTCGGCGTCCTCTGCCACTCGAAAACGCCGATATGCGAGAGGCGAAGCTCGAGGGAGGCACTCTGGTCGTCAGTTCCAGCTCGATGCACTACGATGAGACATCGTCCTGCGGGGTCGTCGGTGATATGGTGGCAAACCGGAGGGTTCGTTGCCATATCTTTGTCATGGATACCGGTTTAGGCCCGGAAGGGAGCAGACTCACCATGAACGTTCGGCGCTCGCAGGGCAGCGATGCGGAGGAAGGTATCGAGGGTCTGGCTGACGGCAAGGGTGACAACCGAGAGCGTGCCCGCACAAAACTGTTAACTGTTATATAGTCAACCAAATAGCCCCTTCTTATGTAACTATCTTATCAACCTTATCCAGTGCAATAGCGCGTCTTATCTCCAGTGCGAGCCGTCTACCTGAGCTCATATTAGTCCTGAACAGTGCATTGCCATATGGATGCCCACCATACATGTGTATATTCGTCCCCCCACCTATTCGGGTAGCGATATCATAGACCCAGAAATCCATATTCTCATCTACAATCGTCTGCAAGCAGAAAGGACCTATTATACCTGCGGAATACTCCTCCTTTGCAAATTTCACAAACCTCTCCGCTATTGGCATCACCCTGTTAAGAAGACTCTCCCTCAGTGTCGCAGATGCATGTCCAACCACTATCATTAATGGATCTCTCAGCTTCTCCGGCAATTCCTGTGTCCTCGGTATCCGCGCCATACCATCAAGATTCGATTCGAAGCGCCAATCAACGCCAAGAAGCTCTAATTCATCGTCTATTGGCGAATAAAAGAAATCAAAGTTGAATACCGGACCTATCACATATCGCTCAATTCGTGCATTCGCGAGGTCATCAGCGGTGATTATGCCCTTCTGTATCAATCGCTGCGACTTCTCACGGTATTCAGCGCGGTCTTTTGCTGTAAAGAACCCTCGCTCGAGTCGCATCTTTGCATGCGGCAGCTTCACCATCACCAGCGTGTCTATATCTTCAGCTTTATACTCCTCCGGCGTTGGTATACCTGCTTGTTCGCATAGCCAGTAATAACTCTTCTCCTCCTCCCTCTCTTCTATCCTGAGCATATCCCGGCTACCCACCAGCGGCACTTTGAACCTATCCTCAACGTTATCTATGCCCGTATACACCACAAATGAGCGATTTGGAATGAATAACGTGTTCCTGGACCTGAGTTCATCCTGTATCGTATCGCTCATCATATCCGCGAACCGGGATACAACCAGGTTCTCATCCACCACACCCTTTTGCAAGCCATTTATCTCCTTGCGTATGAAATATTTCGTATATAGCTCTTCCCTGCCCTTCTCTGCAATCACAAGGGTCTTGAAACCCTCCTCCTTCGCTCCATCACAGACATCGAGTGCCGAATGCGACCCCAGCACACCAACAATTACCTTATCAAGGTCATAATCTACCAGAACTTCTTCTATCTCGCTTCTCGCTATCATTACTTAATCCCTTTAAGCCAAAGTTTCTTTAAATATATATAATATTACGGTATCGCACTTGCAGGCGGGGGTAGCCGAGCTGGACAAAGGCGCAGGACTTAAGATCCTGTTCCGCAGGGATACGTGGGTTCAAATCCCACCCTCCGCATTCACGCGGTGAATATCCTGTATTTCACATTCTCATCCATTATCTCATCCTCTATCCGCTTCGCTATTATCTTCTCGGGATGATAAAGCCCTTTAACTCTATTTGCGAGGTCCTCAAAGCTTGTAAATTCTCCCTTCTTACGCTCTTCCAGTATCGCCCACATCAGTTTCTTACCTATGCCCGGGAACAAATCAAGTGTATGTAATCGTGTGGTGATGGGCTTCGCATTATTGAATACCTTTATGAATCGAGCTTCATTTGCCTTCACTATCTCCTCAATCACATACCTCAGCTCCAGCTTCGCCGTCTGTGTTAAGTCTTCATACTTCAGCTTCTTCACCACATGGTCTATCACTTCCCGCTCTCCTTCCCCTATATACACCCTGTCATGAACTGCGGGTATCTTATTCTTCTTTGGTGATAACTCCATCAGAACAAACCTCTCCTCGCCTACCGCCTGTACAAGCGGCTTCTTCTGATATACCGGGCGCTTATCATCAGGATGTCCATAGGGTAGATAATCGAGGACACGCGCATAAGTCTCACGTTTCTTATCTATACTCCGTCTACCTGCCCGCCCCCGCTTCTCATGCCCTCTCATCCCGTATCCCTCTCCACTTCTCTATAAACCCGAACCCGGCGCTTCAATGCTCATATATATCGTGCTATGCAATCGAGTATTTCCTCTATGTCTTCTTCTGAGAGTGTAAATTGCTCCTTTGCATAGATCGCCCTCACTTCATTCTTGCTCCTGGGCATCAAATCGGCAATCCGAACTGCGATATTATTATTCATCTTTTTTAACTTCATAAGATCGCTTATAAGCGCTTTCGAACCCTCTACATCGAGCTTAGCGAATTTTGATGCGTGTTCAAGCGCTTTTCTTTGCTCATATCTCACCTCTTCTTCCTCCCTTCCTTCTGCCTCCTTCATCCGCTCGGTGAGAGTTACCAGTATCTCTTTAGCCTCCGCAAGCGTTAAAACCTCCTCCTTTATTATCTCCTTTACTATCATCTCCCCTTTTTCCTTTCCTCTTCCTTCTCTTCTCTTACTCTCCATTCCTCGGTAAATCATAGCAAAATAAAAACCTTTTTATAGTGGACGTCATAACCTTGCTTCTATGACGCAGGATTATATAGTTAGCGATATAAAGCTCGCAGAAGCAGGAAAGAAGCGAATAGAGTGGATAAGAGGGCGAATGCCTGTTCTTAACATGATAAAGGAGCGATACGAGCGTGAGAAGCCACTGGATAATGTGAAGATAATGGCATGCCTCCACGTCACTGTGGAAACTGCGAATCTTATACTGACATTGAGAGCCGGTGGTGCGGATATGGCGTTAACGGCTGCCAATCCTCTCTCTACACAGGATGATATAGCGGCTGCATTGGCTGCCAGTGGTATAAGCGTATATGCATTTCGAGGTGAGACTGAGGAGGAATATTACAACTGCATAAATGAAGCACTTAAGATAGAACCCACAGTGGTACTTGATGATGGTGGTGACGGCATCACAGCGGTTCATGCTGCGGGAATGGCTTCTTCAGTGAAGGGTGCGTGTGAAGAGACCACAACGGGTGTGATAAGGCATCGTGCGAGAGCACGGGATAGGAAGTTAGGCTTTCCTGTTATCGCAGTTAACGATGCAGAGACGAAGAAGATGTTTGATAACAGGTATGGCACCGGGCAATCAACCCTGCATGGAATAATGAATGCAGCCAATATACTGCTTGCCGGGCGAGTGGTAGTGGTGGCTGGCTATGGCTGGTGTGGACGTGGCGTGGCATTAAGAGCGAAAGGACTTGGTTCTTCGGTGGTAGTGGTGGAGACGAATCCGCGTAAAGCACTGGAAGCCGTTATGGACGGCTACCGGGTAATGCCAATGCGAGAAGCGGCTAAGATAGGTGACCTGTTCATCACAGCAACCGGCGATATCTCGGTTATCAGGAGCGAGCATTTCAGGCTAATGAAAGATGGTGCTATCCTTGCCAATACCGGGCACTTCAATGTCGAGATAAATGTGAAGGAGCTGGAGCAGTTAGCAGTTGAGAAACACCCGATAAAAGATAATGTGGATGAATATCGGCTTGAAGATGGCAGGAAGCTATATCTGCTCTCAGAGGGACGAATAGTGAATCTCACTGCCGCATACGGACATCCGCCTGAGGTGATGGATATGAGCTTCTCAAATCAGGCTTTGTGTGTGCGCTACATCATTGAGAACCACGAACAGCTCAATAAAGAGGTATATCCGGTTCCTGCGGAGATAGACGAGGAGGTAGCGAAATTGAAACTGAAGTCAATGGGTATAGAGGTAGAAGAACTGACACCCGAGCAGCATGAATATTTAGAATCCTGGGAGCTGGGTACGTGAATATAAATAAGGTTTACCTTCGTATAAAATCGCTCCTATATCCGCGCGTGTCGCTCTTCGCACCACACCTCTCAGCCAGTTAGTTACGCCCCTCATATTCGGGGTATCCGCCCTTATTACTACCAGATTCGCACTCATACCCTCCTCTATCAACCCTACCTTATCCTCCTTCAGTATCCGGGCTGAATTCCACGTGCACATCTTCAATATCTCGTGCTCATCAAGTCTGAGGAGCTTCGATATGAATTCCATCTCCTGGAACATGTCTGGTGAATTGAGCATTACATTATCAGTGCCCACACCCACAATCAAGCCAGAATCGAGCATCTCGCGTATTGGGGGCACTCCCACTCCCGTTACTATATTGGACCGAAGGCAAACCACCGCACCAATGTCCTTATCATACATCCGCTGGAGGTGCTTCCGTGACGCCTTCGTCAGATGTACAATAAAATCTGGCTCAAGCTCTATCGCATCCTCGATATCAGCAGTATTTCGTTCTCCAGCATGAAGTGCAAAGACCTTACCACAGTTACGTGCCGCATCTGCCAGGTCTTTGAGTACATCCAGACTACAATCCGCGGTACTGCTCATTCCTATTCCATCCACAGCCCCAAGTATAGCATCAGCATCACCAGCCACACCATTACCTGGTCCTGGTCTACCAAATATCTTCATCTTCATCCTTAATTTCATACCACTCGCTTCAAATGCCGCTTTTAATGCATTCACACCCATAAGACCGCCTTCCCGGAAATCGCCAAAAAGCTGTGTCCCACACAAAAAGATATCATTTATTGTATCTTTCATCGCATTCAGCAGCACTTCATAGGGTGTCTTCACCAGTATTCGCTCTTTGAACCCACCAGGACCTACCAGCACTTCCAATGGCATGAAATCCGGCTCCTTCGCTACGGAATCGCCAATGTGCGTGTGTGCATTGATGAGTGAGGGAATAATGAAACCTTTTATCGCACCATCCACACCAGCTTCTGCACCTATCTCTTTTATCGCACCATCTTTTATAACTATGTACCCCTCTCTATCCTCAAATGCTCTGCCATAGGCGAACTTCCCAGAAAGGATCAGCTCGTCCATTTCGTCCATTGTTTCCATTGTTAGCTCAGCTCCTTTTCCTCTTTACTGATGATAATAGAAATAGTAGTACAGGAGAATGGATATAATCATAGGCACTGTGCGATATTACTGAGTTCCGGAATCCCATAATCCCAGCTCACTTCTCCTATCTCTATTATATCGCTCCCACATGAAAGGGTAATATGAAGGTTGCTCACCTGCTCAGTGGCGAGATTGCCAAAAGTCTCTCGTGGCACGCCTATCTCTATCGCCCAGTTTGGGCATTCATAGTCGGATACATTCAGTTTTACATACTTCACAGCCACTCTACCCGTAATCGTACCATTCACCATATTACTGAAGTTCACCACATGCTGTGCTACCTCTGGAATGAGTTTTTCCCAATCTGGCAGGTAAAAAACATTCCCTATTTCCCCTGATACCGTTCGACTATCATCTGTCAGTTTTATCCCATTTTTACGCAGGTTTTTTGCTATTCTAAGCCTTATATGCCTGAACTTGAGTTCATATTGCCAACCAGAGTTTCTGATATTGAAAATAAAGATAAAAACGTTTATACATAACAACAAATCTCTATTTTTTAGAAACATCTCGCTTTCGCGCGGAAGAGGGAGATGAAGAAGGGTGGAGAGGGAGACGAGCAGAGCAGACCTCAGTATTTCAAATAATCCTCATGTGCCTGCTCTTCTATCCTCATCGTCACTAAATCAGCGATTAGCTGCAGTTTATATCTCGCTTCTGTATCTTCCAGGCTCTCTAAATTGCTTTTGGCATCCAGTATTAGCCCTTTTGATAGTGCAATTGCGTATTTTATCGAATGCGAGTTGATAAATATCTCCCTGACCCGCTCTATATCCGAACTGGTGACTTCTCCAGTACCTGACATGATACCTTCTATATATGCCCTATCCACATCGTTGGAGTGATTTAATGCGTGAATCACAAGAATAGTTCGTTCTCTATTCTTTATGTCCAGCCCCACTGGTTTCCCTGTCTTCGCCGGGTCACCACAGATATCAAGTATATCATCCTGAATCTGGAATGCCACTCCCAGGTTCTTACCATAATTGCGAAGATTCTCAAGTTCTATCTCTCCGCCACAGCCAAGCATAGCACCCGCCTCCGCACTTGCCATAAAAGCTGAAGCAGTCTTCAATTCCACAACCTCCATGTATGCTCGCTCTGTCACTTCGCTCAGGTCCCGTAATCGGAGCGTGAACTCCTGATACTGCCCCAGAGCTATGTCTGCGAGTGCGTTCATCACCACCTTCACCACCTCGGGCTCACCACATTCCGCCAGCATCTCACATGCGAATCCAAGCAGAAGGTCTCCCATCAATATCGCATTCTTCGCTCCAAACCTCGCAGGATTGGATGGGTTCCTCCTCCTTATGTTATTCTCATCTATAGTATCATCATGGGCAAGGGTGGCGTTATGTAATAATTCGATGGCAATAGCAGTGGAGAGAGCTTTCTCACGTGAACCCCCAACCGCCTCAGCCGCGAGCATACAGATGATAGGACGAAGTCGCTTACCTCCGGTATCTCTTATATAATTCAGTGCGTCAGATAGTATCTTACCACTCTTGCTGCTGCGTGTTCTCTGTTCTATTACCTCCGACAATCTGCAATTGAAATATCGCACCTCCGCATGTAACAGTTCTTCATCTTCCATTTCCATTTCCCTATTTATAGCAACATTTATAAAAAAAGGCTTCTAATCTTTTCTCACCCTCATTTTTATATCTCCAATCCCTACTCCTACTAATAATAAAATACTAATACCAATGGGACTTGAATTTGAAATCATACCCGCGATAGACCTGAAAGGGGGCAGATGTGTCCAATTGCAGCAGGGTAAGAGAGATGCAGTGCTATTCTCCGCTGAGAACCCTGTGAAGATTGCGCTTCACTGGCTCAGCCTGGGCGTATCACGTTTGCACATAATAGACTTGGATGCGGCTCTTCAGGTGGGTTATGATAACTTCGGGATCATCACCGAGATAGTGAGGCAGGTAAAAGGGCGTGCGAAAATTCAGGTTGGGGGCGGGATCAGGAGTTATAAAGCAGCTCTTCGGCTCCTCAACCTGGGTGTTGAGAGGATAATATTCGGAACCGCAATGCTCAGATCACCACAACTTGTACGACGAATAGCCGATGAGTTCTCACCACGCAGGGTGATGATTGCCCTGGATGTGCGGCAGGGGAAGGTGGCGATAGACGGCTGGCGCGAGGTAACCGGGATAGAACTGAGGGCAGCGGTGAAGATGGCATCAGATATAGGCGCAGGCAGTCTGCTCTTCACAAATATAGATGTCGAAGGCATGATGGCGGGCATAAACATCGCTATTATAAAAGAGATACTCAGTTATACTACCCTGCCTGTGGTGGTATCCGGAGGCATAACCACACTGGAAGATATAGCACAGATAGAAGAAGCGGGTGCCAGTGGGGTGGTGATAGGCAGTGCTTTATACACTGGCAAGCTAAGGTTGGAAGAGGCTTTACGCCTACGCCGCCGACAGGACTCGAACCTGTGACTATCCGGTTAACAGCCGGGCACTCTACCAACTGAGTTACGGCGGCACGCTACATGCTATATCTTCTATTTTACACCATGATAATAATATTATTTATTATTCTCTCATTCTCTCCTGGAACTGTCCCCAAATAAAATATTAGCATAGACACTTAGTTAAATAAATTTTATTCACAGCACCCCACAGTTTTTCTGATACCTGAACTAAAACATCTTTATCTAAGAATTCCTTCGCATCTGCGAGATATTTCTCGCTTAGAGCCTGGTAGTGTTCCACAAGATCCTCGGGATCTAACTCCTCGTTTAGACTGTTACGCACAAGTTCGACTCCTAATTCCACAGACAAATAGCCTCTCTCTTCTGTTCTACTTTCTCCCTTAATCGCTCCCCGAGCCTCGTTGGCAAAATAATACAGGTAACTTCCATCGTCCGTGCACACTTTTATATTATCTTATACGCATTTATAGAATAAAATTTGCCTTTTCAGGGCTGTATAACTGTATATTGTATGCCTGAGACCTTCGTTTTTATTTCATCTTCGGAGCACTATACTCACAATATCACCATCCGCGAGTACATGAGTGAGCCCTACACGCTGCCCCGCATACTTAACCGAACGTCCCCATATCTGAGCATAGCGGAATTTAGCTAAGAAATCGCGATGGATCGCGGCACAGGCATCGGCGACAGTGGAGTATCGTCTCAAGACCAGAGGATTATGCATATCTGGAGGAGCGCCCTGGGGCTTCATATATATCTGTATGAACCCCAGTGCAGCATAAATTCTCTCTTTTAGTGCTTCAAGGTTGATATTACCTTCGGCAGAGATGAAGACGGCATCAGGATACCGTTTGCGGATATTCCCAAGCATTGAAGGCTCAGCGAGGTCTATCTTGTTTATCACTGTGATTGCATCGAGATATTTGCGATTACCGATAACGGCATCTATGAACTCTTCAGGTGTGATTGGTTCTCTTTCCCTTATAATAACCTCGGCATTGTGTATCCTGTATTCTGCCAGTACAGCACGAATGAAATCCTCATCAACCTCCACTGTACTCTCGATTCTTATTCCACCACGGCTCAATTTATGGATGCTCACATTTGGTGGTCTGGAATTGATTCTGATGCCGGAGTTATATAGCTCCCTCGCCAATATCTCATGTTGCTTCACCGCGTTATTGGTTATATCAAGGATGAAGAGGATCAAATCGGCGTTTCGTAATGCCGAAATGACCTCCTTGCCCCTGCCACGACCGTAAGAAGCACCCTGTATTAGCCCGGGTACATCGAGTATCTGGATGCGAGTACCTTTATAATGGAGCGTCCCGGGAATGACCCTGAGAGTGGTGAAATCGTAAGAAGCGACCTCGGCATTGGCATTGGTTAGACGGTTGAGCAATGTGGATTTTCCAACAGAAGGAAAACCAACCATAGCGACAGTGGCATCGCCTGCTCGCTTTATATCGAAACCTGTACCTGTGCCTTTACCCGTTGCTGTTGCTGTTGCCTTTGCCAGCTTGCGCTCCCTCAGACGTGCCAGTTTCGCTTTTAGGCGCCCGATGTGATGAGAAGTAGCCTTATTGTAGGGCGTTCTCCGGATTTCATCCTCAATTTGTTTTATATCCTCATCAATGCTACTTCTATTGCTGCTCATATCATATCGTCTCTACAAATCAGGTTTAACACGAGCGAGTTTTATCTCACTTACTTCTCCAGTCACCGGTGTGAATATGACCACGCGACTATCATTCACACCCATTAATATCCCAAGACCCAGACAAGTCTTCCAGGCGTCAAAAAGCCCCACCAGCCTGCCAGGCTCAAATTGATAATTATGCTCGGAAATCAGAGTAGAAGGGAAGGCACGGTATTTTGCAGTCCTGAAATATCTCCGGTATGAATAAGCACGCATTTGCCGACGCTCCTCTCTCGTACGACACACCACACTTTCGTCAGCATGCAACCTTAGTATTACCGGAAGTATAGGGCAGTTATACTTATCGTTATGGTTATCTGAGTAGAACAGCAACAACCTGAGAATAGGTTCCAGTTCATCATCACGTTCGATAGCGATGATAAGAGAAGGTTTCACCAGTGCTATCTCACGCAATTTGAAGTTACGGGCTTCTTCGCCCTCTATCCACCCTGTGGAGTCCACGAGGATAATATCGGGATTGTGCGCTTTAGCATCCTGTACAGCGGCAGCGATGCCACACAGACATTCCTTGGTACAGCCGGAGGGTGAGGTATTACCCACAAAATAAAGGCTGTAAGGCTCCACTTCATGAAGGTTCATTATCCGCTTATGGAGCATACCCATGCCTATACAGCACGGAGGTCCGATGTCGCTCTGACCCACATCTGCATCGATTATTGCTACCCGCAACCCCCAATCATAGCACATATTCGCGATCTCTATCACTGTATGGGTCTTCCCCACATCGGTAGACCCGAGCATATAGAGAGTGGGTTGCGACGTTCTCTTTCTCTTCAGTGCATCCTCCACCGCTTCCTTTATCTGCCATGTCCGGCTCTGGTTCTGGTTCATCCCTCACTCTTTGTTAATGTTAATGTTATCGTTACTGTTACCTATTCCACAATCTCATTATAGAATAGAATAGAAAAAGTTTCAAACCCTCAAATCTCTATTACCAGAACCTGAAAGTTGATTGACGTCTATCGTCAGTTTTTATAATGGTAAACGAGCAATTTTTGCTCTGGAAATGAGTAATAGCAGGCGCAGTAAATTTGTGTTTTTAACAGCGAGAGAGGAAGCTTTCAGCACCGCACTCGGATTCGTACTCATTGTCGGTATCCTCGTGACTTCGTTC